>RCNB010001209.1_pt1 | contig 21902 bp, 18 predicted proteins | sample 2041321 | NCBI WGS metagenome assembly RCNB01 (sample SAMN09708232, study PRJNA481090) | Marine sediment metagenome, whole genome shotgun sequencing project. | reverse complement strand
GCCAAAAATCTCCTCGAGACCCAGTATTTTGATTTGGCCATTTTGGATATCATGGGAGTTCAAGGTTATGAATTACTAAAAATCTCTAATGAGAAAAGAGTAATATGCATTATGTTGACTGCCAATGCAATGACTCCCGATAATATTGTCAAATCATACGAAGAAGGAGCAGCATCCTTTGTACCAAAAGAAGAAATGGCCAATATCACTACTTTCTTGATTGATATATTTGAGGCTGAAGAAAAAGGGAAAAGTCTCTGGTGGCGGTGGTTTGACAGGCTGGCTGACTATTTTGATCAAAAGTTTGGTCCTGATTGGCAAGAGAAGCACGGTTTTAAAGTGAGGTGAAAGGAAAGTGTCTAAAGGCCTTTGACCATAATGCCGCCATCTACAATAATTTCAGCACCAGTGATGAATGAGGACTCCTCAGAAGCAAGGAACAGACCGCAATAAGCCATGTCCTCGGTCGTAAATCATCCAGCCACCTCCTTTACCTGCCACCGGAATGACGGTAAGGGGATGATTTCCAGCTCGAAAAAATGAAAGGGCTTAGGGGAGAACGAATAGATAGTACCAAATGAAAAAAGGAAATTGATTGCCCCAAGTCGTGGGTTCTCACCATCAATCAACTGAAAGATTTATAAATTTTGCAAGCAAAACCTCGCATATTATAAGACCCAATTTCACGATTTTGAAAGGGACCATCATCAGTTAAAATGTTATAGTTGGCTTCTGACCATCCAAGGCCCTCTTTTTCCCCCCTCTCTGGGAACCACCAACACGGGTCAACAAACACAACATCAGGATTCACTTTGTCCGATAGATTCGCGGTCTGTTTGATTTTGCCAACTTTACTTTCTATGACCACCAAATCCTGGTCAGCAATATCTAACCTCTTGGCTGTATCGGGATGAATCGTCACGACAGGAACGGGATGTTTTTCTCTCAAACTGGGAATTTGTTTACCTCCAGAGTGAATATATTGCAAAACCTTTCTACAGGTGCAAACCAGCGGATACACCTTGTCCACACCTTTTTCTACTGAGAAATTCTCCATCGGTTCATGATAAACAGGAAGAGGATCAAAACCCGCTTCTTCAAGATAGTTTGAGTACAATTCAACTTTTCTGGATGGAGTATCAAAACCTGCCTGTTCATAAGACTTATACTCATGAGGAGGCATTTCAGGGACATCGATATTCTCTTTGGCCTGGGCAAACGTCATACCTGTTGGAGCCAATACAAAATCCCAGAAGTCATCAATATTATTCCAAAAGCGCTCATGCAAGCCAAGTTTATCCGCCAAACCGTTAATGATCTCATGGTCACTGCGACACTCTCCGACTTGAGCGATTTTTTGCTGATAACGCAGCATCGGTCCACCACCTAAAGTCTGACCTCTCAGTCCTTCAAATTCAAGATAACTAGCGACTGGAAAAACAATGTCAGCTAAGGCGGCGGTTGGCGTCATAAACAATTCAGAGACAGCGAGAAAATCCAATTGTTTAAAAGCTTTGGCGACATTTGTAACATTGCTCCAAACGACCATTGGATTTGACCCTTGAACAAAAGCGGTTTTAATTGGATAAGGCTCTCCCGTCAAAACAGATTTCACAAACGACTGCGAATTAACATACCGATAATCGTCTAACAAACCTGAAGTCACCTTTTTCTTGCGTTGTTCACTCGATATCAAATGACGAAGTTCAAGCTTGGCATCAAACCGTTGTCTAATCTCCGGATCATCAGATTCTTCGTTTTTCGGAAAGAAACCAGGCGCGGGGATCAATAACTCACCCCCTGGTCGGTCAAGGTTTCCAGTAAGAGCCATAATCATACAAATTGCCCGACACGTCTGAAGACAGTTAATGCCTTGGTCTACGCCATTTCCAATTTCAATATGAGCTGGTCCGCTATTAGCAAATAATCTGGCGGTCTGTTGTATGGATTCCGGCGACAACCAGGTTATCTCCGCGGCATGAACTGGAGTATAGGCACTAACATGATCTCTTAATTTATCAAAACCATCTGTCCATTGATCTACAAATTGCTTATCATAAAGCTCCTCGTTGATGATCACGTGAATTAAACCAAGAGCTAAGACCAAATCTGTTCCGGGGCGGATTTGCAACCAGACATCAGATTTTTTAGCGGAAGAGGTTTGGTAAGGGTCTATAGTGATAAGCTTTGCCCCCGCTTCGTGAACTTTATTGATGTGTTGAGCTTCTGGAAAACCTGTCATGGTTTTATTTGCTCCCCAGATCATCAAGCAGCCAGTAGGACTCGTCGGCTTGTCATAATCGGGTATGGCAAAAGCTCCGAAGGTATACTCCATCGCTAGCATCCTGGACAGAAAACAGACATGGTCGACATTAGTTAAATTTGGTGTTCCAAAGGCATTGGCAAACCGGACCAGATGAGTATCTATGAAGTCTTTAGCGGCTCCATGAATCATCGCCACAGATTCAGGCCCGTCTTCTCTTTTTGCCTTATTCAAAGATTCAGCGGTGAATTCCAGCGCTTCATCCCAAGAAACTCTAGTCCATTTTCCTCGGCCTCTTTCTCCGACTCTTTTCAGAGGGTACTTCAAGCGATCCGGGCTGTTTAAAAATTCCAGCCCTGCCCTTCCTTTGGGGCATAAACTGCCTTTGTTGGAAAAATGGTCAGGATCGCCTTTTAGACTAACAGCTTTCCCGTTTTCAACTGTTACAATAATCCCACAACTGAATTCACAAATACCACACGCACTTTTTATTTCCATTTTGACCTCACTTAACTGCTTAACGAACAAAAATTGATCTAAGAAAGAGAAAAAAGTATTATATTTATCAAATTATCAAATTAAACTTTTGCTGTTGGATGGTTTTCCTTTTTAAATTTCATAATAACTCTCCTCAACTTGATTAGAAAACTACTTCCTTAATAAGCCCACGGGAACTTCTCCGGAAAAGACAGAAACGCATTACTATTGTGTAATGCGTATTGTCTACTACCCGAACAAGCATTTTCAACAATCAGAATTGCGAGTTAAGCCTTGGTGACTCTGGCGATTTACTGTTAACATACTTAGACGGCGATCGGCATGGCATCAAGAAAAAACTTACCAAAATGTTCAAGCAACGCAAAGATGCAGGACTGAATCAAGTTTTATGGTGGGGAAATCGAGGCGTGCAAATTGAGATAAAAAACCAGTATCAGTTGTAAATCTGATGCCCAGATCGCCCCTATAGAGTGGGGCCGAAATCAACCTGGAAAAGTCTCAATGCGAATCTTTTATATAACAGCGCTCAAGATGTTGATTTGGGTTTCACGAATCCACTTTAAGCATAATCCTTTCCCCAAGCCCACTTATTACCTGCATATACCCACTTAGAATCTTATCAACCTTTGTATCCCCAGTATCTACCAAAAGGGGAGCCCCCTTAAGAGTCGTTATTTTTTCCATCGTTGCTAAAACAAAGATATTTTCCCTTCCTACGATTTCAATGACTTCTGCACTTATCTGCTGGTTCCCTCTTCCGAATATGTATCCCTGGCTCCCAATTATACTAACGACTATCTTTGCCTTTTTCCCCTTCAGCAGTTCGAGTAATTGGGACTCGTTTAGATCTGATCCTATAAGTTCCCTGTTATATACGGCATCCACACCTAACAAAGTATTCCCAAGTCCCAAATTATCCATAACAGTTTTTGTCGTTGTCCCAGGACCAATAATATATAGATAATCCTCCTCCATATTATTTATTACATCAGCCGCAATTGCATTCAGTGCCTGTTGTTCCCCCGCGCAACCACCGGCCTTGGCGCTTTGTACCATCCTCTTAATATAAGGTATTTTCAGGTAACCGAACAATCTGGCAGAGAGCATGTTTTCCCTAAAGGACTGCTCATCAATATCCATTACCTCTGCTTCTTTTATACAAAATTCAGATGATGTACCTGTAAAAAACAATGCGGCCAGGTCACCGGCTTTTCTGGGATTCGAACCGTAGACCGCAGAATGGATCTTAACCCCGCTTGGGATTCCAAGGACAGGCAGCCTATCTCCTATCACACTATAAACATCCCTGGCAGTGCCGTCTCCACCTGCAAAAAGAAGAAGGTCAATTCCTTGTCGGAGCATATCAACCGCTGCTTTTTTTGTATCCTCTTCGCTTGTCTTTCCCTTTTGTATCTTACCAATAACAATTGGGTTGAGACTACATTCTCGAGCTTCATTCTCTCCCATATCATAGGGATATGTAATAATTTCTAGACTTTCCTTAAGAGGAACAAGCCGACTAAGTGCATCAACAGCCCTTTTGGGTGATTCAGGGTGTGCGCCAAGATGCTTGGCTTTCGCAATTATCTCCAGGCTATCACTGCCCTTCAGACCTACTTTCCCTCCCATTCCGGCGATAGGATTGACAATGAGTCCAAGCTTTTTTTTAACTTCCATCACTTTTCTTCAGATAAGCTCTCCATGTGTTGGCCCACTTCTTTGGATCATCTAAGTCTTCATATTTTACAAGATGGATTGGTGCGCGGTGTGGAGAGATTTTCACAAAGTCTGGATCAGAGTAGGATTCATCTGAAATCTTTTTAAGCACGGCACACCAATATTCCATGTCATCTATGGAGTATGATTCACAGAATTCAGGGGTCATGGGTTCCGGGACTATCCAGGGATGATGGCTGGGAAAGAAGGATTGTATACCATAATCCACTATCCTTCTTTGAATATCTAGACTCCCCACCGATGTATCATCTGTCAGCTGTTCCCAGCTCCATCTCTCTTGCTCAAGTCTGAACCTTCCCGGTGCATAGTATCTGGTCGTACCCTTAATATTTTCCAGCATCTTAGTAAGATAATTGTTGTTGAGTACCGAGGTCCGGGCCACTTCCAGCAGACCTTCAGGGCCCAGACTCATTATCCATGAATAGGCCCGCAAGACAGCCGGTATATTTCCGTGGAACTCTCTGACCTTGCCGATGCTTTCGGGTCTCTCATAATCAAGGTGATATTTTTCACCCTCCTTTATGACAACCGGTTTGGGTAGGTATTTGGCCAGCCTCTCCCGGACTCCGTATGCAGCGCAACCGGGCCCAAAACTACCGTGAGGAGATGAGAACGTCTTGTGGAGATTGAAATGGCATGCGTCAAATCCAGCCTCTTTTGCCCTGGTTATGCCAAGGATACCGTTACCGTTTGCCTGATCATAAAAACAGAGCCCACCAGCTTCATGGACCACATCTGTAAACTCTTTGATTCGAGGATTATAGATGCCGGTATCCTCAGGATTTGTTATCATCAGGCCTGCAGTGCGTTTGGATACAGCGGCTTTGAGTGCGTCAAAATCCGGATACCCGTCCTTGGCAGGCATTAATGTAATGACCTTGAACCCTGCAGTCGCTGATGTCGCCGCATTACATGGGTGTGAGAAGATAGTTGTTATAACTTCGTCTCTTTGAGCTGCCTCGCCATTATCCGCATGATAGGCCCTGAGAATGTTGGCGTTTGTAAATGTAGCCATTGAACCACCTGGCGGTTGAAAAGTGAACCTGTCCATACCTGAGATCTCTCTCATAAAAAGATCAAGGCTATGAATAATCTCCAGGATACCCTGGACTGTATCTTCGTCTTGTTGAGGATGAATCTCCGCCATCTCAGGTGAACGCACGATAGCCTCATTTACTTTCGGGCTGTATTTCATGGTTGCCGTGCCTTCAGCGTCAATGTTAGTCTCCATTCCCAGACACATTTGGGACAGGCGTAGAAAGTGTCTCAAAACCTGAGGCTGACCCAATTCAGGAAGCCCTGGAGCTTCTTTTCGCCTTATCTTTTCAGGGATGAGAGAATCTGCATCCCCCACCTTCGTCTTAATCCCCTCTTCCGTCTCAGGAATGAGTATCCCCCGCTCTCCTTTTCGGCCCATCTCCATGATGATCGGTTCATTCCAGACCGGGGAATGGTATTCTCTTACTTTCGGCAAGTTTTTCATTTTTCTATAACCTCCTTCAAGGAAGCCACAAGTTTGTCAATGTCTCCTCTGCTATGAATCTCCGTAACGCAATAAAGGGCACTGTTGCCCAACTCAGGAAAATCTTTTGAAAGATCTATTCCACCAAAGATTTGATAATCCATGAGCGTTTTGTTTAAACTTCCTACGGTTTTTCCGGTGCCATCAAAATTCACGACGAATTCTTTAAAGGCGTTCTCCGGGAAAAGCACTTTGACACCTGGCAGTTCTGACAGGGCACTGATTGCATAATGGGCACGTTGTATTATCGTCTCTCCGATCTCTTGAAAACCCTTGGGGCCCATCAGCGACATATAAACAGCAGCAGCAATGGTCCAGAGACCGGATACTGTTCCCAAAAAGTCTTTGGATTTATCCCTTCCTATATATGAGGTCCTCTCAAATTTGGTGAACCCAAACCCGTACTCACCCTCTTTTATTGTTTCAGCTATGCTTATGAGCCAAGAAGGGTATTCAGAAATATATCTTTCCTCATCGCGACTAGCGATAAATCCGAATAGACCTCCCCCGTAATGCATATGAACCCCTAAAGGCTGTGCATTGCCAACAACTATATCTGCGCCATAGTCAGAGGGAGGGGCCAGTACACCCAGAGAAATGGGATCAACACCAATAATGCTTTCTGCACCATTTTCATGGGCGATTCTGGAAATTGCATCCCCTTGAGATTCCATTGAGCCCAGATATGTGGGGTTTTCAAAATAGACGGCAGCGGTAGTGGATGAGATTCTCGTCTTTAGATCCTCAAGATTCATTAATCCTGTTTTTTCATCGTAATTAATTAACGTTATCTGAATGCCATTTTCTTCTGGAATCGATTTGCAGAAAGTGCCTATAGTGGCCAACCTTTCAGGACCCACTGATCTTGGTATCATAACCTCGCGTCTGTCTGTCATCCTGGATGCCATGCGTATGGCATTCCCCGCGACGGTTCCCCAACTGTAGCTACCCTCACTGACCACATCCATTCCGACAAGTTCACCCATAAGGCTCTGAAACTCGAATTGGGCCTGCATTCTGCCATAGGTGGAATAGGCTGTCCCTCCGTACGCGGTAAGAAATTCCGAACGGCTAATGATTTCATCACAAACTGAGGGTACATAATGCTGCCAACAACCCCCACCCAGAAAACTCAGATAGTCTTCACAGCTCTTATTCTTTGAAAGGAGTCCTTTAACATGCCGCTTGAGTTCATGCTCAGAGAGAAAAGGTTCAGGAAGATTCATTTTCCCTTTAATTCTCAAGTAGTCAGGGATCTCTTTATAGATCTCTTCCACATCTTTGATCCCTATCTCTTTCAGCATATGCTCCTTGATTGCAGGTGCAGAGTTTGGGATGTATGGATGAATGAATGGCTTGTTTTTTCCCATTTTTACCTCCTAATGATAAAATTACTGGGTAATATTATTAAAAATATCTATTGAGTGGTAAATCCTCCATCAACATTGAACTCCCCCCCGGTGATCCACTTGGATTCATCCGAAGCGAGGAAAAGATCCAAGTTTGCAACATCAATAGGCTCTCCTAAACCCAGGGGGTGAAGTTCTTTTGCTCCTTCCATGTATTCCCTCTCACTGGCGCCAAGCTGGGCTGCTTCACTTCTGGTCATACTCGTGCTGACATAAGCCGGATGCACGGAATTTACCCTTATGTGATAGCCTTTATCCGCGCATGAAAGAGCTACAGACTTGGTAAGAAGCGTGACAGCGCCCTTTGAGGCGCAATAGGCAAACATGTTTTTGTCCCCTATCTGTCCTGCGACAGATGACCGGTTGATAATGGAACACAGTTCACCATTATCCTTCATCGATAGTACGGCGAATTTGGTCCCAAGAAAAACCCCTGTAGCGTTAACCTCCATTATCCTATGCCAGTCTTCGAGGCTGGTGTTTTCAATGTCAGAGATCTTTATTATCCCTGCGTTGTTGACAAGAACATTCAATTTCCCAAACCCGCCAATCGTCTCTTCCATCAATGACTGCCAGTTTTTTTCACTGGTTACATCAAGAGGGATAAAAATAGCCTCACCACCTTTTGTGGTGATCTCATTTGCTACATTTTCTCCTTTGGTCCGGTTTATATCAGCAATTACTGTCTTCGCCCCTTCCCTTGCGAAAAGTTTCGCAGTTGCCTCACCGATCCCCTCGGCGCTACCCGTTACGATTGCTACCTTACCATCGAGCCTGCAAGTTTCGTGATTTTTCTTTTGTGGCATATATGTTCCTTTTTTCAATAAAACCGATTGGTAATCGACTTACACAGCGGGCCATGGATTAGTGCTGGTATGATTACGATAAAATTTTTAGTTTTGACTTGAGCATCAATGTTGACAACTTGTGGTGCATTTGAGTGGGTCGAAATGGTAATTTCCTTTTCTGACTATTAGAATTCAATCTGCTTCATAGTTACAAATATGTTTTAACTAATTGATATTTAAAAAATATTCAGGAAATTCTCCAAAAATTTCACCTTTAAAAGTTTTTTCTTGACATACATACTGTATGTACGCTACTTTTGTCAAGAAAAAAGAGAAATTTTAAAAAACCATAGCACTAAATCTCAAGAATTCTATCCTTTAGATGAGAATGAACATAAGGTTAAGTGGCTGAATAAATGAGAAAAATACACTGATGGCAAAACCCCTCTCTAAAGTCGAGAACGGCCAGAAAACCGCAGCCCACCTGGTTGCTATTGCAAGAGAATTCTTCAGGACCCGGGGATATTCCAACACGGCTCTAGAGGAAGTCGTTCGAGAGGCCGGGGTGACTCGCGGGGCGTTATATCATCACTTTGATGGGAAAAAAGGGCTATTCCTGTCCGTTTTTAATGACGTTCAAGCAGAAATTGCCAATCGACTCATTAAGGTGGATAAGAGCGGGTTGTCTATTTGGGATAAGTTTATTTCATGTAACCGTGTTTTTCTTGAAGCATGCTTAGATTCAGAGCTTCAACAAATTGTTCTCATCGATGCACCTGTAGTTTTAGGTTGGGCTACATGGCGCAAGACCGATGAAGAGAAAACTCTTGGCATCCTGAGATCTCATCTCAAAGAACTTATTGATAAGGGAATCATCAAGCCTCTACCAATAGAACCATTGACACACGCTATTTCAGGGGCGAACAATGAAACCCTTTTGTGGATTGCTGCATCGGATGATCCAAAAAAAGCCTTCGACGAAGCATTGTCTACTATAAACGCATTCTTATGGTCACTGCGAAAATGAATCAAAGCCATTTCGCAACCGCCATATTTTAGATCAGAAATCGTTAAGCAAGGAGAAATAAATGGGGAGTCAAAAAAAATTGCAGGGTGAATTAGAGGTTTATCCGCTCAAGCTGCAAGAAAGTGTTACTGATTATGGGTTTCTTATCTATGGATATAATCATGGTACCGAGACAGTCACCCAGGTTCAAGCCTTCTTAATAAAAGGAGCTGAAGTGCCAATTAGCTGATTTGTGCGTATTGGACAAGGACATTTTGACCATCGATCCTCATCAGATTAAGGAAATAAAAAACCTCATGACGGTTGTAGGTGGCAAAATCGTTTATGATGCTTTTTGAAGTTACCAGTTCACAACACGTTAGTTGTCATTGGCAAAAAAAATTGGCTTATCTTATTTTGAAAAGTAGTGGGAGATATGAAAATGCAAAAAAATGTTGGACATCCTGAAACAGATGATCTGGATGGGAAAAAAATCAGGTATCACTATGAATCCGGTCTGAGCTATGACCAGGAGTATCATAAAGGAACAATTACCTGGACCGGAATAGAGGGTCCTCACGTCGGATATTCGCAGACTGAAAAAAAAGTAGCTTATAAGGTAGCTGATAATATTTATTTTTTGGCATGGTTTGAAAAAGAAACTCGACCGTCTGCGACTGCTGAGATGCGAAGCGAGGGTTTCAATATTGCCATAACCATTGATTTAAGCAAAATGGTTGCTACCGCAATTTACAATGAACCCATTGAAGGTGGTGGGCAAAAATGGGTTCGTGATGGAGCCTGGCTTGAATATGTGTAGTATGGCATTCTGCCATTTTTGCTATCCATTGTTGCATATGTTCCGCTTTACAAGGAGCTGAACTTTTTCAAAAAAAACCCCGTTACATGGTTTTAAATTAAAATCAAATAAGATTTTGAACTATTCAACTAATACTGGAAAAGAATAATATGTCAAGACTAAAAAGCAGAGTAGCCCTTGTTTCGGGATCTGCTCAGGGTATAGGCAAAGGAATAGCCAGATCCCTGGCAAGGGCGGGTGCAATGGTAGCTCTTTGGGATATCAACGATCTAGTACATGAGACATCAAAGGATATCAATCGATTAGGCGGGAAGGCTTTCTCTTATGTGGTAAATGTTACTGATCCGTACCAAGTAAAAGATGCTGCGGAGCAAATTGAAAATAAACTTGGTAAAATTGATATCTTAGTGAATAATGCCGCCATTGCGCGTTTTGCTCCATTTGTTGATATGACCGATAGTGTTCGAGATGAAGTGATTAATGTTAATTTTTATGGAATGTGGAACTGCACAAAAGCCATCATACCAGCAATGATCGAGCATGAGTACGGAAGGATAATCAATATCTCCTCCGTAACAGGACCGCGGGTTGCAACGCCCGGCCTAACAGCTTATGCAGCTTCAAAAGGAGCGATTTCGGGATTTACAAGGACACTGGCGCTTGAGGTTGCTGAACACGAAATCACCGTGAACGCTATATTACCAGGCTTCATTGACACACCGCTTACCAAACCGATGGCTGATGATTTTAATATGAATCAAGATGAATTTAATACCTGGCTTAGCAAATCTATCCCAATGAAGAGAATGGGAACGATAGCTGAATTGGGTAATCTTGCGGTTTTTTTGGCATCCGATGAATCAAGTTATATCACCGGGCAGGAAATCATTATTGACGGAGGGAATACTATTCAAGAAGTAAAAACCGTTTATTGAACATTTACCAGCGGCTACCAGTCGCTAACACTATTTCATTCATTCAAAAAAATTCCCTTAGTTCATTTACAAAACTAAAAAAGCACGGTATTGTTGTGATAATCCTTGGTAAATAATAAAGTCGGGTGGTCAACTCACTATGAGGTTGAAAGAAGGAAAGGAAGGTTAATTTTCGGAACGTTGAACTTACAAAAAATCCAATGAATTATTTTGAAAATGAATATTGAGAGGGGAGAAGTACAATGACCTCTAATAAAATGCAAACAAAATATCTTTCCAGAACCGGAAAGTCGGCTAAACTAGCAAAGAAGGCCCGACGTTACATGCCCGGAGGGGATACTCACGGGCCTTCTTACCATCTTCCATACCATGTCACGTTTACGAAAGGAAAGGGGTGTTATGTATATGATGTGGACGGGAACAGGTATGTTGATTTCTGTAATCAATATCTGACTATGCCCCATGGTCACGCTTTCCCTCCTATGGTTGAAGCAGTTCAAAAAAGGATTAAGCAATCTGTAGGTTTTGGATATCCAACCGAGGAACAGTACGAGTTTGCACAGCTCTTATGCAGAAGGGTACCCTGCTTTGAGCAGATGCGTTTTGTAGCATCGGGCAGCGAGGCTACATTGATGTGTATCAGGGCCGCACGTGCTTTTACAGGGAAACGCAAGATCATGAAGATGGAGGGAGGTTATCATGGTACTCACGATCTGGGGGAATTTAATTGGTTCCCTTCGCCGGAAGCAGGTCCGCTTGAAAAAATAAAAACCATGCCTCCGGATGCAGGAGTCAGAGGCAGTGATATCAAAGATGTTATCATTTTCCCATATAATGAGACGGAGATCTTTAAAAAGATCATAGCAAGGCATACAAATGATGTAGCGGCGCTTATCATGGAGCCCATGATAGGTCCTCTGGGAATGATAAAACCTGAACCTGGATTTCTTGAAACCATCCGCAAACTGACAAAAAAACATGGGATTATTTTGATTTTCGATGAGGTGGTCCAATTCCCGAGTGCGTACTACGGGGCACAAGGATTATTTAAAGTCACTCCTGACCTTACTGCACTCGGTAAGGGCATCGGAGGAGGGCTTCCTATCGGTGTCTGGGGTGGCAGACGCGACATTATGGATCTATGGAATCCGGAAAAGGGTCACGATGCCATAGTACAGGTAAGTACTCATGCAGGAAATGCGCTATCAATGGTTGCGGGATTGGCGACCATGAAGCATTTGACAGCAAATGAGATCAAAAAGCGAAACAAGAGATTTAGGAGGCTTAAATCCGGTCTTGAAAAGGTATTCATAGATGCAGGGATACATGGACAGGTAACCGGTATAGGTTATGGATTTGCGATCCATCTGACTGACAAACCCGTTCGTAGTCCGCGTCATACCTTTGGTGCGGCTATGGCAGCCGAAACCATAACAGGACTCATCTTCATGGGTATGAGATATTATGGCGTTTCCATATACCCTCCTCTTTTCGGTATTGTCAGTACAGCGATTCAAGATAAGGATGTGGATCTAACTGCCCATGCACTTGAAAAAACATTGAAAGATATTCGTCCGATTATAGAGAGAGAGTGCCCTCATCTTATCACTTAGGGAAGAACTTGTGGGGCATGGAACAGGATTAAAAACATTCAAATTTGGTTTTTCATCAATGTTAATTGTGTAATGTTATATGCGAACTATTTATTTCATATCCTGTTTCAAACTTAGAAGTTTCCCTGCGTCATTCTCTGTGCGGGCTCTAAAGTATACTTCGAGTGAAATAATGTGAATTATTATCAACACTAACTATTGTAAGGAGGTAATAAAATGGAAAACAAAGAAAAAGATGCAGTATGTGAGGTAGTACAGAAGTATATTGACGGGACCTATCAGGGTGATGTCTCAGCATTACGTGAATGCTTTCATTCCAAGGCAGTAATGAATGGATATCTGAATGATCAATTGGTTTTGGGTGATCCTGAACCATTTTTTCTGGAAATTGAGAATAACCCTTCTATGGCCGAAGGTGGAGCACCTTATCAAGGTGAAATTGCCTCTGTCGATGTAGCGGGTAATGTTGCCAGCATTACAGTGAAAGAGACAGGTTTTGCCGGTACCATGAGCTTCACAGATTACTTCCATCTAATCAAAGTTGATGAAGAATGGAAGATTTTCAGCAAGACTTTTACGACTGAAACCTGAACCGGTTATATGAAAAAATTCGATGAAGCTAAAGCCCGCCGTAAATTTTTTGTTTGTTGAAAAAACAATTTTGTTTTATCAACTGATTTCTATACTACATTAATTCCAGAGCATAGGCACTTTAGATCACTCTATGCATTTCCCATTTTTGACTACTTTAGTCAAATTGCATTTTCTTTGTAAGGAGATACATATGAACAGTGAGCAACTAATTGAGAAGTATCTGGAAAAGACCCAAACTTCCGCCAAGCTGGCCGAAGAAGCCCGCTGTTTTATGCCGGGTGGAGATACGCACGGGCACTTCTACAACCCTCCTTACCATATTACGATTGAATATGGGGAGGGTTGTTATCTACATGATATGGACGGTAACAAATATATTGATTGTGTCAATGCATACTTTGTGCTGATACATGGTCACTGCTATCCTCCTATAGTTGAAGCGCTGGAGGAACAGATCAAGCGCGGTACGGGTTTTGGTATGCCGTCGGAACCACAAGTCCTATACGCACAACATTTATGTGAACGAATACCGTCCCTAGAAGAGTTGCGCTTTGTGTCCTCAGGCAGCGAAGCAACCAGCATGGCCATACGCGCTGCTAGGGCATTTACCGGTAAACAAAAGATAATGAAGGTTGATGGCGGCTATCATGGTACTCATAATATCGGAGAGCTGAATTCATTTGGTGGTTCTCTAAGAAGGGGAGAATTGAGACCCATCCCTGAAATCGGTACAAACGGCAGCGAGATCAATGATGTTCTCCTCTTTCCTTTCAATGAGCCTTCGAGCTTAAAGGAGATTGTTGAAAAGAATTCAGAAGAAACAGCTGCACTTATCATCGAGCCCATGATAATCCCTTCAGGAGCTATTCCGCCTGATCCAGGTTATCTTGAAGCAGTCCGCAATATTACAGAAGAATACGGTATTATCCTTATTTTTGATGAGGTAGTTACACTGCCGTTTTTTTACGGGGGACTCCAAGAGTATTATAGCGTGATACCGGATCTTACAACCATGGGAAAAGGAATCGGAGGTGGTCTTCCCATAGGAGCCTGGGGTGGCAAGCGTGAAATAATGGAACTATGGAATCCCGAAAAAGGTGAGGATGCTGTTGTAATGGTAAGCACTTCAGGTGGAAATCCGCTCAGTATGGTGGCAGGTCTGACTGCTATGAAACAACTGACTCATGAAGTAATTGAACGGAGAAATTCTCTTGGAGATAGACTAAGAGAAGGCATGAACAAGGTTTTTTCAGACATCGGGATTCACGGTCATGTATCCGGTCTTGCTAATGCATTCTGGATCCACTGGAGCCATAAACCTGTGAGGGATCCTTATGCCGTTGGAGAGGCAATGTCTCAGGCAAACGAAAATATTAGGAACCTGTTATTTCTGGGAATGCGGTACAGGGGGGTTTACCTTTTCCCCACTCCCAGTCCATTTGGAAATGTTTCTACGGTCATGCAGGTAAAGGATATAGATGATATTGTCAATGCTTTTTCTGAGACATTGGGGGAGATAAAATCAGTGATAACTGTTGAGTGCCCGAATCTGTTAGAGTAGCTATTAGGCATTCAATTAATCCCAATTTATAATCAAAACAACCCTTTATGGAGAAGAGTATTCCATAAAATAGAAATTTATTTCAATGAACGTTTCGGTCCTGACTGGAAAGAAAGAGACAGGTTTTTCAAAAAATGATATGAGCAGATATATGCAGGTAATAAAAGGCTTTGAGGAAATAATAAATAAACCAAAAAATTAAGGAGGTCTAACAATGATTAAAGAAAAAGATTTGGCGGAACTGTCCTATCCTGTGGCACCCAAAATTGTGACAAAAAGTGTGCCAGGTCCTAAGGGGAAAAAAGTCCTCAAGGACTCCCACAAATATGAATCCATGGCCCGGGGAGCTGGAGGGTTTCCCCTTGTCTTTGATGAAGGTAAAGGGGCGACTATCAAAGATCCGGATGGCAATATCTACATCGATATTACAGCAGGTGTGGCTGTGACATCTGTGGGACGATGTCACCCCAGGGTGCAGGAGGCCATGAAGAAACAGATGGGCAGGCTTATGCATGCCGGTGATATGAGCAACACTCGAAGAACGGAACTGGCCACAAAAGTATCAGAGGTCATGCCAAAGGGTTTGAGGGGTAATTGTATCACTTATTTCAATCAAGGGGGAAGCGGTGCAGTTGAGACAGCGATAAAATTTGCCCGCAAAATCACCGGAAGAACACAGATTGTAGCATTTCATGGCGACTATCACGGTGTCTGGTGCGGTTCCGGTTCCCTGACCACCGGTGATCAGTACCGTGCCGGTTACGGGCCCTTTCTTCCAGGTGTAATCCATGTTCCATACGCATATTGCTATCGCTGCTGTTTCGGATTGAAGTACCCCAGTTGTAAACTTCAGTGTGCCAAATATGTGGATTATGTTTTGAACACCCCTTACACCGGAGCAGATGATGTTGGTATGTTGATAGTCGAACCTTTACAAGGAGAAGGCGGTTATGTTGTGCCGCCTCCAGGATGGCTTACTATAATAAAAGAGGCTTGTGAAAAGCACGGAGCTCTACTGGTCGCTGACGAAGTTCAAGCAGGAGCCGGACGAACGGGAAAGATGTGGTCTATTGAGCATGAAGGAGTTGAACCCGATATGCTGACCTGGGGAAAAGGGATGGGTGGCGATATGCCTAATGCAGGTCTTACCATCCGGAAAGATCTGGCTAAAAAAATCGTGGAAAGCTCGCAACCAAACACTTTCGCGGGTAACGCTGTTACAGCCGCAGCTACGATCACGAATATTGAAATCTTAAGCGAAAACAATTTTGAATTAGTCAAGAGGGCCGGTAAATTAGGGGAACAGATAAAACGCTGGATAAAATCAGGCGCCAAAGATACCAGGACCATCGGAGATGTACGGGGCAGGGGGTTGATGATAGGTGTTGAAATGGTCAAGGATAAGAAAACCAGGGAGCCTCTAGATGGTGATTCAGTGACAAATATCATAATGGGGATGCTGAATCGCGGCCTTGTTCCTTGCGGACGGTACGGGAATGTATTTCGCTTTATGCCATCGCTGGTATTAACGAAAAATCTTGCACAGAAAGCGTCTGAAATCCTATTGGAGACAGTAAAGGCGGTTGAGTCAGGTAAAGAGTGATATTATCCGCAGATTATGCTGATTGATCGGGAGATTGATCAGTAGTTAATCTTATCGGCTACAAGGAGAAAAACACGAACAAATCACCAGAGCAACTCTATCGGGAAAGAGAAAAAAGAGTCAATGATAGATGGGAAAATAGGTCAGAAGGGGGGTGATACAAAACTTATACGGCCTGATATCAAATGGGAGGAGGTGATTATAAAGAAGGCCATATTTTTTAATGATGAGTAAATTAAAGATCCAACTCAACATCCTATCAATGCATATTATAAGGAGGGAACTATGAAAATGAAAATTTTTATTAACTTTGTATTTACACTCGTGTTATTTCTTTGTGCAGCTTCTCTTTTGATCGGCCCTTTAGCAGGGACGGCATCGGCTAAGACATACAGATTGAAAATACAATCGATGTGGCCCCACGGCGATAAATCAGCGGATACGCTCGCGGCATTTGCTGCTTCTGCGGAAAAAAGGAGTAATGGTCAAGTTAAAATAAAAGTATTTACGGCACCTGAGATAGTCCCGACGGACCAGGTATTGCCTGCAACCAAAAAAGGGACTCTTGATATGATGCATGGAGCCGGAGTCGTCTATGGAGAGATCATCCCTGTCGCTTATGTGGAGTTCGGACTTCCGGGGGCTTTTATTGTTGAGGGTGAGGATGATTTTCATAAACAGGCCGGCGAAATCCGTAATCTTTTTTTTAAAAAGGGAATTGTGGATATCCTGAGAAAGGAATATGCCAAGCAGGGTCTTCATTTTCTGGATCTCCATGTATATGGCCCGGTACCAGTAACAGTATCCAAAGTGAATCCAAAAAAGTGCAGTGATCTGAAAGGATTGATTTGCAGGGCGGATGGACTAAACATGATATATCAAACCGCACCAGGGATGAAAACGATATCAGTTCCCGGAGAGGAAGCATATCTCGCATTTAAGACAGGAGTTCTGGATGTAGGAGAATGGGATATAAGTTGTATTACTGGACTGAAATGGCATGAAGTGGCCCCATACTGGCTCCGTGGAATGGAAAATGATCAGGCATTGGGAAGTATTTCGGTTAATATGAAAAAGTGGAATTCATTTCCTGATGATATCAAACAGGCTATTAGCGCCGCGGCTGAGGATTATTTTTGGGCTACTGTTGATGCATATAAGGGTGAGCTTGAAGTCGCTTATCAACTGGCCAAGGATGGAAAACTAACTATTGTAGAACTGGACCAGGAATGTAAGGATAAATATGACGCAATGGCAAAAAAAATCTTGAATGAAGAAATTGGAGATGATCCTGCTACCCTAAAAGCTGTAGACATTATTAAAAAATGGAGAGGATGGAAATAGCTTGAGATGCGACCATAATCTTTCGTTTCCAAACAAATGCTGAGGGGAGGAACCCGCTTGAGGCTCCTCCCCGATACCTTGTTTCCTGCCAGATTATTCGTGGAATGTACGGGATAATTCGGATTAACGTATGGGGAAAGTTTTTGGAATGAATCACCTGGAAATAAAATAACAGAGGGAAAATTGAAAAAAATAGCCAATTTTATTCACATGATAAGTGTAAAAGCAGGAGAAGCCGCTAGTTTTCTGACCATGGTAATGATGTCTATAATTTCATATGAAGTTTTATCCCGTTACCTGTTTAACAGCCCAACTAAGTGGGCCTGGCTCACCAATAAACAGCTTTTCGGTGTTTTTATCCTCTTTGCCGGGGTTTATACCATGTCCAAGAATGGGCATATTCGAATAGAAATATTTTATGATCATTTTTCACCAACATTAAAATTCATTTCAAGAATGATATCCCTGCTTTTATTTGCCTTTTTTATGGGATGCCTCATATATCAGAGCAGTTGGATGGCATTGGAATCCCTTGCTGTCAAGGAGAGGGCTACAGGCCTGTTTCATATGCCACTGTATCCTCTCAAGTTACTTATACCCCTTGTTTCATGCCTCTTACTTCTGGAAGGAATAGTAATCTTTTTAAAGAAAAATGATAAATAGATCTGGTTAGGGAATTCTGAATCCGTCGGAGTTTTTTAAACGAAAAATAATTGGGCTTTAGGAGCCATCAACGATGAGTATTGAATTAATAACAGTTATCTTATTTGGAGGTATGTTAGCACTTCTTGCCATTGGAGTTCCTGTAGCATTTGCACTTGGTGGTCTAAGCCTTATATTTACTCTTTTTTATGACGGACCTCAAGCCTTATACACGGTTGCCACTACTACCTATCAGCAGATAACAAGCCTGGGACTTATGGCCATTCCCCTGTTTCTTGTCATGGGAAACTTTCTGGTCCATTCAGGGATATCAGAACGCTTGTTTCATTCACTCAGTTATTGGCTGTCAGGGGTGAGAGGCGGGCTGGGTGTGGTGTGTGTGGTGGTGTGTGTGGCCCTAGCAATGTGCGGAGGGTTTGGTCCGGGCGTCTTGACTATGGGATTGGTCGCGGTACCTGCCATGCTCAAACAGAATTATCATAAATCCATACCATTAGGGAGTGTGATGGCGGGTGGTGTTCTGGGAATAATAATACCGCCAAGCATTTTAATGATCATATTCGGCTTTATCTCCAGGGTCTCTATTGGCAAACTTTTTATCAGCGGTATTATCCCGGGTCTTTTATGTGCGATTCTATATGTGGTATATATTGTCACAAGGGGTTATCTACAGCCTCATTTAGCCCCTGTATCAGAAGAAAACATCACCTGGAAGATGCGATTTATCGGATTAAAGGATATAGTGCTACCGGCCCTATTGGTTATCCTGGTCCTGGGTTCTATTTTTGTGGGGGCTGCAACTCCGACCGAGGCATCGGGAGTTGGGGCAATGGGTGCTCTTCTTATCTGCCTGATCCATGCCAGGTTAACCTGGGACGTTGTAAAAGAAACATGTAAATCTTCCATACAGATCAGCGGAATGGCTTTGTGGATCACATTGTTTGGTGTGGTCTATACCAGTGCCGGTGCGCAGGATATGGTCATGGAGTTTGTTGAAGGTATAGAAATGAACAGATGGTTTGTACTTTTCGGGATGCAGTTTGTACTGCTTCTTTTTGGAATGTTTATGGACGACTATGCGGTTGTTACAATATGTTCACCTATTTTCATGCCTATAGCCAAATCGCTTGGATTTGATCCTATTTGGTTTTCCATAATATTTATATTGAATATGCAGGTAGCTTATCTTACACCTCCTTTTGGCTGGGCATTGATCCTTATGAAAGGTGTAGCGCCACCAGAAGTATCCACTTCGGACATATGGAGATCAGTGCCTCCATTTGTTGCAATACAAGTACTTGCTCTTATACTAGTTATGATATTTCCTCAACTGGCCTTGTGGCTTCCTGAAAAGATGTTTTCATAGAATCCTGTTAATCGTATGATTTTATGTGAAATGGTTACACAGATATTGTTTAAAGAATGGAGTTCAACTTTCTATGATGACATGCTCTTTTTCTGTAGCGAACGAGATAAAAATTAGTTCATTTGCTAACACCATATAAGGAGTGAACTATGGTCGTAACTTTTTTGTTACTTTTTAATCTTGTCCTTATCTTTATCAGTGCCGCATTCGCATATGAATCTTCCCGCGAGCAAGAGCCCCGAGCGCCTAAATTCGGATATGCAGGGATCATCTTCCATGTGCTGCTTGGGCTGCTCATTCTAATTGTTCCCTCAAGTTATGTCTACGTTTCGCTCTATTTCGGGCTTCTGATCCTCATCGGCCTGGCCTTTCTGATCCCCACAAAGCCTAATTCTAAGGCGATACGGGGCGCCAGGGGGCATGTCGTTGGCAAGGTGGCCCGGTTTGACGAGCGCGATCAGGTTTTTTCGCGAAATGAAACCCTGCATCCGGATCGCGAAGAATACAACCTTTATTATGACACCCATCCTGAGCTTAAAGAGAGGGATGATCAACGCCGTGCCAAGGGGGGGGATTTAGGCAAGCCGGGATCAATTGATAGTAAGCATCCCTCCAATGTGAGCATGCTTTTCTCTGCTTTTGAGATGGGTCGGATCTTGGAGCCCAATGCAGTCAATGTTCCGCCCCAAGAAAACGAACCTGTAGCAATTGACCCAAAGCGGGCAACCGAGATCGTAAAGGGCTATGCTCGGCAATTAGGGGCTGATTTAGTAGGGGTCTGCGAGATTGATCCTTCCTGGATTTATTCCCATCGGGGTGAAATTCATATGGACAATTGGCAGGACTGGGGTCGTGAGATACATGCAGACCTACCTTACGCTGTGGTAATTGCCACTGAGATGGATCATAAAATGGTGATCGGTGCGCCCCATACCCCTGCCGTGGTGGAATCTTCCAGGAATTATGCCAAAGGAGCATATATTACCACCATTCTGGCTCGTTGGTTTACCCATATGGGCTATCGAGCAACGGCCCAACACGAAGGCCACTATGATGCGCTGATGGTGCCCCTAGCCGTGGATGCCGGTCTGGGACAATTGGGACGTCAGGGATATCTTATCGCAGATCAGCACGGCTGTCGAGTAAGACTGTCTGCGGTTTTTACGGAGATGCCACTTACGCCGGACAAGCCATTGGATCTTGGGATCGAAGAATTTTGCAAGGCCTGCCTGAAATGTGCATTGGCATGTCCATCCAAATCCATTCCCTCTGAAGATAAGACCGTGAACAATGGCACGTCTCGGTGGAAATTATCGGCCGAGAGCTGCCATGACTACTGGGGCAAGATTGGGACGGACTGTTGTATCTGTATGGCCATCTGTCCATACAGTCGCCCCAACCGAAGCATTCACAAACTGATGAAATGGGTCATTAAGCGTTCGCGACTCGCACGCTTTGTGCTACCCCATCTGGATAATATGGTTTATGGCAGACGATGGAAACCCAGAAAAGTTGCCCCCTGGGTGGATTACCGACAGTAACGATGAGGAGACAGAGATGGTGGATGTAGCGAAAATGTTTGAGAATATCAACTTAGCAATCCTGGCGTCTGATGCCAATTTCAAGTTTATTTTTTAGGATGGAAACGGCGGGCAAGATGGGAATCCCACAGATCGTGGCACCGAGCTGTATCGACGGATACGACGCGGCAACATGGCAACCCCTGCCTCCCCGGTTCAGTGGCCGGCCCTTACACGTACACAACCGTCTAATCAGTGCTCTATCCACCACCAGAGAAGAAAAGGCAATGGTCGGCAATGTGATGGCGGAAAAACTGAATAAATCCGTAGGATCAACAGCAGTGGTCATTCCTTTACAAGGGCTGAGTGAATGGGATCGCCCTGGTAGTGACCTCTACGATCCGGAGGGAATCATTGTTTTTACTGAGGCTTTTAAGGATAAAATCAGGCCGGAAATCAAAGTCATAGAGTTGGATGCCCACCTCAATGACAAGATTTTTTCCGATACGGTCCTGTCTCTTTTTGACGAAATGATGCCCAAAGTACCATAAGTAGTGTCCACATATACCCAAAAGGAGTTAATCCATGAGATACAGACTGACAGTTAACCTGGAGAACCAAACGATTGATCGGAGCGATCTCCCGGAGGAGACGGCATGG
>RCNB010000705.1_pt1 | contig 21919 bp, 18 predicted proteins | sample 2041321 | NCBI WGS metagenome assembly RCNB01 (sample SAMN09708232, study PRJNA481090) | Marine sediment metagenome, whole genome shotgun sequencing project. | reverse complement strand
TTCGTCCATGATCACCAGGGATCGGCGGTCAACTTTATCCAGGATCTTAATGATATTTGTAATATGCCCTGAAAATGTGGACAAAGATTGTTCAATAGATTGTTCATCTCCGATATCGGCATACACATTGTGAAAGAGACTTACCTCAGATGATCCGGATGCGGGGATATGCAGCCCGCTTTGGGCCATCAATACCAGCAGACCGACAGTTTTTAATGTAACTGTTTTTCCCCCGGTATTGGGGCCAGTGATGATCAAACCATAAGTATCTTGGTCAAGAACCACGTCTATCGCAACTACCTGATGTGGATCCAATAGAGGATGTCTGGCCCCGAAGAGCCGCAGCACAACACCGGGATGGCCTTTTCCCTGTTTTTTAGGAAAAGGATGGAGAGTCGCCGGAAATGCGTTTAATTCAAGTGCATATCTTCCCCTGGCGAACGCCAGATCCAAACAGATCAAGACATCGACCATATCCAGCAATATTGGTCCATGTTCAGCTACTTTGGCAGTTAATTCAGCTAGAATGCGCTGGATCTCGTCTCGTTCATCCAATTCCAACTTTCGGAATTTATTATTGGCTTCCACCATCACCTGGGGTTCGATAAAAATTGTCGCCCCGGAGGTCGACTGGTCATGCACTATACCCGGCACATTGGTTCTGGCCTCTGCTTTAAAAGGCAGAACATAACGGCCATTGCGCTGGGTTACAATCGATTCCTGAAGATATTTTGCAACTTCAGGTTTCTTTAACATCTGGTCCATGCGGTTTTTAAGTCGGGTGTGTTGAGTTCTTAAATCTCTGCGGATCTGTCCCAGTTTATCCGAAGCTGTATCCAGGATCTCGTCCTGTTCTGAGACCACTTTAGAAATCAAACTCACCAGACCCAATGAATCCGGAAGCTGTTCGGAAATGCTCTCCAGAGTTGGGAATTCTCCCTGGTCTTTCTGGAATACTCTCTTTAAATTGCGTGCTGCTACCAGAGAATCTTTCACTTGCAGTAGGCGCGCGGGTTCCAGAATCATCCCACGTAGGGCGTCCTCAACGATTGGCCGTAAATCCCTGGCTCCCCCTATAGTTGTTCCGGGATGCAGGGTCAAGAGTGCCACCGCATCGGAAGTTTCTCTCTGCAAACCGCGAACTTCTTCCAGATCCACGGATGGCTGAACATCCAGCGCACGCTCACGCGCGGGATTAAAATGGCAATGGGCTGCCAGGGCAGCCAAAATTCGGGGGTATTCCAGAGTGATTAACGTTTTTTGATCCATCGCTGTCAGTGTACCATAATCGGAAATCACCAGTCGTTGATTTTCGCATTAGTTGTTTGTCGTAAATCACCAGTCGCTTAAAATTGCTCGTCTGCTTACATATTACGGCTTACGTTTTACGATTTACGCTATTATAAAACATAATTAATCTCAGTTATAATCTACCCATAATAAACTTAAAAGGTATCGGATTCTACAAAATGAGTACTCCTGTCTGGTTCATTAATTTTCTCAAAACTATTTACCCTGCCCGGCACTCGCTTGCCAAACTTACCAACGTGCCCCTGATCGGAAACGTGGTGGACCATCTGCTATTCCGGGGTGATGAGGTGTATGTGCTCCCAATAGATCAGACAATCCGGATTAACGAATCCCTGGACCGACCCGAAAGCATGATCATTCCCTCTCAGGTCGTGGAACATTATATTAATAAAGCGAACCATCACTGGATCATGAATTTCTGTATCTGCCGGGATGGAGATAATTGTCAGGATTATCCTAGAGATCTAGGCTGCCTCTTCCTTGGCAAGCCTGTCCTGCAAATCAACTCGAAGTTTGGACGACTTGTAACAAAAGAAGAAGCCCTGGAACACGTCAGACACTGCCGAGAAGCCGGGCTAGTACATTCGATTGGAAGCAACCGCATAGATTCGGTTTGGCTCGGTGTAAGACCGACCGAGGAACTGATGACTATTTGCAACTGTTGTCCCTGCTGTTGTCTGTGGGGAGTGGTCACAGATCTGACACCCAAAATTGGAAACAAGATCACCCGTATGCCGGGGGTTGAGGTTTCTATCACCGATGACTGCTCAGGTTGTGGCCTTTGTGAAGATGGAATATGTTTCACCGAGGCAATTCGGATGATCAACGGAAAAGCGGAAGTAAGCCTGGAATGCCGTGGCTGTGGCCGTTGTGTAGAAATTTGCCCGGAAAATGCGATCATTTTAACTATCGATGGGGAAGATAATATCCAGGATTTGCTCCAGCGCCTGGATAATCTGGTAGATTTGGATTAAAACAAAAAGGCACTTTGTCCTTTGAAAGGACTGAGTGCCTTTTTTTTATTGAGCGGGATTAAAGCCCTTGAATGGATTCAATCCCCAATATTTACATCAAACGAATCTTCCGGCACCCAGGCTGGTGCACAGATCGCCAGAAATACCAATTCAGTTTCACCTCTATTATGGATTTGGTGAATTTCTCCTAATTCTATCCAGCAGGCCTGTCCAGGCAGTAGGGTGAAGCTCTTATCATTCACCCGCATCTGTCCTTCTCCTTTTAGAATGAAATAGGTTTCCTGTGAGACTTTGTGATAATGGGGTGAGCTGGATTTTCCCGAAGGGATCACTATCCGGGCCAGACTGTGATTGGTATCGTCACCAACAGCTACCCCCACTATTTCAGCGATAATTTCGCCACTGGGTGTTACTAATGGATCTACAACAAGACTGGGGTCAGCTACTTTCATATTATTTCCCTATTATTTGTTTCCAAATTCGACATGCCATTGTCAGCATATGTCATGTGCATAATCAATCCTCCTCAACCCATCTTTCAAGATCGGTCTTGAAATTGCTTTTCAGTCCTTGCTGCCATAATAAAATCGTTCTCGTGAAGTCTCTTATAAACAAAAGTCCACCACCTAACTGCACATTTTCTCGAGCTGATTAGGATACTAGGGTGGTGGTCTGCTTCCTCTGCAAGGGCAGCTACCTGGTTGGCGAAATTTACTGCCCCCACAAAATCATCAAACGAAAAGCTTTTCTCGAGCCGAGGATTGCCTTCTCGGTAAACGATCATCCATTCAGGCAGCACATTCAAATAAATCTCAGTTTGCTCTTCGGTCAGGGGTTCATCATGTTTGGCGTAACTAAGAATTGGTTGTTTGGCTAACTCCTCCATATTAATTCTCCTTCACTGGTCTTTCCAGCTGAAAAAAAACAATCTCCACTAGCTCCCGAATAAAACTGCCCTGAATCTCAAATCCAAGGTTCTGGAAAGTTTTTAATGAGCGCTGGTTGAAGCCGGCAATTGTCACCCGGAAACAAGAGGGGTGGAATCTTTCACTAGCGTACTCAAGTATAGCAGAGACAAACTCATGACCACGACCTGCCCCCGTTAAATCGGGTTTCAATCCTACGCCAATATCTATAATTTCAGGCTCATTGATCAAGTATTCTCCACCAGGCACCTGGGCATCCAACCCAAAACAGCAATATCCTATCAAATCACCATTCTGATCCAAAACTTGGTGATAATAATAATCGAGATTTAAGAATCCGGATAAATATTGGGGGGAAAGATCATATAAGTCAAAAGGTGGATCATACCGCCAGGTAGTGATTTCCCGCGCATTTTCCTCACTGAGAGGGCGGATAAAATAGAGAGCCGTCACAAGATGACTTCCATAATCCTTAATCTGTTTTCAAGATGTGGGTAATAATGGTAGCTCCGCTTCCGCCAATGTTCTGGGCCATACCAACCCTGGCACCGTCGATTTGGGCGGGACCTGCTTCCCCCCGCAACTGCTGCACAGTTTCCACGATCTGGTACATCCCGGTCGCGCCTACTGGATGACCACGGGCTTTTAATCCACCCAATGTCGCCAGAGGGAGCTTTCCATCTGGTCCAATTTCTCCATCCAAACCCAACCGCGGTCCTTGGCCTCTTTCTGCGAAACCACAAGCTTCCAAAGAAAGAGCTGCCATGATCGAAAAAGCATCATGGATCTCAAAAAAGTCGATATCTTGCGGGGAAACACCCGCCTGGCGGTAGGCTTCCTTGGCGGATTTTTCTGCTGCGGCGAGCCAGAGCGGATCATGACGGTCGTGTACTGCCAAGCTGTCAGTTGCCACTGCAGACCCAGCGATCTTTATAATCGGTTTTCCTTTCTGTCCTTTGATCAAGTCAGCCGGAACAACAATAGCTGCTGCAGCGCCATCTCCAATAGGAGACGCATCCATCAGATTGATCGGATCGGCGATCATCGCTGCGTTTTTATAAATTTCGTGTGTAATGGGAGCTTGGAAGCGCGCATTGGGATTATTTGCGCCGTTTTTATGGGCGTTGATCGAAAATGGAGCAAAATCTTCATGGTTCCAACCATATTCATACATGTATCGACGCATGATCAAAGCGTTCAATCCCACAAAGGTCACACCATGGATCCCTTCCCAGTCTGCACTGGCTGCTGTAGCTAGTGCTGCGGTGGTTTCCCCGGGTGAGGTATCGGTCATCTTCTCAACTCCGACGGCCAGAGCGCTGGAAACCAATCCTGATCCGACGGCAACCATGGCAGTCCTTAATGCCAAAGCTCCGGAGGCACAGGCTGCTTCCACAGTCATGGCCTCAATACCGCGAAAACCGATCCAATCAGCGATCAAGGCACCTAGATGGCTTTGTTTATCCAGCTGTCCAGCCATCATATTCCCGACATAAAGGGCTTCCACCCGTTTAAGTTCAGCATCCTCCAGGGCTTTAAATACTGCATCCCCGGCTAACTCTACCAGGCGTTTATCCCAGTGTTCTCCAACTGGCACCTGACCAATTCCCAAGATGGCGACTTCCCGCATATTGTCCTATCCTTACAGTAGAGATATAACGATTTCCATTATAACTGGTGACAATCCCAATTATGACTATCTACTCTCTCAAATCCTATCAGGTTGGGAAATTAGAGCATGGATTTTCGAATGGACTGTTGTTATTCTGTTTAATTGTTGACTAATATATACCAGGTAACAGTCTGGAAGTTCGAGCGCGATAACTGGCATACCCAGGAAAATGTTTTTGAAGAATCCCTTCCTCATATCTCATCTTCAATAATAAATTCACTAAAAGAATTATCCATAGGGCTAACCGCAGATAATTAAAAAAAGAAATCACAAGGGGGAGGGTTGTTAACAGCAACGCCAGATACATGGGATGGCGAATGATCCGATATGGACCCCGGGAGACCATCCTGCTCCAGTTTAAGGGTTCCGGAGCAATATTAAAATTCCCGATCCTCATACTCCACACAGCCCAGATGCCCAGAAACAAACCCAAGCCTTCTATCAACAACAAAATAAGCGGGGTGGCGAGAATCGGGCCCGTCAGGCCAATAACTGCCAGACATAAAAATTGAATTAACACAAACATAATAGACAATCCAGAAGGTTTCATCTCATAAACTCCAGTAAAATATCATTTCCGAGGTTTACTCTTTCACGGAAATTCTTCGATTATTAGATGAAATCTAAAACAGGAATATTACTTCGATTTGAAAGGAAAAACAGCGGCAAGATTCGCAATTATCACAATTCCCAAGAAAATGACCGTACCGATGCGGTTTTCCCCTTTTGCAGTTTGGAATAATAGGAGAGCTGGCACAATCATCAGCAAGAATACTAACAGGTAATACAAAGCTGGATGGGATTTCAGAAAAGCTTTGATCTTCTTCATAACAGATAAACCGCCAGAACTGTGATCAAGCTGATGATCAAGAGCAATATGCAGATTGCCGGCAGCAGCTTTCGCAGGATATCTCCTTCTTTACCTTCCATTCCAGCGGTGCTGGCCCCCACGATCACTTTGGTAGGCGAAGCCACAGAACCCAATGCGCCTCCTGTTGTCTGAGCCGCCAGAATGATCGCTGCCGGCAGCCCCAGGATCTCTGCCGTTCGAAGCTGCAAGGCTGAAAACACCAGGTTCGAATTGGCATTGCTGCCAGTCATCACTGCTCCTAAGGCACCCAACCAGGGTGCAGCAGCAGGATAGAACCAGCCAATCGTATTGGAAAATCCCTGTGCCAGGGTATCAGTCATGCCAGCATGCTGCATGATCACAGCCATCATGACAATCGAAGCGATGCCAACACTGGAGCCAATCACTCGGGAGCCAGTACTTTTAATGATCCTTCCCAGGGCTCCGGCTTTGTACCAGCCAGCTTTGTTGAAGATCAAATAAGCTGCCAAAGAAGATACCAGCAAGATCATGCCTGCGTGGCGAAAAATATACAGCTGTCTGCCCGGCCCAGCAAGGACTACATATCCTGCAGCCGTGACTGTTTCAGGAAAATCAAATCCCAGCTTCACCTGGCTGAGAAAAGCATTCACTGGTGGAACCAATTGGATAACTAGCGTCAATGTTACCAAAACCCCATAACCCGCCAATGATATCAGCAGCTCGCGCCAGTTTATCTTTCCAATGGAGTTTGTTTTTCCCTGAAAGATCCAGGCCAGCGGAATACCGATGACCAAACCCGCTGTTCCGCCCATCAATCCGCCAATATTCCACAAGCCAAGAGTCGCTGTCAGATATTGCACAGTGGACATCCCCAAGGCAATCGCAAGAATTGGAAGCCACAGCCTACGAAGTGTTTTCCAACCACCGACGACCCAGGCGACCGCGATCCCAACCAGCAAGCAGGTAATACCTAGAAATATTCCGGCTGATGGAGCCAGAACCTCCCAGCCCAGGCCCGTTGCCGCCATCATGGCGTTAAAGGAAGCTCCTAGCGAGCCAAATGTGACTGCCCAGGTATGTCCCAGTGAAGGGATCACCACTGCATTCAACGGAGAAAATCCCAAACCTACCAGGATCGGTGCGATCACAGCTGTTGGTACTCCAAAACCGCCCACACCTTGCAAAAAGGAGGCAAATATCCAGCCGATCAGCAAAGCTTGCATGCCCTTGTCCTTAGTCAGATGCGGGAGTGTGGTGCTTAGAATCTCAATCCCACCCGCTTCTGCGACGACCCTGTACAAGAGGAAAGCGGTCCAAATGATCAGAAGCACATCCATGATTAAGAAAACTGCTTTTGCATGGGCATAAGCCAGGGTTTCAAGATTGATCCCAAACCAGATCCAGGATATCAACAGGGCTGCCAAGTAACCCAGGCCGCCAGCACGGGAGGCTTTCCAGCGGAAACCGACCATAAGGACCAGGATGATTAAAATTGGGGATATAGCAAGAATGAACATGGGTTGTTCTTACTCTTTGTGAATAACTACCTTATTGTAGCATCAATCTTAAGCTGTCATTGTGAGGAGGTTTAATGCCGACGAAGCAATCCCCCGAAGCTCAGGAATTATTTCTAGAAAGAAACTCGAGCACTACTTCAGCGGTCTCTCGGGGTTTTTCCAGTGGTACAAGATGGCCAGTCCCTTCAATCGTGCAACCCTCACCCTTGGGCATCTTTCCAACCATAGAGTTAATGACCCGATCAAAGAGAACATAAGTGTCTTCTCCCCGGATGACCAACACGGGACATTGGACCTTGTCCAGGTTCCGCCATACATACCAATCCGCTATCCCCCCGGTCTCATAGATTCTGGCCTCCCACTCTGGAGGGTAGTTCAACTTAACACCACTTTCTGGGTCTTCTGCTGTCAAACCATCCACGTAATCCCCAAGCACCTGGTCAGATAAACCAGAAAAGACCGGTTTCGCACGGTATCGCTGATACATGGCATCCCGGGACTCGAACCGGGTTTTTCTCCTCAAGGTCCCTCGAATAAGGGGATGGACTTTTTTCAAAATACCAAATGGCGCCAGCAGACGAATCAACATGCCCCTCAACCGCGGAAACAAAACGGGCTCAATCAATACCAGCATCTGGAACAGGTCAGGGTTCTTTATGGCAGCCATCAATGTTGTCATTGCACCCAGAGAATGTCCCACACCGATCAATTGTCCGGTCAAGGTATTTTTTATTCCATAATTTTCTATCAACATTTCAACTTCTGGAAGATAGTCATCCCTGAAAGCTCTCCAATCCCGCATCTTTTGGGGGTTGGAGCCCGGCCAGAACGATCTTAAATATAGGGAAAAAACCTGATAGTCTTTTATGATCGGTTTCAAAAAAGCAAGGTAGGCCTGGGGGGGATAGCCATTGGCATGAGCAAATACCAGCAAGGGGCCTTTCTCACTCAGCCGGACCGGATCTATTTTATTCACCATCCACCTCTTGATCCAGCCGTCGGTTCCTCGCTTTCTTCCTCCGGCGGTCCTTTTTTTTACGCGAAGTCCGCCGAAGTAATAGTCCAAAAGAAGTAAATCCGAGTCCTGTCAACAGGAACCAGGCATCTTCAAATATAAAAGCGGAGGAGGTAAAGAAAATTACCAGACAGATCAAACCAGTTAAAATACTAAAATTACCCAAGCGTCGAATCATCAATTCATCCAGAGAATAAACAGAATCCGCCCGGACTTATTCCACATAGTCTTCCAGCTTGTAAGATACATTGGGACTGCGGAGTTTCCGCAAAGCGGTGGCTTCTATCTGGCGGATTCGTTCCCTGGTGACATCAAAATATACTCCTACCTCTTCCAGGGTATGAACTTTGCCGTCCATTAAGCCAAACCTTAATTCCAGGACCTGACGCTCACGAACAGAGAGGTTATCCAACGCTTTGCTCAGCTGCTCCCGCATCATCTCGGCTGCCGTAGCTTCTATCGGTGAAGCAGCGTCCTCATCCTTGATGAAATCTGCCAGATGGTTATCGTCCTCATCGCCAACCGGCCGATCCAAAGACATAGGATCTTCCGCTGCCCGTAGGTAGCGGTGCACTTTACTAGTAGCTTCACGCCACTTACGAAGCAGCTCTGGCGGTAATGTATCTTGTTCCTTGAGTGTATCCTTGATGGCCTGTTTATCAGCTGCGTCCAAATATTCTGTTTCCAGAGCAATTTCCTTCAAGGTCGGCTCATGCTCTAATTGCTGCGTCAGCTGGCGGCGGATCCTTAGTAGTTGAGTGACCGTTTCGAAAACGTGGACAGGGATACGGATAGTGCGGGCCTGATCAGCGATCGAACGGCTGACTGATTGTCGAATCCACCAGGTGGCGTATGTGCTGAATTTAAAACCACGTGTCGGGTCAAATTTTGAAACCGCCCGCAGCAGACCTACATTCCCTTCCTGAATCAGATCCAGGAACGAGTTACCCCTTCCGATGTAATGTTTGGCAACGCTGACAACCAATTTCAGGTTGCGGCGGATGAGGGCCTGGTATGCTTCATAATCCCGGCTCCAAAGATTCTCGGTTTCAATTTGTAGATCTTCCTCAGCAGGCAGATGGTCCCGGAATTTCTTTACAGTGGGCAGGGTCTTTTTTTCATTCATGCAGTCCTGCAACCATTTGGCTATCTCATCCGGGAAGGTATAAAATGCCACAAAAAAGTAGAATATATTACGGGCCACACAACCCCAATCCTCATTCTCTCCCCACAAACCATTGTCTAGATATTCCCGAGTGTAAGATGGCGGCTCCAAGAACCAGGAAATCCGCAGGGCGCGGGCTTCTTCTATGATCAGGTTCCAGTCAGGGCATTCCATGCGCAGGCGTTTAACATCCTCTTTAATCCGGCGGTGTATCACCCGCAGTTCATCATAAATTGCCGTATAAAGGTCGCTTTCTTTGGGATGAACAGTATCTACCTGGGGATGGTCCCTTTTTATGAGGTCCATTCGCCGAGTGGAGAGCAAACGAGCACCCAGCCAGAATTCCTGGTGCACGTTTAACAGATCGATAGTACCGATGTCATTGAGGTACATCTGTACAGGATCATCGCGGTGAGCAGCTCTGATATTGGCGCCTTCAGCTTCAGGGATCGTATGTTCCTTCTGCATTAGCCTTCTCCGATGAAAGGTCAGAATTGGCAGGCAACAAACATACTAATAATAGATTTCTTCTAATTTAGGAATCGGCAGCTGCGGTGCGGCTGGTGTAACGCTGCATCGCTTTATCTATTTTATGCTTTTCTTGCAATTTTAGGGAGATATCTTTTTGAAATTCAGCGGCTTTATAATCCCCATTTTCGTGGTTATTTTCCTGTAGGAATCTATAATGGTCGTTTTGTTTGATAATTTGCCATTTTCGCAGGTTCAAAAAGGCCCTCATCAAGTCATCCAGGACTTTATCTGATTTGGGATTTATACCTTCGGTCATTACCAACAACTCATCGACGATTTCAATAAAATCTTCGGGGAGTCGTTTGATAATAAAATCCCTGGGTTCCTCATTTGACTGAGCCAAAGCATCTCTGATATATTTCACCAGAATCTGGAAATCCGTGTTCTGAAAATCTTTCTCGCCAAAACGATCAAGGCCATCCTTACTCAATGCCCGATCCACTTTGTAGATCAATTCAGGTTCCCGCAACAAAATACCCACACAGTGTTTTTCATAGGCTTCGCCTTCCCGGCGGCCTGATTTTCTAACAGATGGATCTTTTTTCGGTGAGATATTCTGGCGCGGTCTCACTGCCGAACGCTTTCTTTTTCGCTCGGGCCTAAAACCTATCAGCGTATTTTCATTGATCTCCAGTAAACGAGATAAACGTTGGAGATAAGCGTCCCGTTCAATAGGATTGGGCAGATCGTCAATTAACGGCAGAACCTGGGTAGCTATATCACTTTTTACTTTGGGGTCTTCCAAGTCCTGATCCTTGGCCAACGTTGCCATAACATGAGCAACAACCGGTTTGGCATCATTGAGGAGCTGCTGCCACTGGTCAGGATCTTCGTGTGTCACATCATCTGGATCCATACCGGGAGGTAACGTCAATACTCGGATATCCGCCTTTAAGCGGCCTTCATGTTGAAGTAATCCGCGGGCGTCAAATCCGACCTCCTGGGTCCGGTCCAACGTTTCTCTGGCGATATCCAAACCTCTCAAGGTGGCTTTTTGGCCGGCGGCATCGCTGTCCAGAGCGAGGATGAATTTTCCGGTGTATTTCTTCAGGATCCTCAGTTGGTATTCGGTCAAGGCCGTTCCCATCTGGGCTACGATATTACGATACCCATGCTGATATGGGCCTATTACGCCCATATAACCTTCCACAATAACCACCTGGTCCAGCTCGCGGATATTCTTACGGGCGGCATCCAATCCATAGAGCAGGCGGCTCTTATCAAAAGTTTGCGTCTGGGGGGAATTGAGATATTTGGGCACATCATCGGGATCCAATACCCGGGCGCCAAACCCCGCCATTTTCCCATTCTGGTTCCTGATCGGAATCATCAAGCGGTGCCGGAAGCGATCATACATCCCACCTTCTTCTTTTTCTGTGACCAGGCCGGCATCGCGAATTTCTTTATTTGTATATCCTTTGGATTGAAATTGCTGTAAAGCCGCTTCCCAGGTCTTGGGAGCAAAACCCAATCCAAAAGCTTCGGCCGTTTCCCCACTGATCCCCCTCCGATCCAAATAAGCCCGAGCTATTTTTCCAGCTTCAGTATTTTTTAGATTATGTCGATAGAAAATTACAGCTTCTTCCAGGAGAGATCGCAGCCTTTCCCCTTCCTCCTGTTCTTCCAGGGCTTGCGGTGTTAATGGTTTCAGCTCAATTCCTGCCCTGTCAGCCAGGTTACGGAGGGCTTCTGCGAAATCCCAACCTTCCTTTTTCATCACATAGTTAAAAGCATCGCCACCTTCATCACATTCCCCAAAACATTTCCAGGTTTGAGTATCAGGAAAAACCACAAAAGAGGGAGTATTAACATTATGGTGAAAAGGGCAGAAACCGGTAAAATTACGGCCTGCCCGTCGTAGCTCGACGCTCTCGGTCACTAAGTCTACGATATCAATGCGATCTTTGATCTCGTCTGTTACGCTCATAGATTTCACCACAATAAAAAAAGGGACAGAACCGATTATACCAAGCTCAGGAATACTTAAATATAATATCCACCCTCTTTTCGCCCTATTTACAGGAGAGGGTGGATATTGGTATCAATCTCAACTATAGTTCTTTCTAAAAACTTTCCAGTCGGGTCAAGTCAAGGATGCTTTCCGGAAAACTAGCGATTATTTGAAGCAGGCCGAGGCGGTTTTCCCGCAAGGCCAGGTCCTCATCCATCACCAACACGTTATCGAAGAAAGCAGTGATCAATGGGATCAAAGGATCGAACAAAGCAAAAAATCTATCCAGGTCTCCGCCAGACAACAGTTCCTCGTCCGCTTTTTGTACGGCTTCAAACAGGTCTGTTTCAGATTTTTCCTTAAACAGTGTCTTATCCACTGAATGAGTTTCCTTCAGATCGCGTGTGATGCGCACGCAGCGGGCGAATGAATCCAGCGTATCTTTCCAATTCTTGTCTTTGATCCGTTCGGTCAGGATTTTGACAGCCCGGAAAGCGCTGGCTGGGTCCTTGCCCTGTACAGCTACTACCGCATCCACTACATCATGGGCATATCCTTGTTCACGGAGGTAGTTATGCAAACGATCGCTGATAAATAACAGGCAAGCGTCACGGGTCTCAGGTTCCATCTTAATAGGCAGTTCACTAATCGCTTGATCAAGAGCTTTCGCCAGATCTAGATCCAAATCCCAGCTGATCAAGTTGCCAACCAATCCCAGAGCTGCCCGGCGCTGTGCAAAGGGATCCTTGCTTCCGGTTGGGGCCAGTCCTGCGGCAAACAAACCTGCCAGCGAATCCAGTCGGTCAGCCAGACCTACCACCAGGCCGGCTTTGGTTTTGGGCGCTGGATCGCCAGCCGAAGCTGGTAAATAATGTTCGCGAATCGCTGCAGCAGTGGCCTCATCCTCTCCCGAGTTCTTAGCGTAATAGTAGCCCATCACTCCCTGGAGGGAGGTCATTTCTACAACCATCTGTGTTGCCAAATCCGCCTTGCATAGCTCTGCTGCCCGTCGGCTGGTACTCAGATCCTCGTCAGACAGATCGAGCATGGAAGCCAGTTCGTCAACCAGGTTTCTGATTCTTTTGGTTTTATCACCCATAGATCCTAAATCGACCTGGAAGGTTAATAAATTGAGTGCTGGGATATAATCAGCCAATTTCTTTTCAAGATCCGCCTTTACAAAATATTTTGCATCCGCAAAACGAGCCAGAATCACATCTGCGTTACCTTCAGTGATTACGGGCATTTCCGGGAATTCATTTTCAGCCGATTTTTTATTGGCTATGGTAATGAAATTCGGCAGCAGTTGATCGTCTTTCTCAACCGGGAAGTAGCGTTGATGCTTTTTCATAACTGAGATCAACACCTCCCGGGGCAGATCCAAAAATTCCGGATCGAATTTACCCAGCAAAGCGGTCGGTGCCTCTACCAGATGGGTCACTTCTGTTAATAAAGATTGATCCTCACTCACCACTCCGTCGACCGTGGCAGCCAGAGTATCCAGATCATTCTTTATACGCTGTTGGCGTTGATTCTGATCAAGCAAAATGCCTTGTTCCTCCAACACTGCCAGGTAATCCTGAACAGATCCAACAGCTATTTCCTGTCCACCGTTAATGAAGCGTAATCCACGGGTAAATGGTCCGGAAGTTAAACCAGCAAAGGAGAAATGAACAGAAGCTTCACCATGAAGTGCCAGCAACCAGCGGATCGGCCGCGAAAATGCCAGCGCAGGATCATTCCAACGCATGGATTGCCCAAAACGAATAGATTTGATGATATCGGGGATGGCAGCAGTGAGTACTTCATGGGCAGAAAGCCCGGTTTTCTTCTCGACAGCCACAACATATTTTCCACCATCGATCTCATGGATTTCCAGATCATTTACTGAGACACCCTTAGAGCTGGCAAAACCTTCCGCCGCCCGGGTGGGTTTCCCATCTTCATCATAGGCCCGTTCCTGAGGAGGACCTTTAACTGTTTGCTCCAGATCTTCCTGTCTATCAGCCAGTTTCGCTATCTTCACCACCAGTCGCCTGGGGGTTGCCAGAATTTCTAATCCCTCGTAATCCAGCCGGAGGTTTTCCAGGGCTTCTGATACTTTCTTTTCCAGCTGTTGAAGAGCATCCTCAATATCCCCATGGGGAAGTTCTTCGGTGCCTATTTCCAATACAAAGGGTGCTGGTTTGGAAGGGAAACTAGCGCTTGATACCTTCTCTTCACCTGAACCTTCCTGGGAGGTTTTATCCAACCAGGGGAATTCCATCAGCTGTCGTTCTTCCAGGTAGGCATCCGCCACATTGCGTGAAAGGTCCCGCATGCGGCGGAAATAACCAGCCCTTTCCGTAACACCTACAGCTCCCCGGGTATCGAGCAGGTTAAAAGTATGGGAACATTTCAGAACATAATCATGAGCGGGAAGAACCAGCCCTGCTTTCAGGCAGCGATTGGCTTCTTCCTCGTAAATGCGGTACAGCTCCCTCATATTGTCAACATCCGCCAACTCGAAGGCATATTTACTGAATTGTTGTTCGCTTTGCAGCTGCACATCCCCGTAGCTGAAATTATCATTCCAGCGAATATTCTTAAAATCACGCACACCTTGCAGTGCCATGGCGATCCGATCCAGACCGTAAGTTATTTCAACCGAAACTGGGTCCAAAGACTGTCCACCTGATTGCTGGAAATAAGTGAACTGGGTGATTTCCAACCCGTTTAACCATACTTCCCATCCCAGTCCCCAGGCACCCAGGGCGGGTGATTTCCAGTTATCCTCCACAAATCGGATGTCTTGGAGCGCAGGATCGATGCCCAGTGCTTCCAGGGATTTCAAGTAAAGCTCCTGTGGGTTTCCCGGGTCCGGTTTTAAGATTACCTGGTACTGGGTATGCTGGTAAAAACGATTAGGGTTTTCCCCATAGCGGCCATCATCCGGCCTGATGGAGGGTTCCACATAACCAACATTCCAGGGTTCTGGACCCAAAACCCGCAGCGATGTGGCGGGGTTCATAGTTCCAGCACCAACCTCAGTGTGGTACGGCTGCCAGATCAAACAACCATTATCAGCCCAGAACTTCTCGAGGGCCATGATCAGGGATTGGAAATCGAGTGCTTCAGTCATAAGAACTCCCGCGATCCTGAAAAAACCAGGATTAAGATAGCTTTGAAATCAAACAAAAAAAGAAAAAAACTGTCAGAAAATTATAACATGTGGAGGGTGGCTCTTCGACTGCGGTCCTTCGGCTTCGCTCAGATCCTCCGCTCAGAGATTCGGGAACGGCTTACTTATGAAATAATTAAATCAGCGAGTGGAATGAAGTCCGCAAGACTGGGAGCAGGCGAAATGCTGTTCACTCAGGATGATATCCGGGCGCCACTTCCGGTCTTCGGTCCCTATCAAAGTGAGGATCGGCCCAGGTACCTTGCTCCCGATCCTCCGGAACCTTTTTTTGGACACCAACAAGTTCATGAAGTATAATCGCTAAACAAAAGTTCGATCGAAATCCAACCGTAAAAATAGTAAAGAGAGTTATCCATGACAACTTCCTACAAACAAGAACGCTGGAGTTTAGATGCCCTATTCCCTGGCCATGAGGCCCCGGAATATAAGAATGCGATGAAAAAACTAGAAGGATCCATCGAGGCATTCGAGGAACTTCGACCAGAACTGGATGTTGAAATTGACGAAGAGGATTTTCTAAAGATCGTCTCCGATCTGGAAAAAATCACCAAACAGAGCAATCGATTGTATGGTTATGCCGGATTATGGTTCACCGAGGACACCCAGGACCAGGACGCCCAAGCCTTGCAAGCCCGGATCGAACAGTTCCTGGTAGGTCTCCAGAACAAAACCCTCTTCTTCAGCCTGTGGTGGAAGCAATTGGATCAGATGACAGCGGACCGATTAATGGCAGCCTCTGGCGATCTAAAGTACTGGTTGGAAGAAATGCGCCACTTCACTCCCCATACTCTCACTGAACCGGAAGAGAAAATACTCAACATCAAGAACGTGACCGGATTCAGCGCACTGATCACCTTGTATGACTCGATTACTAACCGCTATTCTTTCAATGTGGATCTTGATGGAGAAGAAAAGGCACTGACCCGGGGCGAGTTGATGGTGTATGCTCGCCATCACGATCCTAAACTTCGTTCAGCCATTTATCAGGAGCTCTATAAAGTATATGGCGAAGACGGCCCCATCTTGGGACAGATCTACCAGACCGTAGTACGCGATTGGTCCAATGAGAATATCGATCTGCGAAATTACAGCTCCCCGATATCTGTCCGCAATCTGGGTAATGACGTGCCAGACAAAGCAGTGGACGCACTTTTGGAAGTTTGCCAGAAGAACGCCCCTATTTTCCAGCGTTTCTTTGACCTGAAAGCACAGTGGATCAAGACAGATCAGCTGCGCCGATATGACATCTACGCACCAGTCGCCAAGGCAGATAAGACTTATACCTACCAGGAAGGCGTGGACATGGTGCTGGATTCCTTCCAGACCTTTGATCCCCGGGTTGCTCAACTGGCAGAAAAGATTATCGCCGATGGCCACGTGGACAGCGAAGTCCGCCAGGGCAAAAGGGGCGGCGCCTTCTGCTGGTCTGTAGACAAGGACCTCTCACCCTGGGTGCTTTTGAACTTCCAGGGAACCGCAGACTCTGTAGCCACCATGGCGCATGAGCTCGGACACGGCATCCATGCCCTTTTAGCACAGGACCATAGTTCCTTCACCTATCATTCCTCCCTGCCCCTGGCCGAAAACGCTTCCACTTTCGGCGAGATGTTATTAATTGATAAGCTGCTCTCCGAGGAAAAAGATCCAGCTGTACGGCGGGATATCCTTTTTAAGCAAGTTGATGATGCTTATGCAACCATTATGAGGCAGTCCTTCTTTGCACTATTTGAGCGTGAAGCGCACAAGATGGTAAAAGATGGCGCCATTATCGATGATCTATCCGAGATGTACCTGGACAACCTGAAGAAACAATTCGGGGAGGCTGTTTCGATTAGTGATGAATTTCGCTGGGAATGGGTTTCCATCCCCCACTTCTATCACACACCATTTTACGTTTATGCCTATGCCTTTGGCCAACTTTTAGTACTGTCGCTTTATAAGCAATACAAGAAAGAGGGTGACAGCTTTAAACCAGGCTACATCAAGATCCTGGAAGCAGGCGGCTCCAAAGCCCCGGCGGCGATTCTCGCAGAATCCGGGATCGATATCGCCAGCCAGGATTTTTGGCAGGGCGGGTTTGATGTCATAGATGGAATGGTGAAAGAATTGGAAGATTTGCCAATCGAGTGAGATCAGGAATCTTCCTGGACAATAACATACCGTAAAGCCAGTATCGCCAGCAGGTTCACAACCGCGGCAGCCACTGCATTCGTCCAAAATCCCCAGGGATATAGTGGGGCCGCCAATAATGAACCCAAGCCTCTACCGAGGTTTGCGCTGGCGATATTTAGTGCCATCAGAGAACCTCTGGCAGCTGGAAGGACACCAGTCACCAGCGGCAGCATACTCACAATGGAAAATTCGAACGTCAGATAAAAAACGAATAAACCCAGAAATGCGCCCCAGACTGTTCCACCCATGAAGGGCAATATCAAGGCTGCAACCACATTTCCTAGAAGACCGATCAACACTGCTTTTTCTTTGCTGATCCTATCTGTAATTGCACTCACTCCACCCTCGCCGATCAATTCAGCTATACCAATCACTGCGGAAGCTCCGCCAAGGGCGGCGATCTGCAGCCCGAAGGAATCATTTAGCCAGACACCAAAGACTATATTGACCATTTGATTTGCGGCACAGATTAACAGCATTACAGCCAGGGCAGCCAGGGCAGACCCGGATTTAAACACAAGGCCAAAGTTCGTAATTATGGATGGCCTGTTCTCTTCAGGGGGTTTATCCGCTGGGAACAGAAGCAAGACCACAAGGAAAGATATTAACCCCAAAACCAACAACAGGATGAACGGAGCTAGGAGATTGACCCGGTCCATAAAAAAACCAATCACCGGTACACCAACAAAAAACGACAGCGACCAGCTGATCTCAGTAATACCAAAAACAAATCCCCTTCGTTCATAGGGGATGATATCCCCAAAATAAGAGATCACAGATGGCTCAAATACTGCTTTCGCAAGCATGGATAACACCAGAAAGGCGAAAAATCCACCGGCTGTTGGCCAGAAGACGATTACCAGAGTACCCAGGCTGAATAAGACCATACCTGCCAGCATACCCGTCCTTCGTCCCCGTGTATCCGAAATTGAGGCTAAGACTGGACTGATAATCCCGATCAGGGATTGTCCAGCATACATCCGGCTGATCTCGGAAAGATTAATATTAAAGCCCTTCATTAATATTGGCTGAAAGGGAAATACCATTCGGAATGCAGTATTATAGACAGTTCGGACCAAAGTTGAACTGATGATTTGAAGCCATGTCTTTTTTGATAATTTCATAATCTCCCTATCATATCAGGAAAAGGAGTGATTGGTTGTTTGGCCCTTATATTTTAGAGGAGATTGCTTAAATCTTTCTGTTCGCCTCCAAAGTTATATCAAGCCAATCTAGGCTGAGGGTGGGTCAGATCAATTTCCTTGATCATTAATCAGTATTTATATGAGGATCTCAGTTGGATTTAGTTCAGATTGCTTCGTCGTTCTCTGCATTCACACTCGCAATGACAGTTACATACCCCCATCAGGATGCGCAGCATCCACCCGTCCCCGTCGGGAGCATAGCTCCCTCCGGTCAGAACGCATCGCGTCCCATTAAATCTGCAGCTCCACTATGTCCTCATCTTCCAGCACATGGTCCCGGCTGACCATTTGACCCGGGAAATCCGCACTGGTGCCCCAGATCTTGGCAGATTTGAGATTTTCCTGGAAGTCTTTGTGAACTTTTCCAGCAAATTCACCCAGCTGGATGCCCTGGTCGACCACAAAAGGCGACGTTTTATCGACATCTTTACCAGGCGCTTTGGAGTAGACCCGGATCACATTTAGTTTTTCGAAGATCATTCTCTTGAGTGTATCTATGTTGTAACCAGTTTTAACAGAGACTGGCACCATGGGATATTCCTGTCCCAGCAGTTCCTGGAAGATCTGGTAGTGTTCTTCGTATTCTTCACTGTCGAATTTATTCACCACAACCAGAGTAGGCACATGAAGCAAAAATTCCTCGACTTCAATTTGGCCTTCCAGGTATTTGGGAGCGATCCGGTTTTCCTGCAGTTTCTGATAAACAAACTCCAACTGCTGGACTGGATGGGCGTGTAGATCGATCATGATCAATAATAAGTCCACCCGCCGGATCAAGTTCAGAAATTCAGGGTCGATATATTCCTCGCTGATGGGTGGCGTGTCGATCACCTGCACCTGGATATTATCGATCATCATCATCCCTGGCATAGCCGTCCAAGTAGTAAAAGGAACTTCAGAAACTTCAGGGTCGGCGTTGGTCTGATTGGCTACCAGGCTAGATTTTCCAACATTGGTAGTGCCAATGATAATAATCTGCCCTGGGCCTTCTTTGTTGATGTGGTAGGCAGATACCTGCTTTTTCGTGGTCTTTTTCGAAGTAGCAGCACTTTTCAATTTGGAAAGCTTTTTTCGCAAATCAGCCCTGAGATGATCCGTCCCCTTGTGTTTGGGGATGGTTCCCATCATCTCTTCCAGATATTTGATCTTGTCTTCTGTCGTCGTGGCTGACCGAAAACGTTCCTGAGCATTGAAATAGTCGGCAGGCAGGTTTGTTGGCATAGGATATCAGTCGGTAATTTTGATAGCTCCATTTTACCCCAAGCTGGCCCCTTTCACCCTCTTAACCTAACGTTTTTATTAAGCACCAGATTTTTAAATCAACTAGAATCAGGGTAATTAGGATGGTGCAATCTTATGATCAAGTTATTGCTGGCGACCAACAATCAAGGAAAATTGGCAGAATTGCGGTCGCTTTTAAGTGAACTAAATATTGAACTGCTTTCCCCTAAGGACCTGGATCTGGACATTAAAGTCGTGGAACGGGGTCTAAACTACCTGGAGAACGCGGTGTTGAAGGCAGCTATCTTTGCTGACGCTGCCAAGATCTGGACCCTGGCGGATGATACCGGCCTGGAAGTGGATGCCCTTGGCGGCGCCCCTGGCTTACATTCCGCCCGATACCTGCCAGATCCCAATGCAACTGACAAAGACCGCCGTATTTATCTTGTCCAAAATTTGGAAGGAACTCCGCATCCCTGGAAAGCGTCCTTCCAATGTGTAGTAGCACTTGTAGGCCCGGAAGGATCCCCAATTGTTACCAAGGGATCTTGTCCTGGGGATATCATCCCGGAAGGCCGCGGTCATGGCGGTTTTGGATATGACAGAATCTTCCGCCTGGAAGAGTCAGGATTAACCATGGCCGAGCTAACTACGGAACAGAAAAACGAATTAAGCCATCGTGCCCTAGCTGTGAAGAAATTGATTCCGATCCTCGAAAGCCTGTTTGTTGAGGAAATTATTAGCGAGTAATTCAATAAATATCCCGCAACAAGAGGATATTTTGTCACCGTGATAAGTTATCCATTTTGGGTTATGATATATTAAATTAACCTGAATGGCTCCTGAGCTAAATATGGTATCAGTACAAGAATTTTGGATCATACTGGGATTGACCGCTGTAATCGCCCTGTTATTAGGAGCAGGTGCAGCGTATTTTCTATTGCCTAAACCCGAACCAACCCAGGAATCTCCATCCAAACCCAAAAAGAACAAAAAAAGCGACGAGCGTATCCGCCGTTTATTTGCGTTGATCACAGACCTTACCGTGACCCTGAACTATTCCCGCGTACTGGAAAAGAGTCTTGATGTCTCTTTCCTGGCGCTGCGCGTCTCGAATATGGATACAGACAGACTCATCAGCGCCGTGCTTCTGTTCACCTCTGATGATGTTTCTGTACCAGATCTGGAGGTTGCCTATGGACGGGGTCTACCCCGGCCGGATATGACCACCAGGGTTTCAGGTATAGAAGGCTTGCTGGAAAAAATCATTGAATCAGGGGACCCGCATATGACCGACAATATGGCCGCCGACCCCGAGCTAAAAACCTTCATCTCATTCCGGGCTTGTCAAAGCGGCTATGGTATCCCGCTGCGGGCAGGATTGGATACCTTCGGCGTGATGTTATTTGGCCATCCTGATAAAGGATATTTCACAGAACAAGCCCAGGAGACGATCAGCACCGTTGGCCATCAGGCTCAGATCGCTATGCAGAACGCCCATCTCTTCCAGGAACTGACAGCTGAGCGGGACCAGATCATTAAGATCCAGTCTGAAGCCCAGAACCGACTGGCTAGAGCCCTGCATGACGGACCGACCCAGACAGTAGCTGCCATCCCGATGCAGATCAGCCGGGCACGCCACTTGCTCAAACGCGATGTAAAGGCCGCGGAGGAAGCCCTCTATCAAACGGAGGAACTGGCCCGCCGAACTTCGAAGCAACTACGGCACATGCTCTTTACCTTAAGACCCCTGGTGCTGGAATCCGAAGGATTGATAGCAGCTCTGAACTCAATGGCTGAAAAGACCGAGGATACATTTGATCAAACCGTGATCATTGAATGCGACCCCGAGCTGGTCGATGAACTGGACATGAACACCCAGACTGTGATCTTCACCATAAGCGAAGAAGCCGTCAATAATGCCCGTAAACATGCCAAAGCAGAAAAAATCTGGGTAAAAGTTCAGCGGCTGCAAACCGATCTGGCCTTCCTGGAAATTGAAGATAATGGAAAAGGTTTTCTAGTAGAAAATGTGATGGATAATTACGATGATCGAGGCAGTCTGGGTATGTTGAATATGCGCGAACGGGCTGAGCTTGTCCAGGGTGTGTTCCACATTAAATCTGTTCCTGGAGATGGAACCCAGATCCAGGTAGTTTTACCACTGACCCCGGACGCTGCTGACCGGCTGCGATTAATTTAATTTGTTAGTTTCACCATAGAGCGAAATATGCAGGAGCGGCCCA
>RCNB010000703.1_pt1 | contig 21941 bp, 20 predicted proteins | sample 2041321 | NCBI WGS metagenome assembly RCNB01 (sample SAMN09708232, study PRJNA481090) | Marine sediment metagenome, whole genome shotgun sequencing project. | reverse complement strand
ATTGTGCAGGCGCTCCTCAACCTCGTGCGCAACGCGACGGCGTCGTTGGACGGCCATGGAACGCTCACCTTGCGAACTCGCGCTGTTACCAATTTCACAATCGGCGACACGCGTCATCGCGTTATCGCGTCCATCGAAATAGAAGATGACGGACCGGGTATCGCAGCCAATATGCAAGACTCGATTTTTTATCCGCTAGTGACAAGCCGACCGGATGGAACCGGCCTCGGCTTGCCCGCCGCGCAGGAACTATTGAGTCGTCACGGCGGACTGATTGAGTTCGACAGTCGACCGGGCCGCACGGTGTTCTACGTTCGCGTACCGTTAGATCAGACAGAGCGCAACACCGATGACTGATCACGTACTCAATGTCTGGGTTGTAGACGATGACCAATCGGTTCGCTGGGTGCTTGAAAAAGCGCTCAAGCAGGCCGACATGCAGACCCGAACTTTCGAACGCGCGGAGCATTTGCTCGAAGCCATCGATGAAGGCGCACCGGACGTTCTTATCACCGACGTGCGCATGCCCGGCATGAGCGGGCTCGCCCTGCTCGAACGATTGCGCACGACGTGCCCCGAATTGCCGATCATCGTGATCACGGCCCACTCCGATCTCGAAAGCGCGGTAGCTGCGTACAAAGGCGGCGCCTTCGAGTACCTGCCCAAACCGTTCGATATCGACGAGGCCGTTGAGCTGGTTCACAAGGCGGCGCGATCAACCGGCGCCGATACCAGTGAAGCAGCAGAGCCGACGGGCGCCATCGCATCGATGATTGGACAGGCGCCGGCGATGCAGGAGGTTTTCCGCTCAATAGGCCGACTCGCCGGCTCCAGCATGACGGTGCTGATAACTGGCGAGTCCGGCACAGGCAAAGAACTCGTGGCGCGTGCGCTTCACGATCATAGTCCGCGAGCGGCAAAGACTTTTGTTGCCCTCAATACATCGGCCATCGCCTCCGAGCTCCTTGAGTCCGAGTTGTTTGGCCATGAGAAGGGTTCGTTTACCGGCGCCGACTCAAGGCGCATTGGTCGCTTTGAACAGGCCGATGGCGGAACCCTGTTCCTTGATGAAATCGGCGACATGTCGCCGGCGCTGCAAACACGATTACTCCGAGTGCTGGCTGAAAGTGAGTTTTACCGGGTCGGAGGTCAAACGCCAATTAAGGTCGACGTGCGCGTCATAGCAGCAACGAACCAGGACCTGCCGAGAGCGGTGAAGGAGTCGCGTTTCCGGGAAGATTTGTACCACCGACTCAACGTCATTCGTATAAATACGCCGCCATTGCGTCAGCGTCGCGAAGATATCCCGATGTTGCTCAACCACTATCTGGCGGAGGCGGCCGAAGAAATCGGAACGCCGGTCAAGACCATCGACTCCGATGCGCTTGACGCATTACAGGATTTTGGCTGGCCGGGTAACGTCCGACAGTTGGTTAATGCGTCACGACGCCTGACAGTGACGGCACCGGGTGGCGTAATTACCGCTCAGGACATTCCCGATGACCTCGGCGGCAACGAGACCCCAAAGGGCGCCGCGAAAGAGTGGACGCGAATGTTGGCGGCGTGGGCAGAGCGGCAAATTCATAATGGCGGCGGACCGCTGCTGGACCAGGCGGTGCCCGAGTTCGAAAAGACCATGATCGAGATCGCTATGTCGCAAACCAACGGTCATCGTCAGGAAGCGGCAAAACTACTTGGGTGGGGAAGAAATACGCTCGCACGAAAAATGAAAGCGTTGCACCTCGACTAATAAAAACAAAACGCCCTTAAGACCACGCCCCTTGATTGGCGTCCGCCGGCGCGAATATAGATCGAACCTTGGTAATGTAGCCGCGCTGCTTCGCGGATGCCTCGCCTTCGGCCGTCGCGACTTCGACCATCATTTCCAGCACTGACTCGGATTGGTCACCAGAGAATTGCTTCTTGTTCTTTTCCGCCACCCCGTCAAGCTGGGCATCAATAACCTGAGGTGCGCCCAACAGGTGCGCAGCCGAGCCCAAGAGCTCCGACGACGCACGCTTGTCGAGAGAAAAGCGCGACTCGAATTGACTGAGGATGACCCTCTTCTGCTCCGCGCTTAGATCACCATCAAGCTTCGCAACGCCAACAATCAGCAAAGCAGCGACATGAATGGGGTCTTCAACGGAGTAGATCGGATCGCCTTGGTACTTGGCCGCCCAGGCACGCCGTCGTCGCCAGTCAAACGGGTTTAAACCACCGAGATTTACCCCCATACGGTCGAGCAAATACAGAATTGTGATTATGGATGTTAAAAGCCCCAGGACAACATGCATGTTTTTTACTCCGCTTGAAACTCAACGACTAAGTCAGGCTCGTAATAAATACGATCGCGATCGCCAACGGTGCAATGATGCGCGCCAGTACGAGCCAGAGATTGAACATGACTCCGTCCCCGACACCGAGTTCGTCGACCAGCGTCTTTCTCGATATCCACCAGCCCGCGAACAGCGTGTAGAGCATGCCGCCAAGCGGCAACAATATGTTCGAGACGAGATAGTCGATCAAGTCGAAGGGCGTCTTGCCCGCGAACAGCTCAAAGCTGCCCAAGGGATATACATTTTCCCAGCTCGAGAAAGACAGAACGGTAATCAGGCCAAGCGCGAACGAGACGGCGCCGATGGCGCTTGCTGCCAAGGGGCGTGTCACGCCACGAACTTCCTTTGCACGCGCGGTCATGGTCTCCAACATTGAAATTGACGATGTTACCGCCGCGAATAAAAGCATCGCAAAGAATAGTGTCGCGATGATGCTCCCGCCGGGCATTGCCGCGAATGCCGTCGACAGCGTGACGAAAATCAGGCCGGGCCCTTCGCTCGGGTTCAGGCCGTACGCAAAAACAAGCGGAAAAATCGCCAGCCCGGCGAGCAAGGCAACCAGCGTGTCACCAACCGAAACGGCAATTGCAGAGCGGAACAGATTGACGTCGCTTGGCAGATACGCCGAGTAAGTGAGCACGGCACCAACACCAACGTTAACCGAGAAAAACGCCTGTCCCACGGCGGCCAGTACGACGGCTGGCGTTACTTTGGTCAGGTCCGCACTAAACAGGAAGTCGACCGCGCGGCTGAAGTCGCCGGTAACACCGGAGTAGATCACGAGCGCTATAAGTGTGATGAACAATACCGGCATCAGCACACGCACAAGTCGCTCGAGTCCAAGACGGACGCCACGTGAGACAATCCATACCGTCGCCGCGGTAAACAGGAAGTGCCACAGAATCATGTAGCCGGGATTGTGCAGGAACGTGCCGAAATCGCGCCCGACCTCCTCAGCGGAGAGACCGCTCAAACCGCCGGAGATGGACTTGACGAGGTAGGCGATGGTCCAGCCGGCGATGACGCTGTAAAAACTCAGCACCAACATCAACGCTACTAGCCCCATCCAGCCGACTATCTGCCAATAGGGGCTGCTGTTGTTCTGCAACGCCAGGTTGCGCATCGCCGTCGGTGCGCTTTGCCTTGCGCGCCGTCCGATGATCATCTCGGATAGCATGATTGGCGTAGCGACCAGCAAAATTGCGAGCACGTAGATCAGGACAAAAGCGCTGCCACCGCTTTGGCCGAGCGTGTAGGGAAATTTCCAGATATTGCCGAGACCGACGGCCGCGCCAACCGACGCCATGATGAATATGAATCGCCCGGACCAGTTTTCAGAATTATTGCTCGTCACTGCACTCCCCCAGCTCGGACCTGTTGCCGATCTATTGGCGGCGAATCGCCGCCGCACTATCTTCGATAATCTGCAACGCCAAATCAACGTCTTCGATATGCGTATGGTACGTCAGAATCGCCATACGGATTGTGAAGCGACCGCAGATGGTTGTTGATGCCATGAATACGCGCCCGTCCTCCTGTATGGCTTTGAGCAGAGCGCGACTCGCGACATCAGATTCCATGTTCTTGGGACAGAATCGAAACGTGACGACGGACAAATCCGGACTTGGACCCAGTTCGATTCCTTCAATCTTCCCGCACCGATCGAAGAAGTGCTCCGCCAGCAGCAGCTTTTCTTCGAGTGCCGCTGCGAAGGCCCGGGTGCCATGGACCTTAAACGGCAACCAGAAGCGTAATGCCCTGGATGGCCGCGTTAATTCGGCCGAATAATCGCAAGGCGAGCGCTCAGTGTCGTCAGCGACGTCCTGCATGTAGGTTCCGCGTGCATGATAAGCGTCAAAAAGTTTTTGACCGTCGCGCACGAGAACGACGCCGATGCCGCACGGCAGAAAAAAGCCCTTGTGCGGATCGAGGATCAATGAATCCGAGCGCTCAATTCCTTTCAGGCGTCGTTTGCCCTCGTCGCATAGAGCGAACGCGCCGCCGTAAGCCGCATCGACGTGCATCCAGACGCTCGACGCCGCCGCAATATCGGCGATTCTGTCCAGAGGGTCGACAGAGCCCGTGTCAGTCGTGCCCGCCGAAGCCCCGATCAGCCACGGCCGCAGGCCGGCGTTTTGATCTTCTTGAATGCGCTCCCGCAAAATATCGCAGTCCATTCGCATTCTGGCATCGAGCGGAATTTCTCGAATCACACATTCGCCGAGACCGGCGACGTGTAGTGCCTTGCGAAACGTGTGATGAGTGTGTGCGGTCAGATAGACCACCGTGGATGGGATGTCTGCACTCTTGATATTGTTCGCTTCTCGCGCCGCAACGACCGCAGACAGTGCCGCCATACTGCCGCCCGACGTCAGATCGCCCTCCGCCGAAGCGGGATAACCGACAACACCCGCGAGCCAACGCAGCATCGCGTCTTCCATTCGCGTTGCGCCCGGTGCCGCCGCACCAACGCCAGCGTAGCGATTTGAGACCGCCGCCAAATAGTCTGCAATTGCGGAATCGTGCAGGCCGCCGCTGGGAATGTACGCAAAGAACCGGCTCGAACCGAGATTATGCCCAACGCCATCAACGTGCTGACTTACAACCTGTAACGCGTCGTCAAACGGTTCCGGATCCGCCGGTATCGCAAACGCCGCCATCGCTTCGTCTCGTGGTCCAGCGGCCGTATAGACATCGCGCTCCGACAGCGACTCCAGAAACTGCTCGGCGTGCTCGCCCGCTCTCTGAAGTCGGGCAACCCTTGTGCTCGACGATGTTTCTAATGGGGCGGAAAGCGCGCGCAGCTTGTCCAGTTTGCTGTTCAGTGATGTCAAATGGTCAGTCCCAAAGGCGGCTCAATATTTCATCGTTTGTACACCGCGACCAGCGCGTATTACTTTTCGACGTTGCAGTTCTTTTAGAATTGCAGGGTCCCTGTGAGTTGGTCTATCGAAGCCAGATTATGACGCTGGAGATAGTCTAGCATCCCGTCATTGATCTTCTTGCAGACCAGCGGGTCATAAAACAGCGCCGTGCCAATACCAACGGCCGACGCGCCAGCGATGATAAATTCGAGGGCATCTTTGGCGGTCGTTATTCCGCCCTGGCCAATGATCGCTACGTTATGATTTTTGGCAACCTCATAAACTTGCTGCACCTTCAAGAGTGCGACGGGCTTTATCGCGGGACCGGAAAGACCAGCACGAACGTTACCGATGATCGGTCTGCGCGTTTCGCTGTCGATCGCCATGCCCATCAGCGTGTTAATAACCGCGAACCCGTCGGTACCTGCCTCAATGCACAGGCGCGCATTTTCCTGAATGTCGGTTTGATTGGGTGACAGCTTCGTAATGATGGGTTTCGATGTCAGTGCCCGGCAAGCAGCAACGACGCGCGCTGACATTTCCGGGTCATTACCAAACTGAACGCCGCCCTCTTTGACGTTCGGGCAGGAGATGTTGATCTCTATCGCATCGATATCCGAGTCATCGAAGCGTTTCGTGACACGCTCGTACTCATCAATCGTAGAGCCCGATACGTTTGCAAAAAAGCGCGTTTCAGAAAAATCGAGGCCCGGTAGAATTTCGTCAACAACCTTGTCGACACCCGGGTTCTGCAGACCGATGGCATTCAACATGCCGCCGGGTGCTTCATACACGCGATGCGGTGGATTGCCGAGTCGCGCGTCGCCCGTCGTTCCTTTCAGGACGACGGCGCCGACATCCGCATTCGAGTATCCCTCGACGCGCGTGTATTCTTCCCCGAAGCCGACGCAACCAGAGAGCAACACGATGGGCGATGCCATCGGGATTCCGCAGAATTCTGTGTGTAAGGCCTTATTCGTCATCGGCGCCGCATTCTACAGGGTTTTGTATGTTTAGCCTTATTCTTTACGAGCCAGAGATTCCGCCCAACACGGGCAATATCATTCGTCTTTGTGCGAATACGGGCGCGCACCTGCACCTCGTTGAGCCTCTCGGCTTCGAGCTGGACGAACCCAGGTTAAAGCGCGCCGGACTTGATTACCGCGAGTTCGCGACCGTCGAAACCCATAAATCACTGGTCGACTGTCTCGAGTCGCTCGGGCAGCCGCGGGTCTTTGCATTGAGCACCCGCAGCAAAGCGCGCCACGACGCGCCAAGTTATGTCGAAGGTGATGCGTTTCTGTTTGGCCCGGAAACACGCGGGCTTCCCACCGAGGTGCTCGAGTCCGTACCGCCCGAACAGCGCTTGCGACTGCCGATGCGAGAAAACAGCCGCAGCCTGAATCTTTCGAATTCAGCTGCGGTTGTTATCTATGAGGCGTGGCGACAGTTGGACTTCGCCGGGGGTAACTAGGCTGGCTGGATGTTGCTGTTCAGCCGGAACAGATTACCCGGGTCGTAGGTGCCTTTCACCTTCGCCAGGCGCTCGTAGGCTGGGCCGTAGTTGCCAGCCGTCTTGCTCTGGTCGAAATCGATATTGCCGTAATAGCCTCCCATGTGCGGCTCGAGCGCTTTATGGACCGCCCGCGATGCGGCGATGAGTTCGTCGTCCTGAGCCGGATCCATCCATCCACCGACAACAACCAGTATGATTTCGGCATTGCGATGTGGGAAGGCAGTGTCAGCTTCGCCGACGCGCTTAACGGCAGCGCCCGCGACGTGATTGGCCAGGAAAATTCGCGGATCATCAGCTTCGATAATTGAGTCAACCAAGCCCTGAGTCCACTCCTTCACCATGCCGTTCTTGGCATACGAGCGAACACCATGACCAAACGCCACATCGAGGTTCGTTTGCATAAAGGTGTAATCCTGAAGCATTACGCCATCGGCCATCGGCGAGCCAATCGCCCTTAGCGGCGCGAGCTCTTTCTCGCCCACTGCCGGGTCACCGTTGTAAACGACATCCATCATAATGACGCGGACACCCTCCGGTGTCGTAGCAATGGTTGGTCCGACGTATATCTCATCGGACAAGCCAGCCGACCATTCGGCGTAAAACTCCAACACATCTCGAGCCTGGTCAATGGGCCAGACAATACTGCCCGACAAAACGTTGCGATCAAACGGATGTAGCTGAAACTCGAATTTAGTGACGGCGCCGAAATTACCGCCGCCGCCGCGAAGCGCCCAGAACAGGTCGGGGTTTTCATCCGCGCTGGCAGTACGTATTTGGCCATCAGCCGAAATAATTTCTGCCGACACAAGATTGTCGACCGCCAAACCGTATTTGCGATTCAGTCGTCCGAATCCGCCGCCCAGAGTGAAGCCACCGACGCCCGTATGCGAAACAACACCGCCCGTTGTGACAAGCCCATGCGGCAGACAGGCCTGATCGACATGACCAAGAAGCGCACCGCCGCCAACATGCGCGCGCTGTGCGTCGACATCTACGTCGACGGCCTGCATTTGCGACAGATCGATCATCAGGCCGTCGTTACATACCGATTTGCCAGGCCAGCTGTGTCCGCCGCCGCGAACCGCCAACAACAAGTCGCGTTCCCCGGCAAATGTAACGGCGTTCGATACGTCTTCGCTGTTCATGCAGCGAGCGATGAGCGCTGGACGTTTGTCGTGCATGCCGTTCCAGATCGTTCGTGCGCCGTCATAGTCAGGATGGCCCGAGAGCATGACCGGTCCGGTCATAGCATCACCGAGTTCCTTGATGGCGGCTTTTTCGAGCTCGATTTCAGCGCCGCCCAGGGAGATACCCCGGATGCTGGTGTCGGCCGATGTGGCTACGGGAGGCTCGCTGCGACTGCAGGCACCCAAGAGTGGGTACGAAGCTGCAACACCAGCGGCAACAGCTGTTCGACAAAACTTGCGACGATCCATGCTTTTCCCCTTTTTTTGCTTTTTCTTGATTTAGGAGAGCGTAGCAGAGATTCCAGCAATTATTCGTGTTCGGACTTGAGCTCCCGGCCCATCAAAGCACCAACCGCCTGGCGTGGAGAGGCACCTTCGTAAAGAATGCGATAGACCTGATGGCAAATCGGCATTTCGATACCGAGATTGTCAGCGACTTCCTTGACGGCCTTTGCCGCGAGAACGCCCTCGACAACCTGCTGTATTTCTTCCTGGGCTTCTTCGATCGTTTTGCCGCTAGCGAGGGCAAGACCCATGCGACGGTTGCGAGACAGATTGTCAGTGCAGGTCAGGACCAGATCGCCCATACCAGCAAGGCCCATCATGGAGGCGTTCTTCGCGCCGAGCGCGACGCCGAGGCGGGTCAGCTCAACAAGCCCTCGAGTGATTAACGCGACTCTGGCATTGGCACCAAAGCCGAGCCCGTCGCACATGCCAGCACCGATCGCCAGCACGTTCTTGATCGCGCCACCAACCTCGACACCAATAAGGTCATCGGAGGTGTACGCTCGAAAATTTTCGCCCGAAATTGCCGCGGCGAGCGATTGTCCGAACTCAGTGTTGTTGGATGCGATGGTCATCGCCGTCGGCAGTCCTTCGCCAACCTCTTTCGCAAAGGTCGGGCCGGATAACACCGCTACCGGTCGATCTTCGCCCAGGACCTCGGCCGCGACTTGATGCGGTAGTTTACCGCTACGTAACTCAAAGCCTTTCGTCGCCCAGCAAACGCGGGAGTCCGGGCCGAGAAACGGCAGGGCGGTGGTCAGAGTGTCGCGTAGCCCGTGACTCGGTACGGCCACGAGAACGTCGCGCACTCCATCAAGGCATTCGCCGAGATCAGGACATGCGACGAGGTTCTCTGGAAACTTGATGCCCGGCAGGTAACGAACGTTCTCACGATCTGTCACCATGGCCTCGAGCAGGTCGAGCTCAACGACCCCGCCCAGTCGGACATTGCTGCCCGAACGAGCGAGTTGCAGCGCTAGTGCGGTTCCCCAGGAACCCGCACCGATTACCGCGATGGTCCTCGTTGTTGCGTCGGTGCTGATTAGTGCTTCTCCGCTTGCTCAGCTTGCTGTGCAGCTTGTTGCTGTTTTGATTGCATGTAAAGTGCGTCAAAGTTGATTGGCTGCAGAACAAATTCCGGGAAGCCGCCCTTTTGCACGAGTGACGCGACGGTTTCACGTGCGAACGGGAACAGGACGTTTGGGCAGAAGCTGCCAACAATCGCGCCGAATTCTTCGTCGTCGTAACCGGAAATTTCAAATAGGCCTGCCTGCTGCATTTCGAGCAGGAAGAAGGTCTTCTCCTCCGCTTTCGCCTCGACGGTGACCGTCAATATGATTTCGTGATGGTTGTCTTCCAGGGCGGTATGACTGCTGCGCAGATTGAGGTCCGTTTGCGGCTTCCAGTCAGACTGACGAAAAACGCCCGGTGCCTGCGGGGACTCAAATGAAAAGTCCTTCAAATAGATCTTGCCAATCGATAAGCGTTTCTCAGCCTGCTCTTTTTCCTCTGCCATTTTCTTTCCTATATTTCGTTATTGCCCGCCGGACTACCCGGCAAGCAGTTGTTCCAGCTCTCCGCTCTTATCAAGGGCGCAAAGTTCGTCGAACCCCCCAACGAGGGTGTCGCCAATGAAAATCTGCGGCACAGACGTGCGGCCGCTTCTTTCCCGCATTTCTTTTCGTTTCTCGGAATCATCAGTGATGACGATATCCTCAAATTCAACCGCCTTTTTCGTGAGCAGCATTCGTGCGGCGCCGCAATATGGGCACGTCGTATTACCGTAGACCGTCACTTTATTGCTGTTGGTCAATTCGGTCCCTACTTGTTCTTTGACTTCTTGTCTTTGCCCTTGACCTTGACCTTGGTCTTCTTGCCGGTGACAACAGGAAGGCCGGCCTGACTCCATCCGGACATGCCGCCCTTCAAACCATAAACGCTATCGTACCCGGCCTGTCGCAACGAGGTTACCGCCTTGGTCGATGTGGCTCCTGCGTCACATACCGCGACAATCGGTTTTGATTTCAACGCCTCGAGACTGCTCATTTTGGCGTCGAGTTCGTCGGACGGAATGTTTTTTGCGTTGACGATGTGGCCCTTCGAAAAGGCGTCGACGCTGCGCAGGTCGATAACGACCGCGTCGTTATTGATGAGCGAAACAGCCTCAATGGCCTCGATGTTGACCAGTCCGCTGGCTTTCCGGCGCAGCTCCGTAAACACGACGGCGAAAAAGCTGATCGTCAATGCCAGCACCAACAGCGTGTTGCTGCTGGTGAACTCTAATACTTTGTCCATGGGGTACTCAGGCAGAGAGGAGCTCTGCGTAGGAAGATTGTGAAAAACGGGAGTATACCTGTAAAAGCGGCAGGAAATACCCCGCTGAAGCCTCTACACTCTGCCGATATGGTCATACGAATAGTCCTTTTCCTGCTGCTGCTGACGGTGGCTGGCACCGTCCGGGCCCAGGATTCCCACGGGGAGCTGGCGAAGGTCAAGGAGCGCGAGCTGGAGCAGGTCCGCGACCGCATCAGCGACCTGAAAGAGAGCATGGACCGCGCGGCGGCTGAGCGGGACCGGCTGACCGGCGAACTCCAGACAATAGAGGTTGCGATATCCGAGCAGCACATGCGGATCAAGGATATCGAACGAGAGCAGCGGTTTACCGAGAAGAAGAAGGCGGCCCTCGATGCTGATCTGGCCGAACGCAAGGTGCACCTCGACGTCGAGTCTGGCGAGTTGGCTCTGCAGGTGCGGGCGGCCTACATGAGCGGCAGCCAGGAGAAGATCAAGCTGCTACTCAATCAGCGCGACCCTGCGACGCTCGGCCGGCTAATGGCCTACTATCGATATCTAAACGACTATCGTGCCGACAACATTTCCACCGTCATGGAAGAAATCCGCAAGCTCGACGAGCTGCAAAGTCAGATTGCGGCTGAAGAGGCTCGCCTGGCGGGACTGGCCAAGAGCCACTACGCCGAGCTGACCAAGCTCAATAATTCTCAGGAAGAGCGGCGGTCCTTGTTGGCGAGCCTTCGAAAGAAGATCACCAATGAAGGCCAGGAGGTTGATCGACTCGCCGCCCAGGAGCAGGACCTGACGCGATTGATCGCAGAACTTACGAGCATTTTGTCGGATTACCCCATTAGCTCCGAAGAGCCGTTCAGTAAACACAAAGGCAAGCTCACCTGGCCGGTGGCCGGCACATTGATCCACGACTTCGGACAACCGCGGGTCGGCGGCAGGATAAAATGGAACGGCGTCGTGATGGCAGCGCCACGTGGCCGGGAAGTTAGGGCCGTGTATCACGGACGTATTGCGTTCGCCGATTGGCTCGCGGGAATGGGTCTGCTCGTTATCGTTGATCACGGCGAGGGTTACATGACCCTCTATGGCTACAACGAGACCATTCTCAAGAACGCCGGAGACTGGGTCGCGCCCGGTGATGTCATCGCGACCGTTGGCGACAGCGGCGGACAGGCGCAGGCGAGCGTTTACTTCGAATTACGGAAAGGCACCAAGCCGGTTAATCCAAGGCTATGGGTGACTCGGAGACCAGGAAGCTAAGGCCCACCCGAGCGCTCGCTCCTTCCCGGGTGAATTTGTGCTGGTGGTTCATTATCGCTCAATATTCTGTGCTAAGGTCGGAGATTGTGCCACAAGAGCCAAAGGCCGGGGTCCGTCGAACATCGTATGTCATTGAAAATTAGAGCAATTTTGGTTGCCGTTATCGGCATCGTAATGGGTCTCAGCCTGTCATTCGGCGGTGGGTTGTTGAGCCATGAAGCGCCGCCCTCGAATGAAGATCTGGCCTGGGAGCAGGCGCAGCTGTTTGCCGAGGTTCTGGAGCGCGTGAAGCGTGACTATGTTGAGCCCATTGACGATGCGGCGCTGCTGGAAAGTGCTATTCGCGGCATGGTCAGCGACCTGGACCCACATTCCGAATATCTTGATGCGAGCGAGTACCGCGACATTCGCATCAGCACGACCGGTAGCTACACCGGTGTTGGAATTGAGGTCGCCGAAATCGATGATGCGATTCGCGTGATTAGTCCTGTCGCCGGATCCCCTGCGGCTCGAGCCGGTATTCGCAGTGGCGATGAACTCGTCGCCGTAGACGGGCTGTTCCTGGACGATGGCCGAATAAAAGAGACGATGGGGATGTTACGAGGCCCGGTCGGTTCGAAAGTCACGCTGTCAGTGCTACGCGACGAAAAAGTGATCGACCATGAGATGCGGCGACAGATTATTCGAGTCGCGAGCGTTCACAAAGAGTTTCTCAGCCCGTCATACGGCTATGTGCGGGTTAACCAATTCACTGAAAACACGGCACGTGAGCTCAGCGTTGCTGTGGATGAGTTGCAGGACGCTAACGCAGGCATGCTGGAAGGCCTGGTGCTCGACCTGCGCAACAATCCGGGCGGCGTTCTTGATTCGGCCGTGGACGTATCGGATTTGTTTCTGGATTCTGGTGTCATTGTTTCGGCCGATGGTCGATCTGTAGAGTCGCGTTTCACGCGGTCGGCGCATCGCGGCGACATCCTTGATGGCTCGCCTCTGGTTGTTCTCGTTAATAGTGGCTCGGCGTCAGCTTCGGAGATTGTTGCTGGCGCGCTGCAGGATCACAATCGAGCGACAATTGTCGGCAGCCCGACGTTCGGTAAAGGCCTTGTGCAAACGGTAATGCCGCTTTCGAAAGGTCGCGCCATCAAACTAACCACGTCACGTTACTACACCCCATCCGGCGACTCGATTCACAAGGTCGGGGTTATCCCGGACGTGCTGGTCGATGGCGCGCCCGGATTTCCGGACCTGAGCCTGTCGGGGATTCTTGATCGCGATTCGGACGCGCAGCTGGTTGAGGCGATGGAGCAACTGCGGCCTCGAGCGGTGATGCACAGCAACGCTCAATGACGGCGCTGCGCCTGTCCTTCATCGCACCACTCCTGTTGCTCGCGTCTGCATCCGTCGCGACCGGCACTCCGCGCATCGCAATTATTATCGACGACCTCGGGTATCACCTGGACGCCGGACGCCGAGCCATCGAGTTGCCCGGCCCACTATCTTTTGCCGTGTTGCCCGGAACGCCACGCGCGCAAGCTTTAGCGAACCACGCTTTCGAGAGCGGCAAGGAAGTGCTGTTGCACCTGCCATTGCAGGCCGGGTCTGACGAAAAAGCGTATGAGCCGCTCGGCATCAATCTGGACATGAGTCGTCGAGAGTTTGGCGACACATTTGATGAGGCCTTGATGTCAGTCCCACACGCGATCGGCGTGAACAGCCATCGTGGTAGCTTGCTGACACGCCACCCCGGTCACATGCAGTGGCTGATGGAAGAAATCCATGCTCGTGAGAACCTGTTTTTCGTCGACAGCTTTACGACACACGAAAGTGTGGCGCTGAGAATGGCGAGCGAGGCCGGTGTGCATGCTCGTAAGCGCGACGTTTTTCTCGACCCCGACCAAAGGCCCGAGACTGTTGCCCGTGAATTTGAGCGAATGAAAATGTTGGCTGACAAGCGCGGTTCCGTCATCGCTATCGGGCATCCGCATAGGGCAACGCTCGACCTTCTGGAACGGGAACTGCCCAAGCTTGCGGCCGAGGGCTACGAGTTGGTCACGATCAGTGAGCTGGTGACCGGACGGTGAGCTGGTACGAGGATAAGGTGCTTCCGCGACTGATCAACCTCGCTTGCAGCACCCGACCGACCCAAAAGCAACGCGAGAAAGTTGTGCCGGGCGCGAGTGGCGACGTGCTGGAAATTGGATTTGGCAGCGGATTGAATCTACCGCATTACGATCGCGCCAATGTGCGTCGCATCTGGGGCCTTGAGCCATCGTCAGGAATGCGGGAAATAGCAGCCGAATCAATTGCTAATTCAGACCTGGATGTTGAGCTCATCGATCTTCCCAGTGAAGAAATTCCACTGGACGACGATTGTGTGGATACTGTCCTGATAACCTACACGTTATGTACCATTCCCGACGTCGTGAGTGCACTCGACGGGATGCGACGGGTCCTGAAGCCGGATGGCAAGCTGCTTTTTTGCGAACACGGCAAAGCGCCGGACGGGAACGTCGAGAAGTGGCAGGAGAGAATGAATCCGGCCTGGAGACGGTTCGCCGGGGGCTGCAATATGAACCGGGACATACCGGCGATTCTCGCCGCGGGCGGCTTTGACATCGAAGACGATAACCGCATGTATGTTCCCGGAATCAAGTCGCTAAGCTATAACTACTGGGGTAGTGCGAGAATTCGTTGAACCGCCAGCCGGAATAAGGCTCTAAAGAACATGATGACAAAAACCAATGGACTACTCGCGAGCGCTGCTTTTCTTCTGTCCTTTGCTTCGGCGCTGGCTGGCGACGTGGAGGTGCGAAGTATTTTCTCTACGCCGGGCGAGAGCAGCGTTGTCGCACAGGGCGAAGTGGCCTGCACCATGCAATACGATCCGGTCTGTGGCGTTGACGGCAACACCTATAGCAACGAATGTGTTGCGGGCGCCGCGGGCGTTGAGGTTGCCAGCGCCGGCATTTGTCCCGACGAAAAAAATGAAGGTTGTCCGGAAATCTTCGACGCGGTTTGCGGCATCGACGGCAACACGTATATCAACGAGTGTTTTGCAGAGAAGTCGAAAGTTGAAGTTGCCGGCCTGGGTGCCTGCACACCGAACGGGTGTCCAGGTTATGAAGATCCTGTTTGCGGCATGAATGGCCGTACTTTCATCAATCGGTGTGAGGCCGAAGCCGACCGAATTCTCGTGCAGCGAAAAGGCACCTGCGATATCGAAAACTGCCCGCAGGTATTTGCGCCGGTTTGCGGGGAAGACGACGTCACCTACGATAACGCTTGCATTGGTGAAAAGGCCGGCATCACGAATTTCTCCGAAGGCATGTGTAACGTTCGCTCCTGTCCTCGCCTGTTCGTGCCGGTGTGCGGCGAAGATGGCACGACGTACGGTAATGCATGCTTTGCCGAACGACGCGGCGTATCGATTGAGTACGCGGGTGTTTGCGAAAGCCTGGGCGAGAACTGCCCCAATGACTATTTACCGGTGTGCGGCATGGATGGTGAAACCTACGACAACGCCTGCCAACTCGACAACGCCGGCGTGCAAAAAGCTTACGCGGGTGCGTGCGTCGGCGACTAGACGCCGCACCACATCAGGTCGTAGTCCGGATTGGGTTCGAGCTCTTGCAGCTCGGCGAGTCGCGCAGTTACATGGCTAACAAACAATCGCATTCGCTCATCGTGTTCCACCGCCTTCTCGCCCTGACGACTCCAGGCGCCGTTCGCTTCCATCATTTTCGCGAAGCCGGGATAGCGATGAAGATTTGCGGCGAGGCGGTGGGCAAAAATATCGTGGTCCGCTTGCATCATGTTGACCTGAGTCGCGACTCCGCCGGTGTAACTGAACTCCACATAAGCCTTGAACAACAACGCTCCCTTTTGTCGTTCGTCGCCTTCAAGATCTTCGCCGCTACAGACCTTTTGCCACACTTCGATATTGTCAATTTGAAGCGTTCTGAGCGCCAAGCTCAACTCGATGAAGCCGGTAGCTTCCTGGCCCTCTCCGACGCGCTGCGTTTGTCGTACTTGAACGCCGACGAAAATCAGTGACGCCATGATGCCGATCATGCCGACGATCTGCAGCCATTCATTGATCCTTTCTGAATTCATATCAGCGTCCCTCGACGTCGCTCTACCAGGCCGGGTGAAGACGACCTTTCTCGTCCGGCGCGTAGGGCAACCAGACAAGACCGGTAACGGCGACGTGAATATCCGTGCTTTTCGCGCGGACAACGATCTCATTCAACTCTTCGGACTGCGCGTCGAACGATGTGTCCAGTGCCGTAACCTCTTTTTCGAGCTCTTTGCTCAAGGCGAGAATGTCTTTCTTGACCTTTTCGGCCGTCTGCGTCGCACGAGCGACATCAGCGGCTTCTTTTCGCGCGCTGCTGGCGGTCTTGATAGCGGTACCCATTTTGGAGGCCGAGGCGCTGGAGATTCGCTTGCGGCCCAATACGGCACTAAGAATAGCGGTACCGAAGGAAATGGCCGTATCCAGTTTTTTCTTCGTTGACTGCTGCGACTGCACGGCGATGGCTTGCTCTGCGCGCATTAAGCGATTCTCAAGCGTGGTTGTCTTGCCGGCGTAGCGTTTGCGGACCTTGCCGATCGCGATGTCGCGCTTTTCGCTCGCGGCATCCTGTAAGCGCACCCTGAATTCGCCTTCGGTCTCGCCCGCTTCGGAAGTGAGGCGAAAGCGTTTGCTGCGATACAGCGTCATGTTTTCGTTTTGTCGCAACCAGCGCTTGTAGTTCTTGTTCCAGCCGGTGTAGCCCTTCGCGTTGCTGGCCGGTGCAGGACAGTCTGCGTACGTTGCTTCGTCGACGCCTTTTTTCTCAAGGTCGGCGATGTCAACGTTGAGCGCCTCTGCGTCATCCCAGTCGACGGCGACGGGGCCATCGTCGAACTCGACAGCGTGCAATACGGAGCGCTCGTCTTCGATGTTGTAACGCGAACTGGTGAACACGACATCGCCACCCGCCACCAGGCGTGGGTGATAAACAATGTCGTCACCTCTCCCGAATACAAAATATTGATCAATCGCAGGCGGTAGAGCAGGAGCTGACTCGCCACTCTTTCGCTTGGGCTTCGATACAGCTTTTGCGACAGCCGCGATCTTGTTCTTCGCCGTCGACATGAGCCTTCGGATATGGTCGCGCGTGAGTGGGCCCGCGAGATAAGACATGACCCAACGCGTGTTGAAGACGACAGCTTCCTCTTCATGCACGTTATGCAACAAAAAGCGTCGCTTGCCGAGCCCGGCGATAGTGCGCTCCATAGCCTGCTTATCGAAGTCGCCACTGCTCGCGCCCTCAAGCCCCTCCATGACGCGCGCTTTGTCGCGCTCGGTTTGCAGCCGGCCGATAAACCAGGTGCCGGTATTCGAAAGACCCTTGTAGTCGAGGTCGACCGGGTTCTGTGTCGAGAGCACCAGGCCAAGACCGTAGGCGCGCGCCTGCTTCAGCAAAGTAAGGAACAGTCTTTTCGACGGTGGGTTCGCGACCGGCGGCATGTAGCCGAACAGTTCATCCATGTACAAAATGGCTCGCAGACTTGATGTGCCCTGCTGCGCCCGCATCCACGCGATGAGTTCGTTTAACAGCATGCAAACGAAGAACATCCGCTGCGAGTCATCGAGGTGCGCGATCGACATCACCGAAATGCGTGGTTTCCCGTCAGCGGTATAAAGAAGGTTCTTCGCTTTTAGCGGCTCGCCCTCCATCCATGACTCGAAACCCGGTGCCGCCAGCAAATTATTTAATCGCATGGCGAGCGCGAAACGATCTTTCGCAGGATAGAACGAATCGAGGCTCATCACGCCGATCTTTGTAATGGGCGGATCCTGAATCTCGGCGATCAGGGTGGCAACGTCGAGGTCTCGTCCGGCCTTCCAGGCCTTATCGAGCAAGCGTGAGATCAGTATGTGTTCACGGCTGGCCACGGGATCCGCATTAATGCCAAGCAGCGTCAGGATTCCCGTTGCGGTGGCTTGAACGCGTTCGCGGTAAAGATCGACGTCATCGATCAGGGCCTGATCGGGCGCACCGAAAGACTGCAGCACGGAAATGGGCAAGCCGGCATTGCTGCCCGGTGTGTAGATTGCGAGATCGACGTTTTTCCTGAGCTGTGCGATCCGCTTGCCCGTTTGTCCCCACTGCCCGAGTCCTTTTTTCCAAAGTGCGGCCTGCGCGGTCGCAAACTCAAAAGGAGTCTGGCCTTTTTCTGCGGCCGTGTAGTTGTTCACCCAGGGCTCGAAATCTTCGGGCTTTAGTTGCGGGAAGGTTAGCAACAGGTTGCCCATGTCGCCCTTGGGGTCGAGTGCGATCACAGGAATATGGTCGAGCGCGGCCTCTTCCAGTATGCCGATGCCGAGTCCGGTTTTGCCGGACCCGGTCATGCCGATGATCACCGCATGTGTTGTCAGATCCTTCGAGTCGTAAAGAACCATCTCCTCTGTGAGGTTCTTTGATTCCGTGTCGTAGCGCTTGCCCAGATAGAAAGCGCCCAGTTTCTCGAAGTCATGCATAACACGTGGTCCTTACGGGTAGGTGTAACTTGCCTGAATACCCAGGGGCAATCCGATGGCAAAGTAGATCAGCAGGAAGATGGTCCACAACACCAGGAAGCTTATAGAGTACGGCAGCATCAGTGCCGTCAACGTGCCGATGCCGGTGCTTTTCACATAGCGTTGGCAGTAAACAACGACCAGCGGGAAGTAAGGCATCAGCGGCGTGATGATATTGGTGCTTGAATCGCCGACGCGGTAAGCCGCCTGAGTCAGGTCAGGTGATATGCCGAGCGTCATGAGCATCGGAATAAAGATCGGAGCTAACAGCCCCCACTTGCCGGAGGCTGAGCCGACGAAAATATTGACGACGGCCGTGAGGATGATAATGCCGACAATGGTCACAGCAGCAGGCATTGCCATCGCTTTCAGGAAGGCGGCACCCTGTAGCGCGAGCAAGACGCCGAGGTTTGACTGACCGAAGGCGTAAACAAACTGCGCAATAAAGAACATGATGACGAGGTAGTACGCCATGCTATGCATGGACTTCGTCATACCGACGATGATGTCTTTTGAGCTCTTTACGGTCCCGGCAACGATGCCGTAAACCACACCGGGTAGCAGGAACAGGAAGAAGATGAGCGACACTATCGATCGCATCAGCGGCGCCTGGAAGCTCGAGATGTTGCCGCCCGCGTCACGCCATGGTGATCCGGCAGGCAGGGCCGTCGCGACCAAAAGGATAACGCCCAGGAGCATGGCGATCAGCGACCAACGCAAGCCTTTACGCTCCTGGTCCTGCAGGTCGTGCATCTCCGGGAGGTCGTCGGCGTCGCCATCAATTTCGGTATTCGCAAGTCGTGGCTCAATAATCTTCGACGTCACATACCAGCCGATTCCGACGATGAGTAAAGAAGAGGCCGTGGTGAAAAAGTAGTTGTTAAGCGGGTTGAGCTCGATGGTTGGATCCAGAATCCGTGCGCCGGCCTGCGAGAGACCTTGCAGCAGCGGATCGATGGATGACGGGATAAAGCTCGCCGAGAAACCACCTGAAACGCCGGCAAAGGCTGCGGCGATTCCGGCTAATGGGTGACGGCCGGCCGCGTAAAAGATAACGCCACCGAGCGGGATGACCAGAACGTAGCCGGCGTCCGCCGCTGTGTGGCTCGCGATACCGACCATGATGACCATCGGTGTCAGGAAGCGGTCGCTGGTGACATTGAGCAGGGCCCGCAGCCCGGTGTTGATAAAACCGGTTGCCTCCGCGACACCGATGCCCAGCATCGCAACGAGCACGACGCCGACCGGGTGAAAGTGCGAGAAGTTGGTAACCATAACCGAGAGGAATTCGGTTAGCGCCGAGCCTGAAAGCAGGTTGTTGATGACCAGCGCTTCATTGGAGCGCGGGTCGACCACATCGAACGTTACGTACGACAGCAACCACGACAAAACCCAAACGATAAATAAAAGGCCGACGAACAACATCGCCGGATCGGGTAGTTTGTTGCCGACACGTTCTACGGTGCCAAGAAAACCACCCGGTGCTGTGGTTTGGTTTGGATCAGCCATTACATTCCCCTATTGCGGGCGAGACCCGCTCCTGCATTTACCAGCCGCAACTGCGGCCCTCGTTTTGTTCTTTTAAGTAGCCCATGAGCGGCGCGAAGTAATCGATAATCGCCGTGGCATCCATTTCGCGTGTGCCCGTCAGTTTTTCCAACGCATCCTGCCAAGGCTCGCTCTGGCCGGAGGCCATCATGTCGAAGAACTTGCTCCCCGCTTCCTTGCTTCCGTAGATCGAGCACGATGCGAGGTCGCCTTCGTGTCCGGCAATCTCACAAAGAGAGCGCTGGAACTGAAACTGCAAAATGCGCGCAAGGAAATAGCGCGTGTAGGAGACATTACCCGGGATGTGGTATTTCGCGCCCGGGTCGAAGTTATCTTCGCTTCGCTCATTCGGCGGCACGATGCCCTGGTACTTGAGGCGCATGTCCCACCAGGCTTTGTTGTAATCCTCAGGTTTTATTTCGCCCGAGAAAACACCCCAGCGCCACTCATCGATGAGTTTACCGAATGGCAGGAAGGCAATCTTGTCGAGGGCCATTTGCATCTGACGATTGATGATGGCTTTGTCGCTTATTTCCGCGCTGCTCACCAGGCCGACTTCCGCCAGGTAATCGGGCGTCATCGATAAGGTAATGGTATCGCCGATGGCTTCATGAAATCCCGAATGTGCGCTGCCCTGAAAAATTGGCGGCTGGTCTTTGTACGCACCCTGGTAATAGTTGTGCCCGAGCTCGTGATAAATGGTTCGGAGCTCATCATAGGTTTGCTTGATACACATCTTGATACGTAAGTCGTTACCGCCATCCAGGCCCCAGGCGCTGGCGTGGCAAACAACTTCCCGGTCACGCGGTTTTGTAAACTGCGAGCGCGTCCAAAACGTATCCGGCAGTCGATCCATGCCGAGGGACACATAGAAGTTCTCCGCGGATCGAACCATCTCTTGTGGTGAGTAGTCTTTGGTTTTCAGGGTGCTGTCGACGTCAAGATCTGATTCACCGGGATACGGCTCCATGATGTCGTAAATGAAGCCCCATTCCTGCGCCCACATGTTGCCGAGCAGGTGCGCCGGTATCGGCCCATCCTGAGGAACCTTATCTTCGCCGTAGTGTTCGCCGAGTTTCGCGCGAACCGCGCAATGCAACTCGTCGTAGAGCGGCTTCACTTGTTCCCAAAGGCGGGCCGCCTCTCCTTCAAATTCAGCCGGGCTCATATCAAAGCCGGCACGCCACATCTCGCCGAGGTCGCCGTAGCCAAGTTCGTTTGCGCCCTCGTTGGCCAGCTCAACGTAGCGTTGATACTTGTCCCGCATCGGCGGTGAAATCGTTCGCCAGCCCGTCCAGTACTCCTCCAGCTCATCGTAGTCTTTCGATGATTGCATGAGACCCTCAAGCTCAGAACCGGAAAGGCAATCGTTGTCGCTTCGGCAAAACTTGCCGGCGCCGTACATGCCACCGAGCTCCGTCGCGATCATCGAGAGCTCTTTGCGCTTGTCTGCGTCACTGGGCGTCGGCAAGGATGTGCCCAGCTTCAACAGATTGATCGCTCGCCGTGTTTCGGGTGCAAGGTCCTGATCATCATAAGCCAGGGCCTGCTGCACCATACCGCCGTGCCATTTGGCGTACTTTTCACTGGCCGCCGCCTCGATGATAGCGGTGTCCACCGTGATGTACGTTGCGCGAACCCACCCGGCCGCGCCAAGTTCGTCGCCAAGCGCTTTAAGTTCATCGTTCGCTCGTGCAACGAATTCGTCAGCCGTTTCGTTCGGCGCCGCAGCGGCGACATCCACATCTTCAGAGCCCTGCGGAGAACAGGCTCCGACCATCACCGCGAGCAACGCGCCCGCGAAAACTCCAGCGAGTTTTTTCATTAGTCTATCCAGTCGTTTGTTAACAGCGTCTAGTGAATGCCATGCATCCAGCGCTTAAGTATTGGTGAAATCACAATCATGAATATGCCCATGCCGATTCCGAACCACATGAGGAACGAGAACAGCTCAGTGTAAGTCGCAACGGCCGTCGCAATATCTGCCGTTTCGCCGGCCGATGTATCAATGGCCGCCATCTTGCCGAGTCGCGTCGCAACCGTTTCGGACAACGCCGTCGCCAGGAACCAGGT
>RCNB010000702.1_pt1 | contig 21948 bp, 18 predicted proteins | sample 2041321 | NCBI WGS metagenome assembly RCNB01 (sample SAMN09708232, study PRJNA481090) | Marine sediment metagenome, whole genome shotgun sequencing project. | reverse complement strand
GTTCTATATCAAACATTTTGTTTGGCTCTAATTTGTTCTACTTTACTATCATCTATAATAACGCCATCTTTTAGATTAACGATACGCTTGGTCATGTGTGCAATATCATCTTCGTGAGTCACGATCAATATGGTCTTGCCTTCATCATTAATGCCTTGGATGAGTTCCATGACTTCACGAGATGTCACACTATCCAACGCACCTGTTGGCTCATCTGCCAATAATACTTTGGGGTTGCTCGCTAAGGCCCTCGCTATGGCCACACGTTGTTTTTGTCCACCAGACAATTCACTTGGCAAATGATGATGCCAATCTGCCAAGCCTACTTTCTCCAAATAATGCATGGAACGCTCATTTCGTTCCTTACGTTTTAAACCTTGATAATATAAAGGCATCGCGACATTGTCTAGTGCGCTTTTATAATTAATGAGATTAAATGACTGGAAAATGAACCCTAGAAATTTGTTGCGATATTGGGCAGCAACTTTTTCATTGAGATTCTTTATGGCAACACCATCTAAGGTATAACTTCCTTCATCTGCTTCATCCAACATACCTAGAATATTAAGTAATGTAGACTTCCCCGAACCGGATGAACCCATAATAGAAACAAGCTCCCCTTCTTTAACATCAAAATTTATGCCCTTAAGAACATGAAGAGAATTACTTCCAGTAGTGTAAGATTTATGAAGATCTTTTATTGAAATCATTGAGTGATGGTTAGCGACTACAATTTTAAGGAATACTGCGTTCGCACTATGCCAATAAACTGTTAAGAATTAATTGATTGATTGTTATAGCAAGACTATTAAACACCAAAAATGTTACAGGATTTTCACAATAATCCAAGAAAATAGAAAGTTTACTGAGATTTTTCTTTTTTAGAGAGGATTCTGTATATAAAATAACCTAATCCGCCGACGAGGATATAAGGTATAACCATTAAATAAATAATGCCGTCATTAACTCCTTTTGCCGTTCCTTGACCCTCTTCACTTTCCAATACTGCGCGACACATTGCGCACTGAGCTTCTGCCGGAGTAACCACCAAAAGAAATAGTATCAATATGATTGCAATGTTCATCCTCATGCGTAATATGGAGATATCATTAAATAAACAATAACTCCAGTTACAGCAACATATAGCCATAATGGAAAGGTGATTCTAGCAATTTTCTTATGACGCTCGAAACTACCCGCAAGCGCTCTAACAAACGTGATCAACACAAATGGAATTACAACTATTGACAGAATGATATGCGTCAATAATATGAAATAATATATATACTTTATGGTGCCTTCACCTCCAAATTTGGTTGAATCACTTGTCATATGATAAGCCACATACATCACAAGAAATAGCACAGAACAAGCAATAGCAGTTTTCATGAGGTTTTCATGAAGGCTTCTTTTACCATTCTTGATTGCCCACAGCGCAACTAACAACAACATTGCTGTAACTCCATTTATCGTAGCATATATTGGGGGTAAAAAGGTCAAGGGCTCCACATTGGGGATTTTTACACCAAACAAAATAGCCACCACTAATGGAATAGTGACAGACAATATCCATATCCATTTAGTGTATTTTTTCTCCGCTTTCGTAGCCTCTAATTTGCCCATGGTTCTTTGAGTAATTTAGCGATATCTTCCTTTAAGATACTGATCTCCTCTTCCTCACCATCATCATTAAATTTCTGTTCCTCAGTAACAGTCCCTCTATAATACACCTTCGGATTACCAAAATCATCCTTACGAGAACGAATGAATCCATTTTTATCTATTAACGCAAAATAGCCCGAATGCTCAAAACCTCCTTCAGCTTCACTATCTACAGCAGCATACAAATTAAATCCAGCATTTGCTAGTTCATATATATTTTCTTCACTGCCAGTCATTAAATGCCAGTTAGAATTCTTCACACCGTAGTCGTCTGCATATTCCTTTAGTATTTCTACCGTGTCATGGTCTGGATTGATTGTGAATGATGCGACTCCAAAATCCTTAAAATTCTCGAATTTATTTTGGATCTGGATTAAATTGGCATTCATTAAAGGGCAAATGGTGGGACATGTCGTGAAAAAGAATTCAACCACATATACTTTCCCATTATAATCTGTATTGGCAATGGTTTTGCCGTTTTGATCTTTAAAACTAAAATTAGGTACTTTCTTTGGTTCGCCGTTGATTTCTATAAAAGCTAGATCACTTAATCCGTTATCCGCTTCTGATTTACTTAGTCTATCCTTTTTAGTAATGTCATTATTGCTAATACGATCAATAATTCTCGGAATGAAAATTATCCCGAATACCAAAATGATAAATGAAATACCTATATATGAATAATTAGTCTTGCTCATTATTTTCTTTTAAATCATTCGCTCTTCTGGTAGAAGAATCAAAATTCCCTTTTCTTTTTTGACGATACTCAGTAAATAACACTCTCATATCATCGGTCATTTTATTTTTTAGGACATCAATACTGATACAATCATAACCTCTTAGTTCATAAGGTCGGTCATTCTTTTCAATTTCTTTATCTGTCCTATCATCTAAACGACCTCTAAGATTACGATCCTTATCAATTATATAGATTATATCAGATGCCAGATTTTCATCGAGCTGCGAAGTTACACCTAAACTTGCATGAATTTTCTTGATTCCCTGAGGATGACCAAACACAAACTTCCAATATTTTAAGTCATCGTATTTACCAATTTCTTGTTTCAATTTTTCAAGGTCATTTTCAGTCCCCTGCGGGACAAGGGAAACAATCTGGAATTTTTTGAACCCCTTGAATTTCCCATATATCATCTGGCTTAAATTCAATATGGCAGTACTCTTCTCCATTGGGTTAGTGCCCAGGAAATTGAGAACCGTGATATTACCTTCAAGTGTAATATCATCTCCTGACTCTGAAGTAAAAGCATCAACCTCTTCAATATTCTTTTGAACTGTTTCCAGTACGTTATAGTTGTGCTTCGCAGGGTATAAAAATAATAAGAATGTTACTGGAAGAAAGAATAGGATTCCAAGTACAACATTCTTTTTAAGTGCCTTTTTTTGCATAGTGCAAAAATAAAAAAAGCCACGCAAGGCGTGGCTTTAATATTCGTTAAATTTCTTAGAAGTCTCGTTTTATAAATCCTGATTCATAGACCCTTTCAATATATCCTCCCTCTTGCAAAAGAATGAATACCAAATAGAAGATCAAGAACACTGCCGTCCAAACGACCATTCGTCTTAAACTAGCCTTTTCATCACGCATATGCATGAAATCCCAAGTAATATAATATGCCTTTACGATTGTCAGGATGATGAAAATCCAATTCAGGGCTTTCATACCCAAAATCTTACCTAACAGCGCTTCTGGCTTATAGATACCCAATGCAACCTCAACTCCTGTTACTATGGTTAGAAGTACTAGTACACCCCAAATCTTTGAAGTGTTGGACTTGAACTTCACTAAACCTCTTAATATTTCTAATTTATGTGCTTCAGCCATTACTAACTATTATTATCTTATTAAACAAGATAGAAGAAGGTAAATACAAATACCCATACTAAATCTACAAAGTGCCAATACAATCCAACTTTTTCAACCATCTCGTAACTACCTCTACGTTCGTAGGTACCTAAGATCACATTGAAGAAAATTATGATATTGATCACAACTCCTGAGAATACGTGAAACCCATGGAAACCCGTTATAAAGAAAAAGAAATCAGCGAATAAACTTGTACCATATTCATTGATTACAAGATTGGCACCGCCAACAACTTGCTTGCCATTATCCTTGATCATATCGAGACTCTCTGTACGAGACAATATCGTTTTCTCACCATCGGCATCGATTATCTGGGTACGAGCCACAATATTGCTATTAGCTTGCATACCAGAGAGAACATCGCTCACCGTGAATTCTGGCAATGCCTTCTCATCAGAATACCATATACCATTTTTACTTTCATGCTGTGTCCTTTCAGAAGCAGTTGCTGTTGCGAAATCTGCAATGGCAACACGCTTGAATGTTTGTTCACCATCTACATCAACATATTCCCCGAATTGAATAATATTACCTCCATTCGTTTGCACGGCGCTATAATCTCCTTTAATAAATGTAGCCCATTCCCATGCTTGAGACCCTACGAAAATAGCACCTCCAATAATGGTCAGGAACATATAAAAAGTAACCTTGGCTTTTTGCATATGGTGTCCTGCATCCACAGCCAATACCATTGTTACGGAAGACATAATCAGAACGAATGTCATGAACGCCACATAGATCATCGGATAATTCCCGTGAAAAAATGGGACGTGAGTGAACACCTCATCCGCTATAGGCCATGAATTAATGAATTTGAATCTGGAGAAGCCATAAGCTACCAAAAATCCAGAAAATGTCAGGGCATCTGACACTATGAAAAACCACATCATCAACTTCCCGTAACTTGCGCCTAAAGGTCTATTACCTCCACCCCAAGCTTTTCCGTCTGTACCAGTGCTTACAGCTGTAGTATCCATAAAAAAAATCTATTTTTTAAAGTTGCACAAAAATAATCATTTTATTTATCTCATGAAATATAAAAACAAAAAGAGATAGAGCCATAGTATATCTATAAAATGCCAAAATGTCGCCGCTAGCTCGAAACCCAGCATATTACTTGAATTATATTTCTGTTTAAAATGATTATAAATAACGACTAGCAAGCAAATCAAGCCAACAACAACATGCGCAATGTGCACTGCTGCTATCAAGAAAATGAATGTCATGGTGATATTACTAGTGGGTCCAGTAAAATTATATCCTGACGCCATCATCTGATCAAAACCCTGCAATTGAAGGACAATGAATATCAAACCTAAAATCAATGTGACAAATAAATAAATAGTTGTTAACTGATGATTATTAGATTTTAATGCTCTCTTGGCAAGAATGAAAGAGCCACTGCTTATCAGAATTATAAGTGCACTCCATATGAACGCTTCGGGAAGATCGAAATCACTCAACCAATCCTTTCTTGTCCTACTAACCACAAAAGCGCTTGTCCATCCTGCAAAGGACATAATGAGAGATGCTATCCCAAACCACAACATCATCTTTTTTGCACGCTTATTTTTTTCCTCTAAACTCCCTTGTGTTAAATCCATTTATCTTATAAACTTATCCAATACATAAACTATTTGTATCAACGTAATATATGAAACACTCGCTAACATTAGCTGTTTCGCTACCTTTGCTGTCATTTTCTTAAACAATAGAATTGCGTAATATAGCATCCCTAACCCGAGCAAGAACACAATAACCGCCGCTACTGGTGTTAAATATAATTCCCCTGTAAATCCGAAAACCGGGATAATGGAAACTAAAATGGTCCAAACGGTATATATGATAATCTGCACAGCGGTGGCTTTATCTTTCTTTCCAGTTGGCAGCATAAAAAAACCTCCTTTTTTATAGTCCTCATATAAAAACCAACCAATAGCCCAAAAATGAGGGAATTGCCAAAAAAACTGAAGTGCAAACAAGGTTCCCGGTTCTATGCCAAAATTATCAGTGGCAGCTACCCATCCCAACATAAAGGGTATTGCTCCTGGTATTGCCCCCACAAAAACCGATAATGGGGTCTTGGTTTTTAATGGCGTGTATGCGCTTACATAAAGAAATATTGAAATAGCCCCAAACATAGCGGTTTGAGGATTAATTATATATAAGATGACAATTCCTAGGATGGTTAAAACTGAAGCAATGGCGAAAGCCGTGTTGACAGACATCCTTCCAGCTGGAATCGGTCGATTCTTCGTTCTGTCCATAAGGGCATCTAGATCACGTTCAATTATTTGGTTATAAGCATTAGAAGCGCCAACCATGCAATACCCTCCAATAGCTAACAATAACAACGTCTTGAAATTTACAACTTCCGCACCCAGAAGATATCCTGCAATTGAGGAGAACACAACACTAACAGCCAATCTTATCTTGGTTATTTCCTTAAAATTAGATATTGCCGAAGCGATTGTAATCGATGAGTTGTTCTTGCTCAAAAGTGATCTCATTTATAGCTTTGAATGCGACTGCAAAGATACTTTATAAAACACATTTCCACAATGTAATAGAACGCTTAATTTAAGTTTAGTGACATTTAACAACCTAAGATTTTGTAATTTTCGTTTTCTAATATCAAAACAAATTAAAATGACACTTTTCAAGACTTTATTTTCGGGGCTTATGCTCATTACTTTTACATTGTCTTTTGCACAAAACAACCAAGAAGTAAAGATTGAAATCAATAAAATTGCCGGCAATGTTTATATGCTTATAGGTCAAGGTGGTAACATCGGAGTTTCGATTGGAGAAGATGGTGTTTTTGTTATTGATGACCAATTTGCCCGTCTCTCTCCCAAAATTATTTCAGCAATTCGAACATTGAGTGATAAACCTATCAAATTCTTAGCTAATACGCACTGGCATGGCGACCATACAGGAGGAAATGTGAATTTCCAAAAAGAGGGTGCTATCATTATGGCACATAAGAATGTTAGAAAACGACTAGAAGAATCCACAAACAGAGATGGGTCAAAAAATCCGAAAGAAGCATTACCAGTAATAACCTTCGATGATAAAATGAGTTTGCATATGAATGGTGAAGAAATCGCTATTTTTCATCCGGACAATGCACATACAGATGGTGATGCCATCCTATATTTTACAGAAAGCAATGTACTACATACTGGTGATACCTATTTTAGGGGTTGGTACCCATACATTGATCTAGAATCAGGAGGCAGCGTAAATGGTTATATAGAAGCCGCAAAGAATACCCTCATGCTCATAGATGATGAGACAAAAATCATTCCTGGACACGGGCCTGTTTCTAATAAAAAAGAGTACAAATCATTTCTAACCATGATGGAAGGTTTAAAAAGTATTATTCAAGCAGAAATAGAAAAAGGCAAGACAGAAGAGCAGGTAACCAAGGATGCCAGTTTAACGAAAACCTACGACGACCAAGGCTATAGTTGGAATTTTATTACTTCTGAGAAAATCAGGAGAACTTTTTATAAAAGTTTAAAGCAATAATTAAAAGTCGAAATACCAATTAAACAAATCCGTACGAACCCCTATGTTGAACCATACGGTATTGTTCTTTATAACATCAGCGGTTTGGGCTTCTGGATTAAAGTTTCTATAGCTCACGTATGTAAACACCTTGAGATTCGTTCTAGGATTCAAAAGGTATCCCGCTTGCAATTCGGTATGAAAAATATTGGTTTTGTTGCCTTGACCAATTTCAATTCCAGAATCACTAGGTCGCTCTCGCTCATCTCCAAAGATATCACCTCCATAATTCGACATATCATCTACGGTATTAAAATCAAATCCCTTGACCCCTATGACTATTTTGGCATCAGCGCTCCATCTTTTATAATGATACCTTCCAATCAATATGGTCTCCTTGAAATTAGAATTCCATAAATGTGCCATACTTTGATAATTATGGGCATAATTGAGAACGATTGAATTATGTGAATATGTATAAGGACGAACTTGATTATGCTCGAATTGCAGCATTAAATTTTTTAAATTAAATGCGTTATAATATTTAACTCCTAATTGAAACCCAAATTTGTTCTTCCAACTCTTATTACCATCCTTAACATCGCCAAGCGAGAACTCATCTAAAATAAATTGACCATAAATATTCACTTTGTCATTCCACTTATATTTTGAGGTCAGCCCAATAATGGCGTTTCCTGCATCTGGACCAGTAGCGAATTCAATAGTTCGATAAAAAATAATCGGATTCAAGTAGTTGATATCAAACCCCCTTCCATTAGTATTAGCCCACATCACAGACTCGAATAACCCGATGTTTAACTTCTTTGAAACATTCCAACTCAGATAATGATTAGCCATATACTTGGTTAAAAATGCTCCATCCTCGGTAACTTCAGGTCTTACATCACGCAACCACATCCATGTATTAGTGTACTTTATTTTCCAGAATTTAGTGTTGAGCTTAAGATATGTGTGCGGGCTAGCATTATCACTCAATACTAAAGATCGATAACCGTCTCCAATGAAATTCTTAGCATAACCAAATTGTATATTCAAGAAATCTGCAGGTGAGTAGGACAAATACCCTTCAGCAACCGGATAATCATAAGCATCTTCTTTGAACCGCTTGGCAATACCCCTACCAGGAATAATGCCTGGGTCTGGTCCAAAAGGTTTCAGTGACTCCGCGAATTGATTGAAGTAATCAGGAAAACGACCTTGACTTTCTAAAATAGTTGCTGAGTAATTCAATTTTTTGCCCAAGCCTCCTTGTATGAATAAACCCCTGGTGTTATTAAAAGTACCATCATGGTCTGAATTGGTGTTCTTACCTACAGAAAAATCAACAACCGGATCTAATGTAAACCAATAATCCTTGCCCTTTACCTGCACTAAATGTTCATCCCATAATTTGCGAGACCACCAGGATTTGCCACCTTTTAACAATGCATCATTTTTAGCTTTGAAATCATGATATTTTACAACATCATTATAAGCATAAGGCTTGGATGCTGTATGACTATTAGTTCCAACTAAATTCATCTCTCTGTCAAAACGCGAATATCCTGAATGGGTAAAAGGAATATTCAATTGACTATGATACTCATCATCAGTGTAAGGAACCAATTTAGAATTAATACTATCGAATTCCTGTTTTGCCTTTTCCTCAAGTTCTGTCAGCTTATTGATCTCTGTGACGTCATTTACAAGTTGAGTACTCGATTGGTAATCTTGCAAAGGAATTGATATTTCAATGGAGTATTGAGAATATGTAATATTCCCATTATACGTTGGAGGCTTAATTTGAGGCAACAATCCAAACACTCGACTGGCCTCAGTTTTTAGCTCATCATAAATGGCATCTGCGTATAGCATATTGAATCTACCATCTTTATCCACTTCAAATAGCACTACAATCTGTCCATTATAATTTTCGCTTTCAACTATTGATGGAACATTGTAATTCTCATTAATGAAGTTATAAAGTGTTGCATTAAAACATTCATTTAGATCATCAATTGATTCAGGCTCACATTCAGGAAAAACGGGAGGTTTTTCATAATAATTTTCATTTTGGGAAAATGCATTTATACTACTAATAAATACAATAAGTAGGATTAGTCTCTTCATGCTAGTCGGATGAAAAACATTTGTTTGCCCGAAGATACTATTTTTTTGAGAATGCAATTCAAAAAAAACCGCCACACTTTATGTATGGCGATTAGTAATTAGTCTTAGAAGCACCCTAGTTTTGCACTCTAAAGATAATCGGCAAAGAATATACCACGTCAACCGGTATATTGCTTTGCTTACCCGGTTGCATTTTAGGCACTTTTGTCATTACCCGTTTCGCTTCTTTTTCTAAACTTTGATGCGGCGCACGAGCTTTAATATTTGTAACACTTCCTGTTTTGTCAATAGTGAATTGAACAGAAATTCGTTGAATGCCTAGAAGGCCTTTGTCAGCTGCTAAATCTCCATTAAATTTTCTTTGAATGATTCCCTTAAGTTTATCTGACATACACTTGATCCTTTGGTCATTGTTAGATAACCCTTCGCATCCAGGGAAAACGGGCACCTTCTCAACATTCGTTGTATTATATTTTTTGTTAGGTGGAATCGCTGGAGGCACTGATACCTATAGCGGACTCTTTCTAGATGGTTTTAATAATTGAGGAGTCTTGTCCTTTGGAATATTAAAGTCATTAGGCTTAACTATTGGTGGTTTAATTAATCTACTAGGACTTAATTCAACTTTAGGCTCTGCCTTGGCAATAAAGATCGGTTTTTTCTCAATTAAAGGAGGCATTGAAAATAACACGTCATCTACAATGTCATCATAGACAATAGGATTCGGAATTTTCGTTTCAAAATACATTTCGAATAAGACATTGGTAAATAGTAAACAAATTATCAACCCAACCTGAAAGTAGAGCGTTGAGTTTTTTTGTAAATTGGCAACATGCTTTTGTGATTTCTTCACGATTCGCTCCTTTTGCCGAAGGAGTTCGTGGATTTTTGTAAAAAAATTCATAATAATTAAAGTTAAATGTTAATGTTATGAACAAATCACAATAAGCATACCAAAAAAAATCCCGTCATCGAAATTTCGTGACGGGATTTTGATAATTTAAAATGTATATTTTCTTAGTTCATAACTTGGAATATGATTGGCAAAGAATAAGGTACAATTACTGCTTTACCCCTTTGTCTCCCTGGTTTCATTTTAGGTAATGAATTAATCACCCTTGCAGCTTCTTGCTCCAATCTTGGATGCGGGGCTCTAGAACGAACTCCAGTAACATTACCATTCTTGTCTATCTTGAAAATCACATTTATTTTTTGTTTTCCGGTAAGACCAAGATCCCCAGCTAATTCAGTATTGAATTTTTTCTGGACGAATTTCTGAATCTTACTAGACATGCAATCTCTCTTTTGCTTATTATTTCCAGATTCACATCCTGGATACACTGGTACATTTTCAATAACGGCAAATGGCACTTCAATATCTTCTTCCACTTCTTCTACTTCAACTTCCTCAACTTCAACTATTTCCTCTTCCTGAGTTGTCTCAGTAGACTCAATTACGGTTTCCTCCACTTCCTTTTCATCCTCTACAACCTCTATTTCTACAGGCGCTGCAGGTGGTGGTGGTGGTGGTGGTGGTGTTTGAATCTGCTCTGTAATTGGCACTTCTTCATCCAATGTATCATCCATACTAACTGTTTCGTAGGCATAATCATCTTTGTCGTATGTTTTCCAGTCTATAGCAGTTTTTGTTAAGAATAGCATTAATGCTAGACCAACTGCAAAATACAATGAGCTGTTTCTACCTACATCCGCTTTCAGATTTTTTTTAGATTCCATAATTGTTTGTTTTGTGCTGTGCTAATTTAACTAATAATTTACCAAATAAACAAGCCATTAATACTTTTTAACGTCTTTAACTGGCATGAACCAAAGAAACAGTGTTGCTACCAATACACCAAGATTATTGGCGATGATATCATTGAAGTCTGCTTCTCGTGTGGCTGTTAAAGCTCCTTGCAGTAGTTCAATAACCATTCCGAAAACTACAGAAATCACTACGGCGAGCAAAATTTGTTTCTTTTTATTTAAGTTTTTAAGAGTCGATAAATAATTAAACCACACTAAGGTCATGAGTGCGTAGGCAATAAAATGATAGATCTTATCACTAAATGACACCCCCATATTTGGCATTTTACCTAAATTAACTAAGCTTAAATAAGTCAGGGCTGAGGTAAATCCCAAAGCAATGATCAATGCCTGTTTTTTAAGCACCAACAACGTCTTTGTAATCGTCTGCAGACAATAAGCCTTCAAGCTGTGAAGCATCACTAAATTTAATCTTTACCATCCATCCTTCTCCATAAGGGTCAGAGTTGACTTTTTCAGGCTCGTCCTCAAGAGATTCATTGAATTCGACAATCTCTCCAGAAAGAGGTAAGAACAAATCTGACACTGTTTTTACGGCTTCCACAGTACCAAAAACTTCTTCGATCTCCAACGTTTCATCTACTGTTTCCACTTCAACATATACAATATCTCCGAGTTCACTCTGTGCAAAATCTGTAATTCCTAAGGTTGCAATCTCGCCATCGATTTTGACCCATTCATGGTCTTTAGTATATTTTAATTCTTCTGGGATATTCATTTTATTTATTTGAAGTGAGTAATATGGCAAATGTATTTATTTCAATTAGCACTAACAAGAGATATGATCTAATTACCGAAATTATATCGAAGTGTTATACCTGAACGAATCGTGGTTTGCGGAAATGCTGTTGAAATAGCATACTCCGAAAAGGTATAATCAAGATAGAAAAGGCCCATTAAATTCTTACTAAACGCATAATCTGAGCTAAATTTCAAGCCCCAAATGGTTTGACCAGATGTTATTTGATTATTGTCAAGGTCCAAATAACGAATGATCGTTTTGTTATCTCTCATCGAGATGTCCGCTTTCATATTCAAATCACTTTTAATGGTTTGGTTTGGTCCAGCAAGTTTAGATTTGATACGAACATCCTTAATACGATACCCCATACCAAGAATATACTCACTACCTATGATCTCTGTAAGTAAATTATTGTCGAAACTTAACGACAACACTCTATCTGTTTTTAATTCAGCTAATATCTTGACCGAATTCTTCATTTCAAAATCCAGACGCACCAAAGGACTGAATTGTTCCATTAAATTAATATTCGAGAACAAAGTTTCATTTTTGTAATTCCCTGATTGATCAAGTGCTTCTGGTTGCTGTAATGTATAATCTATTGTTGGATCACCCGCTATATAATCCAGATTGGTCCTGAATTGATTAATGGTATAATTTGAACGGTACCCATGTGTCACAGAAAAACGTTTGAAAGTTTTCTTGAACCACTTAAATTTCATAAAACCCGTGTACTTCACATTCCAATTAGGAATTGGCACACTCCTAAAAGCTCCTAGCTCAGCTTTTTCAGCATTCTTCCCAGAATAAGCCGATAAGAATGCTGGTAATAAAACGGCTTGATTCGTCTTACCAAATCCCTCAGGATAACCATCTAAATCTCGGTTAAATGCTGTGTTTCCATAGAAATTACGAGCTAAGCGTTCTGCAATTACCAATCGATTGCTCTTGAAGTCTTGAAATGTTGGTGAGTTGAATTCATCACTTTTACTAAAAGCAGTTTTAATCAGCAAAGTGGAAATATCAAAATTTCCGAAAGAGTTTTGTATCAGGGAATTATAGGCATCACTCAACCCATCTCCATCATTATCGAACGAATTAAAATTCTCAATTAGGTTTTCAGAATAACGGCGATTGGCTATTATATCAATCTTTAGATCTCTAACAAATTCAATATTGGCGGAGATATCCAAGATGTTATTTTGTACTTCGGTATACTGCTGGTTAAAATCTGGGAATACAGTAAGCCATCCATTTCTGGCCGCTAAATCCCTTATGTCCCTTTGACTACCAAAGGTATATCCTAATGTAGGTTTAAGAGTTCCTATAAAACCAGGTGTTTGCAAATACCCTGGCAAGAATGTACCATTATTTTCAGTATAATTGACTTGAATTCTTTTTATACCAGAAATAACATCGATAAAGCCATTATATAATTTACGCCCTGCTTTGCTTCCAGCTTTTTTAGGTTTCTTAGGATTCTGGTCTTCATCTTCCGTTTTAGTTCCTGGAGGTCCATTTCGAACTTTATTTGAAGCCATGCTGGCTGAATTAAGTGGTTTCTTAACTAGCCCAAGATATTTGTAAAGCTTTCTCATATCTAAAGTGGTATTTAGATTATGAGTATTAGAATTTTGGACGGTATTCCCTAAGTCATAGAAATTGCCATCGTTCCCTTGAATATTAGCGTAAAGGTCTGATCCTTTTTGCCATTGAAAATCTCCTGTATATGAATAAGTTCCACTTAAAAAACCAAATGTTGGAATTTTATTGAAAGGCAATTCATAAGTAAGACCAAATTGCTGATACTGCCTATTCGGGTCCCCAAAATCAAATAGTCCATCCCATACCGTTAATTCAGGGTCTTGTTCGCCATTGATCACGTCGTTTACAAAATAATTTCGAACAATATTGTTGTTAGATGCTGTAAAGTTCATTCGTAACGACTTGGTGATATTGTAATTCAAAGTAAACCCAAAATCGAAGGTGTAATTTCTTCTGTAAAGCTCATCCAAACCAATATTATCTCCTGTTAGATCAACTTCTCGAAATTTCTGCTTATTGTAAAGACGATTCATATCAGTTGTAATGGTAAAGCTAGCGGGCAAGGGGCTGATATTAAAATCCTTCAAGAATTTCCAATATTTTCCTGTGAAAAGAGAATCATTTTTCTTGAACGGTTCTATGGACACCGGTTCAAAATTATAACTGTAATTAGCACCTAACCTTATTGTTTGATCCAACAAGTTCTCTATTTCGAAATCTCGGTGTTCAGTTTGATTGAATGAATAATTAAAAGTAAAATTCTCTACATCGTAAAAATGAGGTTTTGCTTCACCTGTGCGTTGCTTTCTTACACCTATAAAATTAATACTTTTTCGTTTTGTATAGTCCTCGGACTGGGATTTTATAAGATCTCTTTCTTCCCTTGTCGTCGCATCTTGAAGTCGTGTTTCTAAAGTGAGATCGCGATATTGTTGATCAAACTCAGGCGTTATCACAGCTTCACTCTGAGCATAGTTAAATGGAATTTGCACACCCCATTTTTTTGGTAGCAACTGTCCGATATTCACATTAGTCACAACGTCGTATTGTTTTACGTCTTCCCTACTACGTTCATTTGGTCCTTGCTCTATGGTACCGAAACCTGTTGTGCTTTGTCTTCCAGTAGCACTTACATTAGCAAAATCGGCAATATTACCATCCATACTTAAGACGGCGGCCCAACCACCTTCATTATCAAGTTCAGACATTCTTAATTCATTGAACCAAATTTGCCCACACACTTCGTTGGAAACGGCATTCTTGACCCCTACCATTAGTGTACGAATATCACCGAAGTTAGGATTTCCCTTAATCCCTAACCTTAATTGACCCAAAGTTCTTGGTGTAAATTCTGTTACGGGTAAATCACTAAGCTGACCATCAACTTCATCATAATATGTGGGCTCAAGATTGCTCAATGAGCCTTCAGAAATTCCTCTAGATTTCATTATTTGAAGCAATTCTAATGGGAGGTCTATCTCATTTGCTTCTGGCCAAACTTCACGACGTGATGTCCCTATTGATACTTGTAAGGGTATTTCAATTTGATAATAGTTTTGAGTAAAATCATTACCCATTCTAATAAACCCGACAAGATCCCCATCGCCGAGACCTGGAGTTGGTCCCTCTTGCGCATGCATGAACATTCTTAAGCGTTTATATTGACGCATGTCTACACTGATATTTTTATATAAAGCACGTCCATCCTTTGGTTGTAGTTCACACACATTAAGTACCAATGATTGCTCGTTTTGTCTCTGAACGGTATTATTATTGAATAATTGTTCTCTTTCTACGCCTGGTGGTGACACGTAACTGCCCTCATTATCTTGAATACTCACAACGCCTTGGCTAAACGCTGTGTCAGGGTTCAATGGATTTGCCGACCCATCCAAGGCTTTGCTATAACGTCTCCAATCTCCCCTTACCAAATCCAATGAGGCAAAACGTACTACGGTATTCTGTGAAAATTCCTGCATGTACATTCTTACGAAACGAATGGACCTAAAATCCGTGATACCACCAACTCTGCTATATTCTGGTATTGTAGGATCATCGAATGTTGCTAATGGCAAATTCGTTGGAATCCTAAATTGATACCAGGTAACAGTTCTTGTAGACCCATTAGGTAAAGTAACATCCAAAGTCTTACGGTCTCTAATGAATTCATTATTAATATCAGCCAAAGCCGTTGGTGAAACTTCAACATTGTATTGGAAATAACTATCAATGGTGTTCATTGTATTATCTCGGTTGATATCTTCTACGTCTGGCTGTGTTGTAGACCCTCTATTGGTGTCTGATATATTCTCAGGAGAGTTGCCTTGTTGTCCGTTATATAACTTATAACGCTCAAAAATGTCTCCTTCACGATTCAAATAATATTGGTAATTATCATTTGCTGGATCTTCTAGTCCTGCAAAAGCTGGGAACATTTGTCCCTCAGCAATATCATCAATGCCATCATAACCCACATCTTGTCTTGCTCTTGCTTCTCCTGTTGAATCAAATGCGTAGATCAGTGATTGGTTTGATGGTGTGATTCCCCATGCCGTTGCATTTATTGGATCTGTACTGTTTGCATCAGCAGGCAAACCATTTTCATACTGCTTCCTACCATCAGTCAGAACATCCTCAGAAACACTTCCTAAATTAAAAGATACGATTCCTCCGGGATTTGCCGGATTATCCAGAAATGGGTCTTGTATCCAAAATTCAATATACTCTACATTGGATTGCTCAAAATCGGTTGTTGTGAGTTGTCTTGTTATACCTGCCCAGCTATCATTCGGATTTGTATCCAAAATTCCATCATCTGCACCTGCACTGAAATTATATGGACCTCTTTCGGCTGGGTAATATGCTAGATCCAATGTATTAATAACAGCTTGTTGCCCTTGAACAATATCTATTTGCGGAAATATCTCATCTATGAAAACACGTCTTGTGTATAAATCTGAAACCTCATCATCGCCAATTCCACTTGGCCTTTGACTAGTATAAAATATTGGATCAATAGTATACCAATTCAATCTTGAACGAAAAAATCCATTTTGCAAATAATTTATATCAGAGGGGTCAATACCCGTTGTGAAATATCCCATTTCACCAGATGGTGTACTAGATAAAAACCACGATTGCGGAGACCTTAAGTCAATTGAATTTTGTGAGCCTTCAAAATCATCGATATATGATGTAGCCTCTCCATTAAAATTAGTACCCTTGGGTGCTCCAGGCAACAAATAGGCAAATTCGCCTCGCACTGAAAAATTAGATGGCGCATCTGTATCTACATTAGGCAATTTATTGGCCAATCGTGTCAAGAATGGCACCTCCGTTGAGTAATTACCATTTAACCCAAAGATGGTATTATTAATTGGTTCGGAATTATAATTTGCCTTCTGCGTGATTGGTCGCTCATTTAGATTCAAGTATGTAGCGCCGAGTAGAAAATTTTCATTGAACTGATGTTCCACATTAATTCCTGTGAAGCGTTTAGTTTGTTGTGCAAAAATTGCATTATTCTCAACAGATACTTGTATTGGTGTATTGGAAGCTTCAAGTGCAGGGTCAATAATTTGAACAGTACCTATCTGGTAATTAACCGTATAATCTACACCTTCAACCAATGTCCGCCCTCCTGCGGTAACTTTAACCGAGCCTCGTGGAACGTTGAATGCTCCTAAAGCGATACCTCCACCACCTGCAGATTTATAACGCCCCCTTAATTCAAACTTATTCTTCTCAAAATCTTCCAATGCAGCTGTCTTGGTTGAAGAATAAAGCGTATTGTAAACATATTTCTGTTGATTCTCATTATAAGTGGTCTCAATCTCATAATCCTCCGCTGCTAGAGAAAGTCTGTCAAATAAGTATTCTCCAAAAGGTTCTGTGTTCGTGAATATGATTTTCCCATTTTGAGTCATAACAGTTATCCCAGGAACAAAATCAAAAAACCCATCTCCTCCATTTTGCGGGTCATTATTATAATTCAACCTATCTAAATTGAAGAATTTCAACAATGCGGTTTCTTCAATGGGGTCGGCATTAGGGCCTTGGTCAGGAAAAGGTGTCAATCCAGTTGGGGTAATATAATTTAAGGGCGACGTCTCAGTATAGAAGATATTCAATTTAAAGTCTTCTTGAGATAATTGAAATGCTCCAAGATCATAGATGTTTTTCATCATCAAGTCCCAAATAGGCTCTTGTACGTTGGTGATGCTACTTTTAAGCATCTTAAGTACAAGGTTCTGATTGGTCACTGTTTGATTCCCATTAATATCTTCTTCTATCTCTGTGGCTTCAACACCGTCATTTGCAAATTCACCGACTTGATACACCACTGCCCCAATTGTGTACTGAAAGGCCACGGCCAATACTTCATCGTTATTCAATCTTTGGTTCAAAGAGATGTAGCCCAACTCAGTATTTAAAGTATACTCTTGACCAACTGTTAGTTTTCTAGCATTCTCCAGTTTGTTATAATCAAATCCTTCGTTAACAACTGAAGCTCCAAACCCAGATTGTACAGTAGCGATATCACGAATGGCACTGGTCAGGAATGAGGTAGTACCTATGGTTTCAGGGTTAAAATTATTCACTGAGTTATCAGGAAAGGCATTAGGATTACCTGTGGTAAAGAATCCTGTTTGGTTATCCAAACCTACCTTTTCTGGATTGGCTTCCCCTAAATCTTGGATGGCGACCAAATTCCTAACGTTATCAGTTCTATTGCTTCTATTTGTTACCCAAACTTCAACTCTGGTCAACTGTACATTAGTGTTAATGAAAGGGTAATTAGCTAATGCCGTATCGTAATTATCTCGAAAATAATGTGCTAAAAAGAAGTGTCTATTTTCATCATAATCTCGTGCGAATAATTGAAATTCTTCAAGAGTTCCTCCACCCTGTGCTGTTACGGATCGCGTTTCCGATTTCTGTTCTGAGAAAACTGCTGTTACTTTTGTTTTTCCGAATTGTAGTTCGGTCTTTACACCAAATAAGCTTTGCGCTCCTGAAATCAATGAGCTATTTAGAGGCATGCTCACATTACCAACCTCAATTTTTTGAATAATATCATCTTCGGTAGGAGTATATTCCAATTTAATGAGATTCTGGAAATCGAAAGTTGATTGTGTATCATAGTTTGCCGTTACTTGCAATCGTGTTCCTACTTTCCCCAGTAAACTCAAACTGATTCTCTGATCAAAATCAAAAGAAAAATTACGCCTGTTCCTAGGGGAAAATGCTGGGTTATCCTGTTTGGTAAATAATACTCCTAAGTCCATTTCAACGGATCCTTGCGGAATCACCGAGATTACGTCACTTCCAAAAATGCTTTCGAAAAAATTTGAATTCACGTAAAAATCTGGCAACAAATTCTTTTGCTCGTCCTCGCTGCCATCTTTCTTACCATCCTTCGCATCGATTTTCTGTTTGTAATATGACTTAAGGTTTTCTTGAAGCACCAAGCGCTCAAATTCTTGCGGCGACAATATAATTGGATAATTAATATTGAAATTACCAACCGACTCTGTATAAATATAACGGTCGGTTATAGGGTCGTATGTATATTTGGATACGATACTACTTGGATTAGGAAGCGTTAAGGAGCCCATACTAAAACCAGTACTTGTAGAGTCCTGTTCTGTTTCTGTTTCTGTTTCTGTTTCTGTTTCTTGGCCATATGAAAACACCGAAAAACATAACAAGAATGCAATGAAAGCAAAACCATTAATAAAATTGTAGGTAGTATACTGGTTAGTCTTGTTCAAAACAACTTATAGATTTTTTAAAGCTTCTTTAATTATTGTCTCCACCTTGGCATCTGGATGTCCAGAAATTACCTTATCAATTACTCGTTCAGCCTGTTTTCTGTTAAAGCCGAGGACATCTAAAGCAGATAACGCTTCATCCTTATTGGTATTGTTTTGGGATATAGAAACTTCATCCATATCATAAACTTTAAGAATCTTGTCTTTAAGATCTATGATCACCCTTTGCGCCGTCTTTAATCCAATGCCTTTAATAGATTGTATTTTAACCACATCTTCAGAGGCAATGGCCTCCCTAACTTGTTTAGGAGACATGGCCGATAACATGGTACGTGCTGTACTGGCACCAATACCACTTACCGAAATTAATAACCTAAAAATTTCACGTTCAGATTTTTCTACAAACCCAAACAAGGTATGAGAGTCTTCTTTTACTTGTAAATGTGTATAAAGTCTTAAATTTTCCGTGTCAGGAATCTGAGAGAATGTATTCAATGAAATATGGCATAAATACCCAACTCCTGAACACTCAATAACAACATCTGTCGGGTTTTTTTCTACCAGCTTTCCCTGAATGTGTGTAATCATTTACTGATTTTTGTTATAAACTCAAATGTAATAAAATTATTTACATTTATAGTCGCCAAATACCACTGTAATAAAGGCCTTTATAGATTTCTCTTTTCTTTTTCCTGGGCATCTACAACGGCAACTGCTACTATATTGACCACTTCATCTACACTGGCATCCAATTGAAGTATATGAACAGGTTTGCGCATTCCCATCATTATTGGTCCAATGGAGTCTGCATTATTGAGTTCTTTTAATAATTTATAGGTAATGTTGGCCGCATCCAAATTAGGAAATATCAAGGTATTTACCTTCTTCCCGTTTAATTTAGAGAATGGGAAAATATCCTGACGCATTTCCTTGTTCAATGCGAAATCTGTCTGCAGCTCTCCATCTACAATCAAATCTGGATAATTCTCATGAAGATGCTCCACGGCTTCACGAATCTTGGAAGCACTAATATTAGGTGACGAACCAAAATTAGAATAAGATACCATGGCGATCACTGGTTCTAAGCCAAACATTCTTACCACTTTATTGGTCATTCGAGTAATGTTAATTAAATCTTCTGATGTCGGATTAACATTGATTGCGGTATCACTTAGGAACAATGGCCCAATATCAGTCATTAATAGGCTCGTTGTGGCAATTCTTGAGGCTCCTTTTGCCATTCCTATTAACTCCATCATTGGTTTAACAACTGTAGGATAACTCCTCGAATATCCTGAAACGAGTGCATCTGCATCTCCCTCGTTCACCATCATCGCCGCATAATAATTGCGCTCTCTCATGAGTTTTTCTGCGGCTAACTTTGTTATCCCTCTTCTGTTACGCTGTTTCCAGTAAACTTTTGCATATTCATTCTTCCGCTTTTCTTCTTCGTCAGATTTAGGGTCAATTATCATTACATCCGCATCAAACTCAATTTCTTCCATTAATTTCTCAATGGTATCCTTTCGTCCCAAAAGAATTGGCATTGCAATACCTTCATCGTGCACTATTTGGGCTGCTTTTAAAACGGTAAGTTGATCGGCTTCTGCAAATACAACACGTTTTGGATTTGTTTTCGCCCTATTGATCAATAGCCTCACGATCTTATTATCAGACCCCATTCTATTCAATAACTCGTCTTCGTATTTGGCCCAATCTTCAATGGGATGTTGGGCTACTCCACTTTCCATTGCAGCCTTCGCGACTGCTGGCGGAACCACTGCAATTAACCTCGGATCGAAGGGTTTTGGAATTATATAATCCTTACTGAAGGTCAATCTTGTTTCGTTATATGCGAGATTAACTTGTTCAGGAACTGCTTCTTTCGTAAGATTTGCCAATGCCATGACCGCAGCTTTTTTCATCTCTTCATTGATCTTCGTGGCTCTAACATCCAGTGCTCCCCTAAAAATAAATGGGAACCCTAATACATTATTCACTTGATTAGGATGATCACTTCGGCCAGTCGCCATGATTATATCATCTCTTGTGTCGACAGCGAGTTTATAAGGAATTTCAGGATCAGGATTTGCCATGGCAAAAACAATCGGATTCTTTGCCATGCTCATTAGCATTGCTGGATTCACAATATCTGATGTAGACAATCCTATAAACACATCCGCATTCTTCATTGCCTCGTCAAGGGTGTCTATTTTTCTTGAAGTTGCAAACTCCGCTTTTTGAGACGTTAGAGTATCTCTGTCTTTTCTTATTACACCTTTGCTGTCCAACATCACTATGTTATCGGCGTTGGCTCCGAAAGATTGGTACAATCTGGTGCATGAAATAGCTGCAGCACCAGCTCCGCTAACTACTATTTTAACATCTTCGATCTTCCTTTCTGTAAGTTCAAGAGCATTTAACAATGCAGCGGCTGAAATGATTGCCGTACCATGTTGGTCATCATGCATCACTGGAATATCCAATTCTTCTTTTAATCTTCGCTCAATCTCAAAAGCCTCGGGAGCCTTTATGTCTTCTAAATTAATTCCGCCAAAAGTAGGCGCAATCATTTTTACCGTTTGAATGAATTCTTCAACATTTTCAGTATCCACTTCAATATCAAAAACATCAATATCTGCAAATATCTTGAAGAGCAACCCCTTACCTTCCATAACTGGTTTAGATGCTTCAGGCCCGATATTCCCTAAGCCCAAAACAGCTGTACCATTTGAAATTACCGCTACAAGATTACCTTTGGCTGTGTATTTATAAGCTAAAGATCTGTCTTTCGCGATTTCGAGGCAAGGTTCTGCAACACCTGGAGAATATGCTAAAGATAGATCTCTTTGAGTTGCATATTTTTTTGT
>RCNB010000701.1_pt1 | contig 21951 bp, 24 predicted proteins | sample 2041321 | NCBI WGS metagenome assembly RCNB01 (sample SAMN09708232, study PRJNA481090) | Marine sediment metagenome, whole genome shotgun sequencing project. | reverse complement strand
ACAAGCCGAAACCCCATTGGGATTAAGGTCTTGATATGTTGTGGTAAATTGGCTCCGGCGGTAGGGATCGAACCTACGACCAATTGATTAACAGTCACATGATCGTAAAATATTGTAGCAGGATACTGGGGCACGTATCGGCAGTGGCGCGAGAAAGGCGCGTCGGTGCAGAAGGGACAAAAATCGACCCCTGTCATCTTCTACAAACTGGTGAAGAGAGAACGCGCCGATGGTGAAAATGAGTCCTACCGCGTGTTGAAGTACTTCAATGTCTTCAACGCCGATCAGGTGGACAGGTACGCCGCCGATCCCTTGTCATTCAGAATCCGCTGAACCGTCATGCTTTCGCATCAACTATCCCTCTGACATGTTTTTCATAAAGGGTAAGGGCATCACGCATTTCAATCAAGTAATTGTATCGGTTGTAGGTTGCTGCCACACCAGAGATGGAACCAGAAGTGTGTGAGAGGATTGCTTCAGTCACATGTAAGGGAACCTGTAAGGAAGCCATCGTTGTACTGAACGTGCGGCGTAGATCGTGGGTAGTCCAATGGGGAATGGCAATGTGTTTATCAAGGCGGTTCTTCCCCTTCGACCAACCGTTAAAGGGTTGTAACTGTTCCAATATAGTAGAACTCCATTCCGTTAATGGAATGGTATGTTCCTTCCGGTTTTTCATAATATTTGAAGGGAATACGATAGTTTCAGATTGAACACTGTAGTCCTTCCATTGTCCTATCCTTTGACCAGTAAGGATGCTCAATTTGATGTAGTCAGAGTACGGTGGGAAGGTGTAGTGCCAGACTTTCTTCAGTTCTTCTTCATTGAGAAAGCGAGAACGGCTATTCCATTTAACCTGAACAAAAGAGAACGGGTTCTTGTCGATCAATTCGTTACGGATAGCCCAGTTAAAGAACACCCGCCAGATCATGACAGCGTGTGGGGAACACATGTCTATGTCAGTTTTAACTACATCTGAAAGAGTAGCCTTGTTCACTTGATTGAGGAAGTGACGGTACTGTTTTACTGTAGCTGGACGGTTCTTGGTTTCGCACTCATCGAGAAAGGCTGTTATGGCGTCTGAGAGGCTCTTTAAGCGGGCTTGGGGAGTACCCGAGGCAAAGTCCGCTTGAAGGCGCATAGCCTCCATACGGGCTTGCTTTAGGGACATGGCCGGGTATTTACCAATAGTCTTGGTTCTGCGCTCCTTACCGAAAACAATAAAGAAAGCCTTTGAGTTGGCTGTGACACGTACACCAAACCCAGGAAGAGAATTGTCCATGTATTTCACTAGCCCCTTTTCAACAAAAGGGAAGTTGTTGATAGCTACTGGAGTGATTTTTACTCTCATTTTTACTCATTTCCTCCTGCGTTGCGGCGAGTTGAAATGGTCGCTATGGAGAAGTCTATATGTAAAATTCCCTTTTTTACAAGGACTTTCGGTTAGCATGGCGAGGTAAGAAGATGTGTAGCAGATGCTTACAAATCAATTGCTCTACCAGCTGAGCTATAGGGGCACTGCGGGCCAGTTTAGTGCCATTAGGCTCGGCCTGCAAGACAAAAAACCTCGAACCAAGCATATGGCGGAAACGGGTTTCGCCTAGCGGTAAAGTGGATATACTCTCGGTCAAACACTATCTCGTCTTTCGGAGCATCATGCAGGTCATACTTCACACTGGCGCGCACTGCACTGACGACGAGCGCTTATTGAAATGTCTGTTGAAAAACAAAGGCGTGTATTCGAAACAGGGTGTGGAAATACCCAACCCAAGCAAATTTCGCCGGCTAATGCGCCAAACGCTGATGGCAATGCGAACTTCCCCTCCAGATGATGGCGCCAGAGAGGCGTTACTGAATGCCATGCAGGTTGATGAGCGCGCAGATCGGATCATCCTGTCCAATAAAGATTTCTTTGGGGCGCCACGATCGGCCGTGCGGAACGGCTATCTCTACCCTAACGCAATACAGCGGTTGCAACATGTGCAACAACTCTTTCCAGACGACGAAATAGAGTTGTTCATGGGCCTTCGCGATCTGGCAGGTTTTTTGCCCGGCGTATTCAAAAAGTCCCCCAAGGAACACATGCTTGGGTTTCTGGGTGGCGTAGATCCGAGGGAAATGCGCTGGTCAGAAACCATTCGGCATATTCGAGAGCAGGTCCCGAGCATCCGGATAACCTTATGGTCCAATGAGGATACGCCTCTTATCTGGGCCGAAATCATTCGAGAAATGGCCGGGCTGGATGCCAATGCTGAGATTGAGGGTGCGCACGACCTGTTGGCCGAAATCATGAGCATAGAAGGCATGCGTCGCTTTGAGGCATATCTTGCGTCGCACCCGGTCATGACCGAGATACAGTGCCGTCGTGTGAAAGCGGCATTTCTGGACAAATTCGCACTTGAGGACCAGATAGAGGAGGAACTGAACGTTCCCGGCTGGACGGAGACGCTTGTTGCCGAATTGGCAGAGATTTACGACGACGACGTGATCAAAATCAGCCGCATGCACGGCGTCCACGTCATCACACCTTGAGACACCCGTTGGCCGACCTTGAACGGCGCGCGTCTTGCCCCGACACGCGCTCCAAAGTCGATGGTCCTTTTTAGCGCGGGTTACATCCCCAACGCTTCTTTGTACATTTCCAGCACAGCTTCTTCTTCTGCAATATCGTTGGCGTCGCGTTTGCGCAGAGCTATAACTTTTCGCATGACCTTGGTGTCGTAACCCCGCCCTTTGGCTTCGGCCAGCACCTCTTTTTGTGCGTCCGCAAGATCCTTCTTTTCAGCCTCAAGACGCTCCATCCGCTCAACGAACTGTCGTAACTCGTCGGCGGTCACACGGTAGCTGGCGTCGGTTATTGTGTCGCTCATCTCATCGATCCTTTGGCTAAACCTTGATGCGTCAAGCCCGTGAGTATCGTTCTGCTTTGCAAGCCGCAAGTCGGCATTCACCAGCATTGGTCCGTGGTCTAAGATAACAGACCAGCTCCGCAGTTTCCGGTAAGTTCAACCCCGGCTCAATGCCCAAACACATGCGCTTCACTTTCGAGAGGATCCCATCACCCAAGAAGAGAATGGTGCGAATCCATTTCAAAAGAAATGGCCTTCGATGACGCATCGATCCGCGGCAGCATTGTCTCTTGCCATTGTGGCGGAACCTCCCGCCACTTGCCCAAAGAATTCTGGGCTTGGCGAACGGGATGGCGGTTAAACGACGCAACCCATCACTTTGGCCTGTCGACGGCCCAGTCGCGATAGGGTTGCAGAGCTACGCCATCTGGGCTAGCGCACGAACATGGAAAACGACAGTCTCTCTTTCTTCGACATCCTCATCTGGGCCGGGACAGCTGTGTCTCTTTTGGGCCTGGTGGGGTTGATGCTGTGCATTGTCCGCGTTGCAAAAGCCCGCCGCGCCGGCTTGTCCGAAGACGCATTGCGCGCCGTTGTTCAGTCGGTTGTACCGCTAAACCTAGGCGCGCTGTTTTTGTCCGTTGCCGGATTGATGATGGTTGTGATTGGCGTGCTTCTGGGCTGAAACCCTCGCCTCAAACAGGCATGTCAGACTCGATAGTCAGACTGGCATGTTGTCAAAACGCGCCTCAATTACCTCGTCCAGCAGGTCGGAATCAAGTTTCCGTAGATGGGCTGGCACTGGCACGCCGTCTAACTTCAGCGTTACCAGAACGCGGTTGAACTCTGGCTGCATACGCCGACGGTTAAATGCGCTGGCCCTGGCGATATCGCGGGCCATGCTTTCGGCATTTTTGCATAGCGGTAAACTGGTCATGGTTCCCCCCTTATAATCGGTGCAGTCTCTTTTACAGAATTAGTATAACACAACCTTAAAGGTAGTGGGCCGTTAAATCAACTTTGGCGCTTCGTTTTCCTAACAATTGGCGATGTCTTGCTAGTTTTTCACCCCATTGCGCAAAAATTGCTCTCATCACATTATGGCAGAACGGGAGTGATGCTGCCTTGACGTGCATCAGATCACCAAACCAGACCCTCTTGTTACACATGCGAGAAATCTTATATGTTTATTCAAGACCAATGGAGCACATCATGACACCACACGTTCAGGCGTTTTTTGACCAAGCAACCAACACCATTTCTTACGTCGTACGCGAACCCGAAGGCAGGGCCTGCGCGATCATCGATTCCGTGCTGGACTTTGATCACGCCTCGGGGCGCACGGACACCAAGGCCGCCGACGAGATTGTGCGCTACGTGAGCGATGAGGGGCTGAACGTCCAGTGGATTCTAGAAAGCCATGTGCATGCGGATCACCTGTCGGCTGCCCCTTACTTGCAGGAAAAGCTGGGAGGCAACATCGGGATCGGCGATCAGATCATGGTTGTGCAGGATACCTTTGGCAAAGTCTTCAACGAAGGCACAGAATTTCAACGCGATGGCAGCCAGTTTGATCGTCTGTTCAGCGAGGGAGACAGCTTTCACATCGGTCAAATGCGTGGTGATGTCATGTATACACCGGGGCATACACCTGCATGTATGACTTATGTGATCGGTGACGCCGCATTTGTAGGGGACACGTTGTTCATGCCTGATTTTGGCACGGCGCGCTGCGATTTCCCCGGGGGCTCATCCGAGACTTTATACGCGTCGATCCAGAAAATTCTGACGCTGCCTGATGCCACCCGCATTTTTGTTGGCCATGACTATAAAGCACCGGGTCGCGATGAATACGCATGGGAAACAACCGTGGGCGAACAGAAGGCGCGCAATGTGCACGTCGGTGGCGACAAACCGGCCGACGAATTTGTAAAGATGCGCGACGCGCGAGATGCCACGCTGCCAATGCCCAAACTCATCGTGCCGTCGCTGCAAGTCAATATGCGCGCTGGCCATATGCCCGAGCCTGACGAGTCCGGGGATGTTTTTCTCAAACTACCGATCAACAAGCTTTAGGATCTCGCCGATGGAACAAGACTGGATATTTGGTTTGGCGGGTGGCGTGCTGATCGGTTTGGGCGGGGCAGTCTATCTGCTGGGAAACGGTCGGATCATGGGGGCCAGTGGCATCATTGGCGGATTGGTCGATGGCAGCGCCCGCAATCAGGCGCGCGAACGGCTAGTATTTTTGGCCGGTGTTGTGATCATGCCAATGCTGCTGGCACCGTTTTTCACCGATGTCAGCACCCATCTCACAAAAAATGTGGCGGTCATTGTTGTCGCCGGTTTTCTGGTCGGCGTTGGCACGCGTATCGCAAATGGCTGTACCTCCGGGCACGGAGTTTGCGGCATATCTCGCCTATCCCTGCGCGGGATTGTGGCGACTGCGTTTTATATTCTGGCGGGCGGCCTGACGGTTGCAGTGTTCAGACACGGGTTGGGAATTATATGATGCGGTTTGTTCTTTCACTATTGGCCGGCAGTCTGTTTGGCGCCGGTTTGCTTATTTCCGGCATGACGGACACGCGCAAAGTGATTGGCTGGCTTGACGTTTTTGGCAGCTGGGACCCGACCCTCGCCTTTGTCATGGGCGGCGCGATTATTCCTATGGCGATTGCGTGGCGCCTGACCCAAGGGCGCGCACCTCTGGTCGGCGGCAGATTTCCGGACCCGGCGGACCCAAGTGTAGGGCGACGACTTGTTGTCGGGTCGGTCCTTTTCGGCATGGGATGGGGACTGGCGGGGCTCTGCCCCGGGCCCGCGATCGCTTCGTTCAGCTACGGCGGCTCCGGAGGTTTGATCTTTCTGGTGGCGATGCTTGCAGGCATGTGGGCCGCACCTGCGGTCGGCGCACATCTGGACACCGCGGCGCCTGCATCCTAAGAGTTGCCTCCATGGATAAACGTAAAATCTCTCCAACTTATTTTGTCGCCCCGCAGATTGATGCGGCGGATGTTGCTGCATTGGTAAAGTCCGGTTTCACCAGAGTGATCTGCAATCGGCCTGACGCAGAAGTTCCTGTCAGCCATCAGCATGATGCGATGGCGCAAGCGGCAAAAACCGCAGGACTCGAATTTGTCTACCATCCTTTGACACACACCACGATGACACATGAAAATATTGCAAAGCAACGGGAATTGGCTGAAACAGCCACCGGTCCGGTGCTTGCCTATTGCGCTTCAGGCACCCGATGTTCAATCGTGTGGGCGCTTGGTCAGGCAGACACGTTAAGCGTAGACGAGATTATCGCAGCGACCCAAGCGGCAGGTTATGATCTGGCAAACATGCGCCAAACGCTTGAGGCGATCTCTCGGCAGGTCTGACCCTCTCGTGATCAGTATCAGCAAGCAAGGGTCATTCAATTGATCTGACCCGCCCCCCCTGACTTGTCGAAGCCATATTGAACCCGGCATGTGACGATACAATTTGGGCCAATGCCTATCAGCTTAGCAAAATCATCAAATGACTGCTGCGCCACAAGCAGACCAATTCGCAACGCTAAGATCCCTGCCACACCGGGACATCCGCCAGGGCTGGTCCGCTAAGTGGCCAATTGACAACTTACATGACTTTCTGTCACTCTGAAGCTGAGATGCGGCATTCGCATCACTTGCACAGAGAGGTTTTCACATGAAGAATCTTTTAAGTGCGGCAGCGGTTGCCATGACCTGCGCCGCTCCTGCCGCAGCAGACGAAATTGTCGTCACCATGGATGGCGCGACTTACACGCCAGAGCAGATTTCCGCGTCGGCCGGCGACACAATTCGGTTCGTCAACGATGACGGAGCTGATCACAATGTATTCGTCGCGACGGCTGGGTTTTCCATGGACCTTGGCAAACTAGAGCCCGGTACCGATGTCGAGTTCGTGCTGCGCCGTGTCGGCAGCTTCGAGGTGGAATGTGTTTTCCACCCCGGCATGATGATGCAAGTGGAGGTACAGGGATGAGGGGTCTTGATATAGGTGTCGCGGCTACGGTCGCCGGGTTTTTTGGTCTGGCCGTGATGGCAGGACCTGACGAGGTGAAGCTGCCCGAGAGTTACCAGACAACATTCGTCAACTACGTGTCTGTCGATCACTACGATCGCAAACGCGTCCGGAAAATGTGGGTCAACCCAGAGGCCCATGACACTGCGATTTCTGGCGAGTCCTTGCCAGATGGTACGGTGCTGATCATGGAAGACTGGGACGCACTCCAGGATGCCGATGGCAATTTGATGTTTGATGATGACGGCCGGATGATTGCCGACAAGATGACCGGCAGTCGGTTTGTGATGGAAAAGAACGCAACCTGGTCTACGGATAATGAAGACTGGGATTATGCGTGGTACGTCGCCGATGGTTCGCCGCGTCCGGAGGCGAATTTCGAGGGTTGTTTTTCCTGTCACGCTTACCGGACAGACCGCGACTACACCTTCACCTACTGGAAATACGTTTCAGATGCAGCGAGATAGGCGGGGTCACTCCCGGGCGACGACAAGGGCTACCTTCAGGCTGTCCTCGCCAGTATTGTGCAGGTGCTGCATCGCCTGGGCTGCACCGCGCACAAATGTTGAGACATAAAGCTCCACAACATCGTCAAGAGTGTCCGGCATTGGCATACGGTAAATGTGCCGCCTGATGCCCAGAAATACAATCGACGCATGCAACATCATCACTAGCTCACGCTCTCCCCGCATCGCAGGAACCGCATCAAGTCCAGGTAGATCTGCGTCGCACCGCAGCGAGGCAATCACCGGCAGGAACAGGCCGCGCGTCAATGCACTACCGCGTCGTGTGGGCCAAGACCGCCCGTCAAGGCCTGCGCGAATAAACAGCCGCATGCGTACCTCGTTTGAGCCGGAGGCCAGCTTGCTGTAATAGCGCAGCAATTCCGGCTCCAGCGGTTGCGAGGGGTCAATCCAATGACCTTCTGGACCCGGTGCAGCAAATAGGCTTTCCAGCATTCGTTCGATGAGGTCATCTTTGGATGCGAAATGCTTGTAGATCAGCGCCTGGGTCACACCCAGGGCCGTGGCCAAATTGCGGGTCGGGCTTTCAAATCCGTGGTCCGCAAAGTGCAATGCCGCGTCGGCCAGCATCTTTTTTCTGCGCTCAGTTGCTGGCAATCTTCGTTGCACATGCGGCTGCGGTTTACGCGCTAAAGGTTCTGGCATGTCAGTCACCGAAGGTATTGGAAGTTGCCGGTCATGCCGATGAGGTTACACAAGATTGCTCCAATGCGTTATCCCTAGTTTCATTTGTCAGACATCGTTAGGCCAAACCGAATATGTTTTGAGAACTGTTTGACTGGCGGTAAAGCAACGTTTTGTTCCGCTCAGCCGCCATTCAGTCTTGGCAATTTGATGAAGTCTGCGCTTAAATATCCTGCCCGGCGTCCGTAGGTAATGCGTTTGTCACCGGTATGTCAGAAGGCGCCGCGGCGGCATCGTCGAACGCCAGAGGTGGCAGTTCCGGCAGGTCCTGCGCTGGTTCCGGAGTCGTATTGACAGTCAACGCGGCTTTGTCACCTGCGGGCTGTGCCGTGTTCCAGTCCTCCTCTGCATCAACCGGCGCCTTGCTAGCGACACCTGTGGCGGATAGCCTGACCGCGCGATAGCCACCGCTTTGGCCTAATTGACCCTGACAGATCTTGCGCCCCGTCAGTCCATGCAGACCAGTATTGCTGATCGCAGAGGCGGCCACAGGAATGATGTCACCCGGCTTGAACTGCCCGAGTTCTGACAGGGGCAAACGCAATTTGCACAATATCGCAGTGAGTTCGGCGGGAACGTTCATTACAATCTGATCAAGGCTGGATGAGTTGCCATCGCTGGCCTCCTCTGCATCAGACAAGTGGTTTTGGATTTCCTGAACCGGCAGACACAAAACCAGATCGGCCTGCCGCACCCCTTGGGCTACATCAAGGCTCAGTTTGAAGATATGGAACTCGGGCGCGTCCAATGCCAAACTCAGCATTCTTGAATCCTCTGCCCGTGCGCCAAACTTGAACCCCTGCATCACCAGTCGCTCTGCCTCGGTTTCCAACAATGTGCTGCTGCGCTGCAAAATGCTGTCCAACAATGGCGCAATCATCGCGGCATCCGTCCGCGTCATGGCGCGGGATTCCTCTTTTGTAGCGCCCACTTGACCTGTAGTTTGCTGCTGGATCAATGCACCGACCAGATCCGCATCAAGAGCGGCCGCGCCCACAAGGCCGTCGGGCCCATCCAGCAGAATCAACAGTGTTTCATCGGAAAAAACCGCCCACGCTTCAGTTTGAGTGACCCGCCGTTGGGTCACTCCGATGACGGCGAGGGGAAGACCAAACAGGTCGTCCGCAACTTTGGGTATCGTCAGACGCAGAGCCTTGGGCAACGACATCGCGCGCAAAGACAGATCGTCGCGCCCAGCCGCCACCTTTCGACGCAACACTGGATCTGGGGCAGCTGAAGTCATCACCTCCGCCTCTCCGTTTGCGGGATTTACTGGCGCATCTAAAGATGATTTGGTTACGATAGGCTTTATGCGGATGGTTTATTGCGCGGCCAAGGCAAGAGACTGCGGCAGGCGCACGCGAAATCCGGTCCCCTTCACAACAGGCCGATAGGTGATGTCGCCGTCCAGCCGGTGCATGATCTCACGGCATATGGCGAGTCCCAGTCCAGCTCCCTTGCCTTGCTCATTATTAACCCGGGCAAATTTCTCGAAAATCAGGGTTTGCGACTGTTTGTGGATGCCCGAGCCATTGTCGATAAAATCAACATTCAAATATCCAAACTCCTGAGTCACCGAAATTCTAAGCTCCGGCTTTGCAGCGTCGCAATACTTGTGTGCATTTGCGATCAGATTGATAAAGACCTGCGACAACCGATCCAGATCCGTCGTCAGGGTCACAGTTTCATTCAGTCGCCGACGTTTGATAACCAATGCGTCCTGCTCGCCCGCCATCGCCGAAGCAACGGATTGGTCCAGAATGTCCGCCAGAGATCCTTGCTGAACGTTCAGGCTGACTTGACCATGCTCCAGAACACTCAGGTCCAGCAGATCGTCAAGCAATCGGGTCAGACGGATTGCTTCAGCGTGGATGATCGACGCATATTTGGCCTTTTCAACAGTGCCCATCGCCTCGGTGTCGCGCAGGATCTCCGAAAAGGCCCGGATCGAAGTCATCGGGGTACGCAGTTCATGGCTGATTTGCGACAGGAAAGCATCTTTCTGCACGCTCAGCAGCGTCAGCTTTTCGTTGGCCTCACGCAATTTACCCGCAGTGTGAGTCAATTCATTCGACTTGGCCTCAAGCTGGCTTGAATATTCCAGCATTTGTGCAGATTCGTCGGCCACCGCCATTAGATCATGCACCGAAACTGTCGCCCCCCCGACTATCTGGCCAACCATCGCATGGGCAGTCGCCGCGCCAACTGAGGCAGCAAGTTCGCGTTCCAGCCGTTGCAGAAAGTCCGGCGACGGCTCCGGCAAATGCGCGTGCAATCCTTGTCGGAGAGCTTCGGCCTCAAAAAACGCGCGCGCTTCCGTCGACCCGATCAGGCGTTGCGCCATAATCAACAGATCTTCGCTCTGCGCCACAGCTCCGGTCCAGCTTTGCGTGCTTACTGAATGTGCAAATACATTGACAAACTGGGCCCCCTGCAGTCGCTCCAGCGGGCTGGGGAAACTGATAAGTGACACCAAACAGAACGACGCGGTGTTCAGAGCCAGACTCCAGACAACCGCATGGACAGTTGGGTCAAGTCCCTCGATTCCAAACAGCGCTTGGGGGCGCAGCCAACCCAGTCCAAACGGACCGTTTTCGATAACCGAAACGGAAAGCATGTTGCCGGGGCCGAAACTCGGCATCAGCATCGTATAGAACCACAAGACAAAACCGACACACAGCCCAGCAATTGCACCGCTCCGCGTCGCACCGCGCCAAAAAATACCACCTGCCAGCGCTGGCAAGAACTGCGCCACACCGGCAAAGGATATCAGGCCGATTGCGGCCAATGCCGCGCTGCCCCCCAAGAAAGAGTAATAGGCGTACCCGAGGGCCAGTATCCCGCCAATCGACAATCGCCTTGCGAGGATGACAACACCACGCACGTCCCCTGACACCGATGCACCACCTTTTCGGGTGCCAAGCCAGATTGGCATCACCACGTGGTTTGAAACCATCGTCGACAGGGCCAGTGTCGCAACAATCACCATTGAGGTGGCAGAGGAAAAGCCGCCCAGAAAAGAGAGCAGCGCCAAACCACCCTGCCCTTCCGCTAGCGGCACCGTCAGCACAAAAAGATCCGGATTGGTTCCGGCAGGCATAATGTCGAGCCCCACAACAGCGATGGGAACCACAAACAGACTCATGAGCATCAGGTAGACCGGAAAAGCCCAGGCGGCCGTGTGCAGGTGACGCTCATCATCATTTTCGACCACCAAAACCTGAAACATGCGCGGCAAGCAGACAAACGCAGCGGCGGACAATAATGTCAGAGTGGCCCATCTACTGCGGTCCATGTGCCACTCTCCGATGGGTGAGCTATCGATGCGCGACATCATTTCAGGAATGCCACCAGCCACGCCCCAGACAACAAAAACGCCAACCGCCAGCAGAGCCAAAAGTTTTACCACAGCTTCGACCGCGATGGCGATCACCACCCCATGGTGGCGTTCATTTGCGTTCAGATTTCGGGTGCCAAAAAGGATCGTGAACAGGGCAAGCCCCAATGCGACCCAGAACCCGGCGGATTCGCGATCAAGCGCGACCGGATTGAAGCCTTGCTCGGGCGCAAAGGCAGAAATCGAAAGTGTGACTGATTGTAGTTGCAGCGCAATATAAGGAGTAACGCCAATGACCGCCATCAACGTTACAATGATCGCCAGAGAATTGGACTTACCGTAGCGCGACGAAATCAGGTCAGCCACAGATGTTGCCCTTTGTGCCCGACCTATCCGGACCAGTTTGCGCAGCAACCACCACCAGCCAATCAACACCAATGACGGGCCCAGATAAATCGTCACATATTCCATGCCCGATCGGGCCGCATACCCGACCGCACCATAAAATGTCCAAGCGGTGCAGTAGATTGAAAGAGACAACGTATAAACCAAGGGCGAACGCAACCACCCACCCCGGCCCAGCGCCGCAGCCCGTTCTGCCGCAAACGCCACGACAAAGAGAAAGGCCACATACCCCAGACAAGCCGCTATCAATAGATTCAGCGTTGGCATCAGTCAGGCCTGTTTGATTGTTCTGGGGTCCCATCTCGGCCATCCGCATCTTCGGACGGACCCGCCCGGGTCTTGATCCAGATGCCAACCGTGATGCAGATAAGCCCGCCCCAAACCGCAAAGATATAGAGCATGGCGCTTGACATCGACACAGGATTGTCGACATCCGAGTTCCCGGTCGGCCACAACAGCGGCACCATCCAGAGCAAGACCCCAAATGCGGGCAGAATCCGTGCTCCATCCATCAAGCGACGTCGGCGATAGCTCTGCGGCTCCAAAAATACCGGAGATCCCGGGTTCGCAGGGGATCGGCGCTGGCCCTGTGACATATCCTCAGACCTCGATGTTGCGGGCCATGATGTCCGGGCCGCTGATCAAGTCGCCACCAACTCGCGCACTGCATCGAGAACTTCGGCATTGGAGAACGGTTTGGTCATGAAACGGCTGACACCGGCCTTTTCCGCCATTTCCCTATCCCGCGATTGACCGCGCGCAGTCAGCATGAGAACGGGCAGCTTATGCATTTCAGGTTCCGATCTCATCTCGGTTAGAATATCAAAGCCGCTTTTGCCGGGCAGCATCACATCGAGAATTACCAGATCAGGCTGCGTTGAGCGGATTACATCCACCGCATCATGACCATTGGAATGGGTATCCACCCGCCACCCGTCGCGCGACAACAAAAACCTGATCGCTTCGATAATATTGGGTTCATCTTCGATCAAAAGAACGTGTCCTCCCATTCGCTTGCTCCCCTCCCCAAGGTCTGCAACGGGCGCTTTTGCAGCTTTCTCAGCCCGATTGGGTCGCCCATGGCGGACTATCCCTAGTTTTGGCTGTGCTGTCAAAACCCTTCGCTCAGGATGGACGACTCGCGGCGGCCTGTACAGCGTTCGCGCGGGCAGATTCGGCAGGTACTCCCGACGGGCCGCGCGATTGTGTCGGGGGTCAAAACGATTTGACCCGCTGGCACAATAAGCATGGTTGAGTGATAAAGCGGTTCAATGTTCAGCGCCGCGGCCCCCACCGGATGCGCAATCGCGAAACAATCAAACTGGGATGCGTCACGGCCAACTTGCTCGACCCGTTGCAGAATTGGCGTCATCGGGCGGCTCAGCGCACTGAACAAGGGCCACAAAGGGCAGGACGCGCCAAACCTCGGCATGGAAAAGCCGTCGACTGGTTTGCGAAACAGCATGGCTCCGGAACTGTCACTGACAATCAAACCGGCATCTGCCCCAAGTGTTCCGGAGGGCATCGCCGCAAGGCGCCTGAGCACGGCCTGTAACGGAGCGCCAAACCTATCGGCCAGCCTTATCGGGTCCAAGCCGATTTCAATCAGGGCTGCCTGGAAACTGGACAAGGGCATCGCAACTGCATCGCTTGCATATTGCCCCAGAACGTCACGCGCGACATGGCGGGCGGCGGTCGAAGTTAGTCGGGTTTCGTCTTTGATCATCTTTGCAATATCTGGATTTTCCACTTCCAAGGCTGCAAAAAAGTGACCCTGAGCTGATAACAACGCCTCAACTTCTTCCTGAGGCGACGCCAGTTGATCCTCAGTCGCACCAGCGTCGTCCAGATACCCGACAAGGGCTTTGCTGCTTTCAGCCAGACGGGCGCTGTCCTCATTAATGTTACGATGAAAACGGTTGCGCCACTCTGGCTCCAATTCCTTAGTCTCTGCCAAAATTGATGCCGTCGAATGAATCGCCGCTGCAGTTGACAAAACTTCATGCAGCGAGGCCGCCAATTGTGGATCGTGCGCCACTCGATCCGTCAATGTCTCCACTGTTCGCTCCAATGATGCGATCCGGCGATGGGCCCCGACCAAGACTGATGCCCATCCCGGAAACCGGCCGGCAAACTCATCTGCGCGATCCGCCTCGGCTTTGACAGATTTGGCATCTGCTGCTGCTTCGCGTAGCGCCGCGATCAGGGCAGCTTCGGCTCCCTCTGCAAGCATAGAGGCTTCAACATCAAGGACACGTGCGATGTCGAGCAAAAGCTTGCCGCCGATTCTGCGGCGGTTATGCTCGATCAGATTAAGATAGGACGCGGATATTCCGATCTGGCGGGCCAGTTCAGCCTGCTTGAGCGACGCCATAATACGCCGCTCGCGGATTCGACTTCCGGTTAAGGTGTCACGGGCCAACCTGGTATCCTTTGCTCGAGGTAGAAATTTCGAGGTATTTCAATAGGTTTCTGCACTGCAACATAATGAAATTTACAACATCACAGCGAACCTTGTGCAATTATTTACAAAATAATCGTTCAGGACAAGGGGCTTGTTGCGCAATTTTCAAAAGGAACGCGATAATGGCTTTGCACGAAAACGTGCGCGCGCTGTGTGGACAGGGAGCCCACTGCGCACTTCACGATATGGGAGGATTCAATGTCCAATTCGAACTTTACGCGTCGCGGCCTGATGAAAACCAGCGCTGTCGCTGGTGCTGGTCTGGCTTTGCCGACGATCTTTACGGCGTCGTCCGCCGCTGCGTACACAAACGAGCCCACCGGTTCCAGTGTTACGCTTGGCTTCAACGTTCCACAAACCGGTCCTTATGCTGATGAGGGTGCAGACGAACTGCGCGCCTACGAGCTGGCGGTTGAACACCTGAATGGCGGCGGCGACGCCGGCATGATGCCCACGTTCAGCTCAAAAGAGCTGACTGGCGACGGCATTCTTGGCAAAAAGGTCGAGTATGTCACAGGCGACACTCAGACCAAATCTGACGCGGCCCGCGCCTCTGCCAAATCGATGATCGAAAAAGACGGTGCGGTGATGATCACCGGTGGTTCGTCTTCGGGTGTGGCGATTGCGGTACAAGGCCTGTGCCAAGAAGCTGGCGTAATCTTTATGGCTGGTCTGACCCACTCCAACGACACAACCGGGAAAGACAAAAAAGCCAACGGTTTCCGTCACTTCTTTAACGGCTATATGTCTGGTGCTGCTTTGGCGCCTGTGCTGCAGAGCAACTACGGCTCGGACCGCAAGGCCTATCACCTGACGGCTGACTATACGTGGGGCTGGACACAGCAGGCGTCGATCGCGGCTGCAACAGAAGCTCTTGGCTGGGAAACTGTAAACAACGTTCTGACACCGCTTGCGTCGACTGACTTCTCGTCTTACATCGCGCCAGTTCTGAACTCTGGTGCGGACGTGCTGGTCCTGAACCACTACGGTGGCAACATGGTGAACTCGCTGACCAACGCAGTTCAGTTTGGCCTGAAAGACAAGCAAGTCAACGGCAAGCAATTTGAGATCATTGTGCCGCTGTATTCGCGTCTGATGGCCCGTGGTGCTGGCGAAAACGTTAAAGGCATCTTTGGCTCGACAAACTGGCACTGGTCGCTACAGGATGAAGGCTCCAAAGCGTTCGTTAAATCCTTTGGCACCAAATACGGCTTCCCGCCCAGCCAGGCGGCGCACACGACCTACGTACAGACGATCCTGTATGCAGATGCGGCGCAACGTGCGGGCACATTCAACCCATGTGGCATTGTCGAAGCTCTTGAGGGCTTTGAGTTTGATGGCATGGGCAACGGCCCAACACTTTATCGTGCGGACGATCACCAGTGCTTCAAAGACGTGCTGGTTGTGAAGGGTAAAGACAACCCGACATCTGAATTCGACCTTCTTGAAGTGGTCGAAGTGACACCGGCGGCGCAGGTAACTTATGCACCGGATCACGAGATGTTCGCAGGCGGAAGCCTGGGCACCTGTAATCCTGGCGCCTGATCACTTTGGTAGGGCGGGTTTATTCCCGCCCTACCCTTTCGCGAACCACTACGGCACGCACATCAATAAATCCGGGCTGGGACAATGGACGCAATACTCCTGCAAATTCTGAATGGGCTCGACAAGGGCTCGGCTTATGCGCTTATCGCATTAGGCCTCACACTCATCTTCGGCACGTTGGGCGTGGTCAACTTTGCCCACGGCGCGCTGTTCATGATCGGCGCCTTTTGTGCAGTCACCGTGCAGCGTATCCTGAACATCAGCTACGAAACCATCGACGAGAGCCAAAAAGATTTTCTGGGCAAACCCCTGAAGGTTAAAAGCACCTATATTGAGGACTGGTTCGGCCCTGAACTCGGCGCATCGATTATCGACTGGTCTGTGCCGCTGGCAATTCTATTTGCGATTCCCGTCATGCTTGTCGTCGGCTATGTTATGGAACGCGGACTGATCAAACATTTTTACAAACGCCCCCATGCGGACCAGATTCTTGTCACATTCGGCCTGGCAATCGTTCTGCAGGAAGTTATCAAATTTTTCTATGGCGCCAATCCTATCCCCACCGGCGCGCCCGACGCGTTCAAAGGCTCATTCGATTTTGGGGTATTGCTGGGATATGAGGCCAACGCCATTATCTACCCTTACTGGCGACTAGTCTACTTTGCCTTCTCAGCCGTGATCATCAGCGGTGTGTTCGCATTCCTGCAATTCACCACCTTTGGCATGGTTGTACGCGCCGGTATGGCGGATCGCGAAACCGTCGGCCTGCTCGGCATCGACATCGACAAACGGTTTACCATCATGTTTGGTATCGCCGCCGCAGTCGCGGGACTCGCAGGCGTGATGTACGCGCCGATCAACTCACCCAATTACCACATGGGCATGGACTTTCTGGTGCTGAGCTTTGTTGTGGTTGTGGTCGGAGGCATGGGCAGCTTGCCCGGCGCCGTGCTGGCCGGTTTTCTGCTGGGTGTTCTGGAGAGCTTTGCCTCAATGAACGAAGTGAAGTCGTTGTTGCCGGGCATCGACCAGATCATCATCTATCTGGTTGCAATTATCATTCTGCTCACCCGTCCGCGGGGCCTGATGGGCCGCAAAGGTGTGATGGAGGATTAAGACCATGCTTGGATTAAACAAAAAAGACGGAACACTCCTTCTCGTGGTGGCCATTCTAACATTGTGTGCCCCCTTCATTCTCAACCCTTTCCCCGAAGGCTCGGGCATGGCTCAGTTTAATGCGGGCTACCCTGACCTCATGCAGCGTTTTGTGATCTATGGCATATTTGCCATCGGGTTCAACATTTTGTTTGGTCTGACGGGCTATCTCTCATTTGGTCACGCCGCGTTTCTGGGCGTCGGATCATATTCTGCGGTCTGGATGTTCAAACTGGTGGGGATGAACGTATTGCCCGCCATTGCGCTCAGCGTGGTTGTCGCCGGTTTGTTTTCGCTCTTGATTGGTTTTATCAGCCTGCGGCGATCGGGGATCTACTTTTCAATCCTCACGCTGGCCTTTGCCCAGATGTCATTCAACCTCGCCTATTCAGTGTTAACACCCATCACCAATGGCGAAACCGGCCTGCAGCTCACGCTCAGCGACCCGCGCGTTCTGGGGGTCTCTGCGACAGCTGACGGATCGATTCCGGTCACAAACCTGCTCCCTGGGTTCGAGATGCGCTCGACCTACGTACTGGATCTGGGCCCCTGGCTGTTCCAGTTCAATCTGGGCTTCTATCTCTGCGCTATGTTTATGCTGCTGGCCTTCTACATATCGATCCGCATCTTCCGTTCGCCATTTGGAATGATGCTGCGTGCAGTCAAGTCAAACCAGCAGCGGATGAACTATACCGGCCTGAACACCAAGCCTTATACGCTTGCGGCCTTTGTCATCTCCGGAATGTATGCTGGCCTGGCCGGTGGTCTGCTGGCGTCGATGGACCCTCTTGCAGGGGCCGAACGAATGCAGTGGACCGCATCAGGTGAGGTTGTTCTGATGACTATTCTCGGTGGAGCCGGAACGCTGATCGGACCGATCCTCGGGGCAGGCTTTATCAAATACTTCGAGAACATCTTTTCAAAGATCAACGACAACGTTCTGCACCAGTGGTTTTCATTCATGCCAGATGGGATCGAGGATTTTCTTGTAACCATCGTGCACCCGTTTGTGGGCAAAGGCTGGGCGCTGACGCTGGGCCTGATGTTCATGGCAGTGGTGATCTTCCTGCCCGGTGGTCTGGTCCAGGGCGGACAAAAGATAATAAGCATGATCCGTCGAGACAAATCCACGAATACAGATGACCCTGCTGCCAAGCAGCCCGCGGAATAGGGAGACAAAGCTATGGGCATTCTCGAAGTTAAAGATGTGAACAAGCGCTTCGGCGGGTTGCAGGCGCTGGGGGACGTAAATCTCAGCATCGCAGAAAACTCGGTGCATGCCATCATCGGACCAAACGGCGCGGGTAAATCCACCCTGCTAAATTGTCTCGTGGGCAAGCTGATCCCAGACACCGGGTCTGTCATGTTTGATGGCCAATCCGTTCTGGGGCGCAAGCCTTTTGAAATCAATCAGATGGGCATTTCACGGGTGTTTCAGACGCCAGAGATTTTTGGCGATCTGACGGTTCTTGAAAACATGATGATCCCTTGCTTTGCCAAACGCGACGGGGCGTTCGAACTGAACGCGCTATCACAAGTGACCAGCCAGACTGACGTGCTCGAAAAAGCCGAAGCTATGTTGCTGGACATGAACATGGCGGACAAACGGCAGATGCATTCGGCCGCATTGTCGCGCGGTGACAAGCGGCGACTTGAGATCGGAATGTGCCTTAGCCAAGAGCCCCGCCTACTGCTGCTGGATGAACCGACGGCCGGCATGGCGCGGGCAGACACCAACAACACCATCGACCTGCTAAAACAGATCAAGGAAGAGCGTGATATCACCATCGCAATCATCGAACATGACATGCACGTGGTTTTTTCGCTGGCAGAACGCATTACTGTACTGGCTCAGGGCACTCCGCTGGTCGAGGATTCACCGGAAAACATCAAAGGCCATCCCAAGGTGCGCGAAGCGTATCTGGGCGAAAGCGCATAAAGTGCTGAAGGGAAAAAACTCATGAACGTCAAACCCGACTTTTCCAAGAACGCCAATCAGGCCGTCACTGCCCCTGCCTTTCTGTCGGTCTGGGACATGCATGCCTACTACGGTGAAAGCTACATCGTGCAAGGCATCAGCTTTAATGTCCACGAGGGCGAAATCCTTGCCCTGCTGGGGCGTAACGGTGCGGGCAAAACGTCGACATTACGCGCCATTGCACGACTCGATGACCCGCAACTGTCACATGGCGAAATCTGGCTGGATCACCAACCTCTGCACAAGATGAAAAGCCATCAGGCATCAGCAGCAGGATTGGGGCTTGTTCCCGAAGATCGCCGCATCATCTCGGGCCTGACCGTCGAGGAAAACCTGAAGCTTGCGCAGATCGCGCCGCCAATCGGATGGTCGCTTGAACGGATATACGATCTCTTTCCGCGCATGGGCGAACGGCGCCAGCAAGAGGGCACAACCCTTTCAGGTGGTGAACAACAGATGCTGGCCATCGCCCGCGCGCTGGCTCGGGACATCAAGGTGTTGCTACTGGACGAACCCTATGAAGGACTGGCACCTGTTATCGTTGACGAAATCGAAAAGACCCTGATGGTCATCAAAGAACAGGGTATTACCACCGTAATCGTTGAACAAAACGCGGTGCGTGCTCTGCAGTTGGCTGATCGCGCTGTTATTCTGGACACCGGCGGTATCGTGTTCGACGGGGCCGCAAATGAAGTGCTCGAAAACGAACAGCTGCGTGCCGAATATCTGGCGATCTAAATCGGCTACCAGCCGAGATCTCAGCTCTGCCGGTAGTCACTGCTTACCCGAACAAGTTTAACTATCTTGAGTGTGTTTCGGCCAAATGCTTAACACCCCGTTCACTTTTGTCTGTGCAAACTACCACCGGGTGAGGGCTCCGATCATTCTATAACGGAGCAAGGAAATGCAAGTTATCGGAACACCAACGGTTCTGGCGCCGCACAGTACGGGGCACCCCGGGGCGTTGCCGGAGACCCCAAAGAAGGTAGCCGAGGCCGGCCTGATTAAGCCTGCGACGTCAGGCGCAAGCACAACAGGCGCGCAAGACCGCCCCGGCCACTATGAAAACAGGCCAGAAAACCGAAAAAACCGCGCCGCGCCGCCATCTGCGCTGCAAATTGAGATTGAGACGATGTTGGCAGAGCAGGCAGAAGAGCTTGCTGAAATGAAGCAGGAAATGCTGGTCTACGAATAGCCTTAGTAAAGATAAACCCTTTGGTTCCTGCCCGTCGCAGAGGTCGTTATGTCTTCTGAAGCAATCGCTGGCGCAGGTCTGTTTTTAACACCTTGCCGTAGTTGTTCTTGGGCAGTTCTTTCAGAAAAATGTAAGCCTTAGGGCGTTTAAATCGGGCTATGTTGTTTTTGCAAAGCTGGTCTAGTGCCGCAGCATCAGCGCTACCGACAACAAAAGCCACGACATCCTCGCCCCATTCAGGATGTGGCCGGCCAACAACAGACGCTTCTGCGATGTCCGGATGCAACAACAACACCTCTTCGACCTCACGCGGATAGATATTGGATCCGCCGGAAATGATCATGTCCTTGGACCGGTCCTGCATCGTCACATACCCGTCTTCGTCCATGAAACCCATATCGCCGGTCATCAGCCAACCTTTTATCAACGTCTTGGCGGTGGCATCGGGATTGTTCCAATATCCCTGCATGACAGTGTCGCCACGCACCATGATTTCTCCGTGGCTGCCAAGCGGCAAAGGGTTTCCGCTGGCATCCCCTATTTGTACTTCAACCGCAGACTGAGCCCGCCCGACCGACACCAGCCGCGCGCGCCAGCGCGGATCCGTGCGGTCCGATACATCGGAACGGTTCAGAACACTGATTCCCATCGGGCATTCGCCCTGCCCATAGATTTGCACAAATTTCGACCCAAACAGTGCAGTCGCCTCAACAATATCAGCCAGATACATCGGCCCGCCTGCGTAGATGACAGTTCTCAGGCCCTCTCCAGTTTCTCCCGTCGCCGCAGCAACCTGCGTCATCCTTTTGACCATTGTCGGCGCTGCAAACATCTGAGTATTTCCAAAATGGCGGGCAAGATCGAATATCTCGGCCTCGTCAAACCCGCCCGAGACCGGGCAAACGTGCCGGGCACCGGCGCGCACGTGCAGCATATTGTAAATACCGGCACCATGGCTCATCGGAGCCGCATAAAGCGTGGTATCAGCCGAACTGACCGAATCGGCATCACTCTGATAACAAAGCGACATTGCAATCAGCATCCGGTGAGTGATCATCACACCTTTTGGACGACCGGTGGTACCGGAGGTGTAGAACAGCCACGCCAGATCTTCGGGCGCGCGTGGACACAAACCTACCATCGGTTCGGCGTCAAACAGGCGCAGAAAATCGTTCGATGTGATGTCGATGATCTGTCCCGGGGCATCCGCTTCGGTCAGAGCCTCAGAAAGGCCGGGCGACGTAAAGACAATGCTGGCTGCCGAATCCCCGAGAATAAAGGCTGCCTCGCGACCGTGGAGCTTTGCGTTGATTGGCACAGCAGCCGCGCCCGCATACCAGATTCCATACTGAATGATCAGGTAATCGGGAGAGTTTTTCATAAAAAGTGCAACCCGGTCGCCCTCCCTGACCCCCTGCGTTACAAGCCACGCCGCCACCTGTGCCGCCTTTTTGTGAAAAGCACTATAATCTGCGACCAAATCGCGCCCAAGGAACAGCGCCGGATCGCTGCCATGTGTCTGCGCCCTGCGCTGTAGCCAAAATCCGATGTTCATTGTGCTCTCCCTGCCCTTAGCATCACCCTGCATGACCGAGCGCCGAGCTTCAATCCGACCTGACCTTTTGTGTCTTTGTGTCGCGTACAAAAGAGTTGCTGCGTATCTAACTCAATACGCATCGAACATCGGCTCACGAGGCTTCTTTTCATACCCGACCGCATGACCTATAAGCGGCGCTAACATAAATATGGCGCGCACATAGACACGCCG
>RCNB010003238.1_pt1 | contig 21966 bp, 26 predicted proteins | sample 2041321 | NCBI WGS metagenome assembly RCNB01 (sample SAMN09708232, study PRJNA481090) | Marine sediment metagenome, whole genome shotgun sequencing project. | reverse complement strand
TCAATATCCCTACCTACATCAATTAGAAGCATATCCTGATTCTCGTAACTATACCTTTCAATAACAGTTTGAACCCTAGTGTTATATATTTCTGACCCCTCTTCATTAATGCAAGCTCCATTGCACTCTTTCAAACCGTAGAGAAAACAATTACTTTCCGTTTCGTATAAGCCATTGAGCTTCTGGCATAAATTATTCTCTTCAGTAATTCGAAAAAGTGTCGTTTTAGCTTGTTGATAATTAGTAAAGGTAGTAATTGCTTTTTTACGACCGTCTGCTTTTTCTATACTAAGGTTTAAGTAACCTTCATCGTCTTTATGTGAATTGAGTTGATAATTAAAAAGCGCCTTTCGTAATGCACGATTATACAATGGTTTGTTATGCTTTATTTCTTCACTCTCTTTCAGCTGCGCAATTAGATCACTACCTGTTTCTTCGTAAGTAACAGCAGTGACTTCCAATTGGATTCGCTTCGACTTTCTATTGTCATTTGTAAAATGCTGAGTGATTCGTTTTTTAATATTTTTACTTTTTCCGATATAAATAATGGTCCCATCTTTCCGATGCATATAATAAACACCAGTCTTGGCAGGAACTCCTTGAATAAGGTCTAATAATTTTGGTTCAACCTGCCTCTTAGGATCTTTTTTTATTAAAGAGAGAACAATTTCTTTCGAGATATCTTTCACTAATAACAATTTGAAAAGACTCACAGTAGCTTTAGCATCACCTTGAGCACGATGCCGATCAGTAATGGGAATCCCTAAGGTTTTAACCAGTTTCCCAAGACTATACGAAGGTAAGTCGGGCATTAGTTTCTTAGAAAGTTCTACGGTACAAAGTGTATTTAAATCGAATTCATATCCTAGGCGATCAAACTCGGTAGTTAGAATTCTATTGTCAAATTTTGCATTGTGCGCAACTAGGGTACAGTCGGTAGTAATTTCAATAATTCGTTTCGCAATTTCATAAAATTTGGGCGCGTTCCGAAGCATCTTATTATTTATTCCCGTGAGATTAACGACGAACGGCTGGATATCTCGTTCTGGATTTACTAAACTACTAAACTGATCAACAATTTTATGACCGTCAAAACGGTAAATAGCGATTTCTGTTATTCCCTCTTCATTGTATTTCCCACCTGTAGTTTCTATATCTAATATTGCGTACATCAGTTTATTGAATATGCTCAATTAATAATTGATTATCGTAAAGGTACTAAGATTCTAACTTTTCACCTTAGTCCTTGAGCCAAAGCTCCCAGATAAAAGCTTCCATTTTTTATTTTACTCAACACCCAGTTCAGTTTAATCGTTTGGTTGTTTGTCGAGTATAACATGTTTTTAATCACACTTCACCCTGAAAACACCCCTAAAGTCCCCTCAAGGGGACAATTGCTGCTCAATATTGTAGTTGCAGAGTTTCAAAAGAATTAATTTTTCAACAATCAACAATCTAGTAGTTTCGTTCTCCAAAGATTCTACTTCCAACCCTAATCATAGTACTTCCGTTTTCAATGGCCAATTGATAATCTCCACTCATACCCATAGAAAGGATATCGAATTGATACGTTTCTTTTAATTCATTGTAGTATGTGTGGAGTTTCTGAAACTCTGCCGAGACCTGTTCTTTGTTGTCGGTGAAGGTTGCCATTCCCATAAGTCCGACTATTTTAGTATTTTGAAAAGATTGAACTTCTTCAGAAGTTAATAAAGCATGCAAATCTGTTTCGGTCATCCCATACTTACTGTCTTCTTCAGCAATTTTCACCTGAAGCAAACAGTTTATGATCCTATTATTTTTCAAGGCTTGTTTGTTTATCTCTTTTAGAAGTTTCATACTATCGACCGCGTGAATCAAACTCACAAAATGCGCCATATATTTCACCTTGTTGGTTTGTACGTGACCAATCATATGCCACTCAATGTCCTTGGGCATTTCCTTCCATTTGGTTTCCATCTCTTGAACCTTATTCTCACCAAAAACTCGTTGTCCAGCGTTATAAGCCTCAAGTATATCCGCTACAGGTTTGGTTTTAGAAACCGCTACTAGACTAACTTCCGAGGGAAGGGGATTTTTTAATTTATTTAAATTTTCAGAAATGCTCAAATTTGTCTATTTATTATGGTCTGTATTATAGTTTCAAAGTTTTATTTTTTTGTCTAACATCTCTTTCATTAAAATTCATAAATGGTGACTCCGCTCCGAAGTTTTGGTTCAATGTATGTGCTCTTTGGCGGCATTTTCAAACCTTCATCTGCTAAATGTTTCATCTCTTCAGTACTCACCGGAATAAGCCCGAAACCTACCTGATACTCTCCGCTGTCCACTAGCATTTTAACATAAGCCAGATCGTTTCTTCCATGAGCGTATGAAATACGCTGATCGTTTCTAAGGTCTTCTATATCTAAAATTGGTTTCAGAATAGTGAGGTATAATATCTGGGTGTCTAATCCGTCGAGCGCATTTGTTATTTCGTAATTATTTTTCCGAAGATATAATGAATAAAACTCACCGTCCAAGTACATGCTAAAATGATGCTTTTTTGAAGGTTTATAGTATTCTAGTCCGCGGTTTTCAATGCGAAACAAAGCGTCGAGTTTAATTAAAAATGTTTCTTTACTTAAGCCATTCAAATCCTTCACCATTCGGTTAAACTCGAATATTTGCAAGTCACTCTCTGGGATAAGATAACTCATGAAGTAGTTATATGGCTCGTTTCCTGTGTGATTTTTATTTTCAGCTTCTAAATCTTTCGCCAATAAATAAGAAGAAGCTGAGCGATGATGCCCGTCTGCAATATATAAGGATTCCATAGTTCCAAATAATTCAGAAATTCGCTTCACAATTGTTTTATCATCAATATTCCATAAATAATGTGTGTCTCGATAGGTCGTTGTAAATTCATATTCAGCTCGATCCAACATTGCTGTTTTAATGATCAGGGCCAATTCATCATTATCAGCATACGTAAGAAGCACCGGTTCGGCATTAAAGCCTACTGTTTTTAAATATTTTTCAAATAATTGCTCTTTATATTCTATGGTATTTTCATGTTTCTTTATAACGTCATCTTCATAATCTTGGGCACTTGCTGCGGCAACAATCCCATTAAATTCATAACCATCCCTATTCACGATTCTGTAAATATAAAACGACGGATTTTCGTCCTGAACGAAATATTTATCTTCTTTAAATTCTTGATAACGATTCCGAACTAAGTTATATCGTTCTTCCCCAGAAGTTTGTTTGTGATAACGATACCCTGGGTTTACAATATGTAGAAAAGAAAACGGATTGTCCCGCAAGCGTGATTCTCGCTCATCGATTGTATAACTTTGGTACGATCGTGAAGCGATTAAACTTACCTTGTCACGGGTAGGGCGCACTGCCCGGAATGGAATTATTTTCGCCAATTTATAGTGTTATTTTACTTTTAAAACTCAAAAAATCTTCCTCACTAAAAAATATATCTTTAGTAACATAAATAAAACTATTCTTATTTAAGTAAAGCATCCAATATTGCTCTTTATCTAGAACCTTAACAATTCTAGAAAACGGAAACTCACTCAATGCCCCATCATTTTCTATGATTCTTATTTTATCATCATCAAAAAATAGTTGTGTTTCTTTTAATCTCTGTTTACTGTCTTTGGAATGCGCAAATCGATAAGCTTGGGCATAAATCAAAATAGGATATAAGAAACAAAAAACTAACCAAAATAAACTACTTGTACTGCCTGTTTTTAAATAAGTACTTAGATAAATTAATCCTGCAATTATAAGTATTAGAATAACCCACCAGCTTCTTTTTGCACGTGTTCTTAGAACAATATTAAAATATTCTTTCTGATCAAGTTTTGATTTCTTAGTTTCTGTCATCGAAATTGCTTACACAAACATCTTCGCCACATCTACTGCTTTTCGATTTTGGCTGTAATCATAAAAACCTTCACCACTCTTTATTCCAAGTTTTCCGGCCGTTACCATATTCACAAGCAGCGGACAAGGTGCGTACTTCGAATTTTTAAATCCATCATACATCACATTGAGTATGGATAAGCAAACATCCAAACCGATGAAATCGGCCAAAGCTAAAGGTCCCATTGGATGTGCCATACCTAGCATCATCACTGTGTCAATTTCTTTAACTCCTGCAACACCATTGTACAGAGTCTCTATTGACTCATTAATCATTGGCATCAATATACGGTTTGCAACAAATCCTGGATAATCATTTACTTCAACTGGGACTTTTCCTAATTTTTCTGAAATCTCTCTCACCGTATTATAAGTTTCATCACTTGTGTTATACCCTTTGATGAGCTCTACCAATTTCATAATTGGAACAGGATTCATGAAATGCATTCCGATTACCATCTCAGGGCGAGAGGTAACTGCTGCAATTCGCGTGATTGAAATTGAGGATGTATTGCTGGCTAAAATCGTTTCATCTGGGCAGAATCGCTCTAAATCCTGAAAGATTTTTAATTTCAAATCTAGGTTTTCAGTAGCAGCTTCTACAACCAAACCTGCATATTCTAGACCTTCTTCCATATTTGTGAAGGTTGTAATATTGTCTAAAGTTTGTGCTTTTTGAGCTTCGGTGATTCTCTCTTTGGCAACCATACGATCCAAGTTTTTGGTAATCGTAACCATCCCCTTATCCAAGGAAGCTTGGGAGATATCAATGAGCTGTACTTTATAATTAAACTGTGCAAAGGTATGCGCGATTCCATTGCCCATAGTACCTGCTCCAATAACTGCAATATTTTTCATATAAATGCCCGCGTAGGCGGGTATCTTTTAGTTAAAACTTATATTTATTTTCTTTTTTCAATTTTAAGCAACGCTTTAAAGACCCCCGGCTTATATTTTCTTGAAATTATCAATTATTTTCATTGCTACTCTTAAGGCTTCAGCCCCTTGAGTTAAGCTAACAACAGGTACGGTGTCTGTGTGAATCGAATGAGCAAATGCTTCTAGTTCATCTAAAATTGCATTGTTTTGTTCGACATCCGGATTTTTAAAATAAATCTGTTTTTTCACCCCTTCGGCATTGGTAAGGATCATCGCAAAGTCGTCAGGATCCTCAGGAGCATCCTTCATTTTTACAACTTCACATTTTTTTTCTAAAAAGTCAACCGATATGTAAGCGTCCTTTTGAAAGAAGCGAACCTTGCGCATACTTTTAAGAGAAATTCTACTTGCTGTAAGATTGGCAACACAACCATTCTCGAATTCGATTCGCGCATTTGCAATATCCGGAGTTTCACTAATTACAGCAACACCTCCCGAGTGAATATCTATAACTTCAGAATCAACCACACTTAGTATCGCATCGATATCGTGTATCATTAAATCCAAAACTACTGAAACATCAGTGCCTCTAGGGTTGAATTCTGCTAGGCGATGAGCCTCAATAAACATCGGATTTTTAATTGTATTTTTTATAGCCAGAAATGCAGGGTTAAATCGTTCAACTTGTCCTACCTGTCCTCTCACGTTATGTTTCTTTGCAAGATCTCTAATGATGTTTGCCTCTTCGACAGTATTAGTAATTGGTTTTTCAATAAACAAATGCTTGCCTGCCTCGATTACTTTTTTTGCACACGCAAAATGATGGAGCGTAGGAGTTACAACATCTACCATGTCGCAGACGGCAATGAGTGCTTCCATGGTTGGAAAACTTTTATATCCAAATTCTTTTTCTATTGCTTCGGCAGCGGCTACGTTCGAATCGAAGAACCCGAGAAGTTCATATTTATCGGATTGCTGTAGCAGTTTTAAATGAATTTTCCCAAGGTGTCCGGCACCTATGACTCCAGCTTTTAACATTCGTGGTGGTTTTCTACAAATGTAAGGGATTTGGTAGAATTTACGAAGCGTGAATTCGGATTTAGAACATTCCTTTTTTTGCAGTTTGATACTTGTAATTTGACACTTTCTTTACATCTTTGCGAAGATGAAAGATACTTTTACTCACAAAGGAATGCGTAAAAAGTTGGTGGAGACCCTCGAAAGAAAGGGGATTGTCAACGAAGGAGTTTTAAAGGCTATTAATAAGATCCCAAGACATTTATTTATGGATTCAGGGTTTCTGAGTCATGCATACGTTGATAAAGCCTTTCCAATTGGAGCAGATCAAACGATATCACAACCTTATACGGTAGCTCGTCAGACCGAACTGCTAGAAATAAAGAGGGGAGATAAAATCCTAGAAATAGGTACCGGTAGTGGCTACCAAACTGCTGTTTTGCTAGAAATGGGCGCCGTTGTATATTCTATTGAACGCCAGAACGAATTATTTAAAAAGACGCAATTGTTTCTTCCAAAGTTAGGCTATCGCCCCAAGAAATTAATCTTTGGTGATGGATATATTGGCTTAAAAAAGGAAGCTCCATTCGACGGGATTATCGTAACCGCAGGAGCGCCCTTTGTCCCTAATCCTTTGTTAGCGCAGCTCAAAGTAGGAGCCAATCTTGTTATTCCTGTTGGAGATGAAGTGCAAATTATGACTGTCTTTACGCGTACTTCAGCTTCAGAATTTGAAAAAGAAGAGTTCGGTGAGTTTCGCTTTGTTCCTCTGTTGGAGGATAAAAATTAATAGCTACTTCGTTGAAGGATGCGCTGGATCATAAACGGCTACCGCAACTTTGCTAAGTTAATAAAGAATAGTCTACTTTGTAAAAACTGATAGCTTTAGAAAAAGCTAAAACTATATAATAATAGATTCGGATATAGATTAACTGAAAATCCTTTTGTCAAAAGGGAAGGGGTTAACGCTTTTAATTTTTATCCGTTTTGCGTCTTTATGATGCGGATTTATTAAATAATTAAAATCTCCTTTCACCACTGCCGATGGTACTTTATTTACACAGAAGGTTTTGGAATCAATAAAATCGTCACCTAGTTTTTGAGTATGAGAAGTGTGGGGATGACTATTCCAGTCCTCTCTAAGGTCTTTTAACTTCAGAACTGCGAAATTTAGTGAGTCTGGAATGTCGATTTCGATCATGACAAAATCTTTTGGCAAGGTAGCTAGAGAAACATGCACCACCACTTCGGCCATGGCAAGTGCTCTGCTTTCAGCTGTATAAATAACTTCTACTCCTTTTGAATTCCAGCGGTTGCCATACTTTGCTGCCCCTTTACCGTTTAATTCCTGAGCATATTTCAGCTTAGATAATCGAAATACTCTCATTAGACAAAGATGCCTTGGTCAATACGATTGAGTTCACCCATAACTAAATCTTTTCCATAGGAATCGTTTAATAACTCTGCCGGTTTAAGATTTCCGAGTGCATATGAAGGCGTATTTAGCCAAGTATAAAACTGTTCAATAGAATCGAATACTTCATTTCCAAAGTTTGTTACTTCGGCGAGCTCTATAATTTTTTCTGTGTGAATAGGTTTAAAATGAAACGCAGCCTCCTTTTTATAGCGGTGTAAGGTTTTAATGGAGAGATTTAAATATTCTGCCCAATCGCTTTCGGTAAAAGGTGTGACCTCTTTGATTAAACTAAATAAATTATAAGGAAACCCTTGACGAATAGAATGTATGATGAGCATTTTATTCTGAAAGAAATTGGAGTAGGTTAAATCGTCGCTTTTAATTTTAAAACGCTTGGAAGTTTCCATTCGTTCAACATAAGTACGAATGGCTTTGTTTACATCTGCGAATTCATTGTTTTTAATTACTTCTGCTCCCATGATTTAGACATTTGTCTACAAATATACGACATTTGTCCGGATGTTACAATTTTATTGATATTAAATTTTAAGACTTACTGGAATCTTTGATGTTTATAATTTCATCAAAAAGTCGTTTTACTTGTAAATCCCCGAAACCATATATGGACTCCTGTTTACAAAAAGCTCCAAATACTTTTCCGAAGTTATTGCTGCCAAGTTCTGTCATTATATCTATGAGTGATTGTATTGGTCTACCTGGCCTTCCCTTATGAGGAAAACGCTGCTTATGCGCATTGATAGCTGGTTCAAGAAATGGAAATCTGTCATTTAATTCCCTTGCAATTTTGATCATTTCCACAATATCGTTTTGGCGATAAAGACTCCAGAGTCGCGATAATGCCTTTATTTCTAATAATTCAATTTGAATTCTATTCTGAAAGGCAGTAACTAGCCCTTGCTCATTCATACTCCCGAAGCTGTATTCGGAATTAACTTTTGGTCTGACCATAAAAATTGCTTGGCCCTGATAATTTTGAGATATTAGGTTTATTATAAACCAGAAATTTACCTGACAAAATAAATCATCCTCAAACCATAAGTTTACTTCAGATGTAATCGGAATGTTTTGCACTTTTTCAAATTCGGAAACTGTTTTGCTGAAATAAATTTCTTTTGAACAATCACCGTAGTTATCGTTCAAGAATTGCCATCTAGTTTCGTACAATTCACTTAAACTAAGACCCTCGACAGATCCATCTACTAGACATTCACGAGTAATAATTTTTTCACCAAGAATCTGTTTCGGAAACTGACTCTTAAGGGCATCACCATTTAGAATGTGATGTCATCAATTAAATTTACTTAGCCACGTCGTCATGGAAGAAAGATAATCCGGTGCGAGTACTTGAAAATAAGGAAATTCCGGATTCAAAAAGGTCATAGAATGGGAGGTGTTCTTGTGCGTAATTATATCAAAGAAAGGGGCCTTAGATGCACCAATAGCTTCTTTAATGATCTTATAACTACTAATTGGGATTACCTCATCTGAAAGACCTTGAATTACTAGAATGGGTTGTACAAGTTCTTTAAAATAAGGCAGTCCGCTGAAATTTAATTTAGGATCTTTTTGTATCTCCTGCTCTGGTATCCAAACATATTTCATCCATTCCTCGTCGACATACTTGCTTTTGATTTTTTGCAAAGATTTATATGTAATATTACCTGCCACATAATTAAATGCACTTTTTTGAATATTTGCAGCAGCCCGTATATTTTCTTTTCCTATATTCTTCTGATTTCTTTGCTGCCAGCTGTTTAAATCACTTTCTAATAAGCTTCCACTAGGGCAGCTTACTGAAATTCCAAAACCAATTTGCGTCAATCTTGTCAATATATAAGGGACTTTTATACCGCCTTGACTACTTCCTTTAATCCCAGTTTTAGAAAGTGGAATACCGGTAGTTTCTGAAAAAAAACGGATGGCGTTCATATCGTCCTTACAAAGTTCTTCAATGGTTGCAGACTGCCAGTTACCTTCAGATTTACCGGTTCCTCGTTTGTCATAATTAAATACTGTATAGCCTAATTTTGTAAAATAATTAGCCTCTGCATTGTTACCGCTACGGTCGTTACCCTGAGAAGTGGTAACGAAAAACAATCCTTTTTTATTAGATGTTTCCGGCTTCCATAGCGTTCCGGAAAGCTTCAGATTATTAGAAATAAAAGTAAAATCTTCCTTTTCAATTGCATCATCCTCGACATTCTTAACTAATCTCAAGTCAGTGTCAAACGTATTTAATAGCTTTCCAGACTCATTGGAATTTACTGTCAAGTTTCCTTTGAAACCCTTCTTATTCTTTATGTAATTATACTCATAAGTGTAATAATCACTAATTACAAAGAATTGGAATTTGTCTTTCGTAAGCGTTACCTTCTGACAAGGAATTTCGTAGGCATTCATATCCATACTAGAGAAAAATACTTTTGTCTGATTCTCCTCTTGCATCAGTTTCACCTGGTAAGTAATAGATGACTGTCCGAAATCAATTGTACTAGAATAAGTTTGCGCTTTCAGTTTGCAAGGGAGCCAGACTAGTAAAAAAATGACGACAATTATGTTGCCATAAAGTTTCATATTATCAATTAATTTCGAAGTATAAGTTTTCATATATAGTAAAATGCTAAGTGGCTTAACTGTTATTTATTTTCAGGTAAAGCGTTGAATTCGTTCCTCTTGCCTTCAAACCAATTTTGCATTGCATTTGGGGAACTTTTGAGGGTCATCATTTTTTTCATAGCATCAAGATGAGGTCGATCGTTTTTTTGAAACATCTCCATTCCGTGGTTTTTACTCATTTCTGCCATTTCTTCAAATGTATTGGCGTTAAATTCCAGATCACAGGCGCCTCCCATTTGTCTACAGGTCATTGTTTTCATAATTTTTAATTTTGTCATTAGTCAAGCGTAATATAACTAGTTTTTGTCCAATTTACTTCCTAGAGCTTATTTCTTAATGATTTTTTTTGTTAGTAAGTAAAGTTTGTTTCTACTAAGTCATTGTTTTTCAGACCAAATGAATATGAAACTTTTTCATCCCTCGATTCTAATAATAAACTTCTTGTTTGTTGCATCCGTGTTTTCACAAATTCAAAATGTCCAAGATGGACCGCTTTTTTCTATTGAATCAGAAAGGGGAGAACGTGTTGTTAATAAATGTTCTCCGTGGCATCATTTAAAATGTGTTTATATTACGGGAACAGAGGTGTATAAAGATGGGAGTGAGGGGAATAGTACACGACATTGGTGGCGTATGTCTTATATTGGAAGGGCTTGTACAGCGAAACACGGCACCCGTTTCGGAAAGATCTTCGAAGGAGTTTTTGCCATACCACATTATATTGGTGTCGCAATTGGGAATGGGGTAGGATATATGGTCTATATAATTAGAGGTTCACCTCAGAAGATAGAGGCAAGGAAGGCTAGACGGGCTAATAGAAGAGCATCTAATAATCAATTATCAATAATCAATCAGAGTTACCAATTTCCAGCGTAATCGAGCATATGGCCTGTTGTTTCCTGAATATATTTATATTCCAAGTTTAAAATTTGTCGAATGTGTAAATAATCGTGAACGACCCAATTCGATAGAAAAAAAGCAGCGGTCAAGGGACCTTTTTTTGGATGTATAAAAGCGTTCTCCCAATTCGGATTGGTTAGTGAATTTAACCAGTCTATTGAAGCCTTACGCTCGTCTAAAAATGCAGCAAGCATCTTGTTATAATCTTTTTGCACATAGTCGCGATCTTTCACCCAAAGAATCGGGTTAAAAGATGTTAATGGGGTTTTAGGATTCTCTAAAACGCTTTTTGTACGGGCTCTAAAATCCTCTCGTTCTTCATCGTAAAGATGACAAACTATTTCCAGTAAATTCCATTTTTCCTTTTGCCAGCGCCAACGATATTTTTCTTCAGGAATACCTTGAAGGAGTTCTTTAAAAATAGCTTGATTACGATTAAGTTCGGCTATTTGGTGACTTTGTTCCATGGAGTTTTATTTTTAAATTCAGTTTGTTGGATGTCTTTGCTGATAAATCTTATATGTTATTTATAATAGTTTTCGTTTATAGTTTTAATTGCACAAATATTCCTGGTAGGTGAATTGTAGTCGCGCTATTGATGTTACTATGAAATTGAACCCCTAATGAAAAGAAGCGACCCGTATTAAACCGGATTCTACTTTGTAAAGGGAAACCTATAGTGCCCACATTGTATTCTACTGATGAACCTTTATCGTAGTAAAAATCGAAATAACCGACACCTGCATAAAGATCAATTCCAAACCAATTTGTTAAGTTCAATGCTCTCCCGTACATTAGATTGAATTCCAGGAATTGGTCATTCTTATTATCTCCCAAAACAATATCAGAAGCCGCAATTGCACCCCCGGCATACACTTTAAAAATGTGTTTTCCTTTATTAAAAGCGACATCTAAATTCAATCCAACGCCGCCATCTCTATTGCTAAAGTAAACACTTAAAGGAGATAATGAAACGCTATGGAATTCGATTCCATTATCGTCATCTTGGGCATATACGTTAAAAATAATGCTGGATAAAAATGTAATTAAAAGAAACTTTTTCATAGTTCAATTATTTAAATAATTACCGAGTTGCCTTATATAGAACGAATTGTTATGTGGAATCTTATTCTTTCAATTGGATTATGATACCGCCAAATCTTGCTTCTTCTGCAAAAAACTCCTATGCATTTATGAAACAATCGTTCGAACCATATTTTTCTTTCTGTTCCGTACCAGTGAAATAGCCTTGGCATCCATATCCTAAAGCATAGGTGTTAAAAAATCCAAATCTTCTGCGGTCTAGACTCGTTAGCTCACTGTAACAATCTCTGCAAATTGATTTGGGGTATCTTTGAGAAAACTTAGTTTCTTTTTTGCAGTTTGAACAAAACTGCTTGAATGTTATACTCTTATCAAGTTTGAAGTTGCTGTTTACATCCTTATCTTTCCTTATGAGTAGATTATCCCATTCCATGATTTTCAAATACTCCTTGCTAGTAAATTCCATTTTAGCCCTTAAATCATTGCTCGATTGAATACAATGAGTACTATTTCTCTTGTAATAGTTTTATTGCTTAATAATTTTTTTATAGCCTGATGCTCCATTTTCAAATTTAATTTTAACATAATATAGGCCAATACTTAAATGTGAAATATCAACTTCATTTCGATTTGAAATATTCAACATTATTTGTCCTAAACTATTATAAATGTCTAATTGTGAAACAATGGATTTTGATGAAATAAATATAGTCCCATCTGTGGGATTTGGATAAACATCGAATTCAGGAATTGAATTATCGTTTACTGAAAGAGGGGTCAAGTTCTCATACCATGCAATTTTTCCGTCATTCCAAGACGACGATAGGATGTCTTGATCTCCATCCCCATCTATATCTGCAGTATATACAGAAGATGCTCCATCTGCATTTTCTGATATAGTTTGTTGGGTTCCAAACGAGCCTAGTCCATTCAAGTTTTCAAACCACACAATTTTGTCATCATCTGAGAAAGCTACAAGTATATCCATATCTCCATCTTCATCCAAATCGTTAGAATATACCATTCTAGGGTGCTCTAGATCTGTGAGCAAGACCTGTTCATCGCCAAAATCTCCATTACCGTTTAAATTTTCATACCAAGCTACTTTGTTATCTTCAATAGAACTTGAAATTACGTCTAGGTCACCATCTCCGTCAATATCTATGGGGAAAACAGAAATTGCTCCATCCCCACTAGTACTTATAATTTGTTGGATTCCAAAATCTCCTTGTCCATTGATGTTTTCATACCATGCAATTTTATCATCTAATAGAGATGCGGACACAATATCCAAATCGCCATCACCGTCTAGATCACAAAAATACACACTTGTTGGGCGTTGAGCTTCTTCGGTAATAATTTGTTGCTCCCCAAAACCTCCAAGTCCGTCTACGTTTTCAAACCAAACTATTTTATCGTCATAAGCATAACAGTAGAGTAAATCAAGATCACCATCATTGTCAACATCTCCAGGGTGAACCCACCAAACTCCATAATCAGCTACGCCATTTTCAATAAACTGAAATAAAAAATTTCCCTGACCATCCGTATTTTTAAACCAATACATTCCATCTCCATAGAGGGAAGCATTTATAACATCATTATCCCCATCATTATCTAAATCGGCTGTAAAAATTGAATGAGCTCCATCCGCTGTAGTAGATATTATATTTTCAGAACTAAAACTTCCCTGTCCGTCAATATTCTCATACCAAGCTAAGGTATCGATCCCAGAAGCAGATGCAAGTACGTCTATATCCCCATCTCCGTCCATATCATCAGCAAATACGGTGGTTGCTGATTGCATACCTAACCCGATAATTTGCTCTGGTCCAAACTGACCAAAGGTATTCTGAATGGCAATAATTGTTATTAGTAAGGTTAAATAGTTTTTCCGCATTTTGGTGTTCATTTTTAACTCCTATCCATTGTAAAGTCTAAGAAAAGTATCGTTATTATCCAGACAGGCTGTTGTTATTAAATCTGGGGAGCTTTGGGTGTAAAAGGGTGGCGTAGTAAATGTAGTGAAAAAATTAAAAGATAGAGAAGTAAAGTTTCAATGTTTCAAAGTTACGGAGTAACAGAGAGTCAAAGAGTCAAAGAGTCAAAAATAATTTTTAGATTTATCACCCATCACCCATCACCCATCACCCATCAACACTTTACAATCCAAACAGATCCAAAAACTTCAATCCAAAAATAACAGCACCTGTACTATTTCCTCCAAAATAGGATCGAACATAGTCTAATCGCAACAGTCTGTATTTACCGATTCCTAAATTGTCAATACCCAAAGACCATTCTGTATATGGTTTATTAGTTTCAGTTGTTAAAAAGTGTGCGCCAGCAACTAAATTAAAATTTAGTTGATTGACTCCTGGAATTTTCCCCAGTATCCAGCCTCTAAAATCGTGTTCTACATGCGCTTCAAAATAACTTTTATTGGTGCTAAGCTCATAATATGGAAGTAGATTAAATACATTGGTGTAGTTCACAGCCGTGCCCACACGCGTCTGATTTCCATTGAAATGTTGGAAGTCGGCAAACGAAATATTATCTGCATTAAAAAAAGTACCTCCCTTCAGGTTATAGTAAAATTGCCCTTTGTTTCCAAGACTAATCTCTTGGTCCAATCTCCCTCTTAACTGAGTATAATTGTAGTTGGAATTGGATGAGCCAAGTCCGTTTTCCGCAGATATCGTAAGTCGCGGATAACGGTCATTCCCAATATTAAATTTCATATCAGGATTAGAGAAATATTTTTGTCCGAAGGTAATTCTCGCTACTAATTCCGATTTATAGATATCGTGCTCGTCGATCGCAGCATTTGAAAAGTCATCAGGATCCAGGGGATTGTTAGACGTATAACTAACTCCTTTCCCAGCAACAATTACCTGATCGGTTTCATTAAAAAGGGGTTTCCTTTCTTCATAGCCGATGGTGGCGCGAACTTCCAAACCATTGACGATCTCTTGTCTATATCGCAGGCGAGCAAAATTGAGTTCATATGCCTTCAAATAATTTCGTTCAAAAAACATTGTAGCAACGCTGTTAATGAGTCTCGAGATGGGCTCTTCAGGATTAAACTGCTGTATTTTACTACCTCCACTAAGATCGAAACGAAGATTGTCTTTCATGTTGAATTTTCGGGTAATACGTCCGGTAAATCGAAGGCGGTCGTCGGAAAAACCGTAGGTGGCATTCAAGCCGGCGCGAAACCATTTTGTCTGATTCTCATCAAACCAATTATAAAAGCTTAATCCTGCGCTGCTATTCCAACCTTGAAGCGTACTAAAACCAATTCCAGGAACGGGACCAGTATATTCTATTCGGTATTTTTTAAAGCTATTCTTGAAGGTGTAGCCGAGTAACGGATCTAAAAATCCAGGTTTATTAGATTTTCGGTCTAAAGAATCTAAGAATGGCTTAGATTTTCTTATAATCTGAAGGCTGTCTCGTTTAATGTAATCTCTTAGCTCTTCATCCGTTAGCGGAACTGGACGCGTGCCTTTCCAAAATAGGCTATCCTTTTTATTGGCTTCAGCCTCGAAAGCAAGCACTTCATTTGTGAAGGATTTCTTATCGAATTGAGGGTTAAAATTGTAGTTACTGTAGTTAGCGATAAACCTTCCGTCCCCATTAAGTCCTAGAAATCCAAAGCCAAAATCGATAGTCTGGGAAATCTTCACCCAGAAATTATAGTCAGGATCGAATTTGAAATTTTGTTTAAAGACAAGGTTCGTAATAAATGGAACCTGAATAGCCTGCCCAGTTGTGGATATCTCAATACCGTACAATTGCCAATCGTCTTCGACTATATATACATAACCAGACCATACCCGGTCCATGGTTCGTTTTGGACTTACCTTTATTTTATTGATGAGTTTTGAGCCTTCATAGAAAATACCTTCTAATTTGTAATTGTAGTAATTCATTGCGGAAACACCTATAGGTGACACAATTGCCGCGTTAAGATCTAGAGTGTTTTCATAAAATGAAAAAGTGGATTCTTGGGCGCTGTTAAAACTGAAGCCATTGTCGTTACCGCTTACTTTACTAGCAATTATCCTTTCCCTAAAATCGTTTGGTTTCCGATAGGATATTTTCGAGATAGTTTCTGAAAGGTAAATAATTCCACTTCGCGTCGAATCTAGTGCACCATCGAGATCACCTACGTCCTGCCCCATAATTCTTAGAGGTACATCTTTAGCCTTCCACAATCCCCGTGAATAGAAATCGGCAGTATATTCACTAATTTTTGCTAGGTTTTCTTTTCGCTGGGCAATAGTTTCCCGAATAATGCGATAGGCGGGGTCCTCGCCTTCATTTGAGAGCACAACCTGATCAAGACTCACCAACTCTTCTTCTAGACTTACATTTAATATATACGGGAAGGAATCAATAGACAATCTTTTTACTAATTTTTTAAAACCCAAAAACTGAAATACAATCGTATAATCGCCTGCTTTTGAAAAGTTTAATTCAAAATTTCCCTCGTCATTGGAGGTTGTTCCTGTATACGAGTTCTCTAAATAGATATTAACATAGGATAGCGCTTCTCCATTGGCGTCACTTACCTTACCAACGATTTGTGAATGCGAGATAAAGGAACTAAAGATAAAAAAGAGGAAAAGGATACGTCGCATAGGTCTGTTAAATGGCACTATAAAGAGACAAAATTAATTAGAACTTGATTGTATTTTTAATAAAAATTTAAGGAATTTATTTTTCTGAAATGATAGCAATCTGTTAATCTCATTATCAACATTACTATTGACCTTCAGCGAAGTATATTATTTAACGCAAAAGATTAATTATTAAATGCCTTTTTGATACGGCTGAGATCTCTCTTGTTATCACGATCCTTAATCGAATCTCGTTTATCATATTCTTTCTTCCCTTTACAGAGGGCTATATGTATTTTAGCCAGCCCTTTATCATTGGTGTAAAGCACTAAGGGGATAATTGTAAGTCCGGAGTTTTTCACTTCCTTCCCTAATTTTTTCAACTCGCTTCTGTTGAGTAATAGTTTTCGTTCGTTCTTGGGGTTGTGGTTGAAATGAGTTGCATGAGAATACTCTTGAACTGTCATATTAATAACGAACAATTCGCCATTATGAAACTCGCAAAAGCTTTCCGCTATAGATGCCTTACCTTCTCTTATAGCCTTAATTTCAGTACCCGCCAAAACAATTCCGGCCGAATAGGTGTCAAGAACCTCATATTCGAAACGGGCTTTTCTGTTCTTAATTTTTACGTTTTTCTGAAGTGCCATATGTGCAAAAGTACTATTTCTCAATTTGATTAATAGGTTATAAGTATCCAATTTTCTCTTTATACTTTTCGTAAGTATCTCTAATATTTTGTGACAGATGCGATACATTTGTAACAACCTTAAATTATGAACCGACTCCTGTTTTTATTTTGCCTTATGCTACTATTCTCTTGTAATGAGAAAGGGGAGGCACTTAGCGCTCAAATGATTATTGATAGGGCAATTGAATCCTCCTGTAAAGGAAATTGTGAGCACGCTAATATTGATTTTACTTTTAGAGACAAACGTTATGTAAGTAGCCGGAATGGAGGTAGTTATAGATACGAGCGAATTTCTTCAGATTCAACAGGGGTCACGGAGGATGTGCTAACAAACGCTGGGTTTACGAGACAAAAAAATAACATCGTGATCGCAGTTCCAGATACTATGGTTACAAAGTATTCAAATAGTATTAATTCAGTGATTTATTTTGCGCAATTACCTTTCGGACTTAATGCAGCAGCAGTTAAAAAAGAGTTACTGGGTGAGACCCTAATAAAAGGTGAGGTATATTACAAAATTCATGTGTCATTTGAGGAAGAGGGTGGAGGCACGGATTTTGAAGATATTTTTGTCTATTGGATTCACAAAGAGGAATTTACTGTTGATTACCTAGCCTATTCATATGAAGTGGACGGTGGTGGAATTCGTTTTAGAGAGGCTTATAATTCAAGGATAGTGAACGGTATTCGTTTCGCAGATTATAATAACTACAAACCTGAAACACTTGATATTCCTTTAACCGATTTGGACGCCCTTTTTGAAAAAGGAGCTCTAAAATTGTTGTCAAAAATTGAAACGGAAAGCGTTGGTGTTCAAATTACAAATGCTAATTAATCGCTACGATTTCAACATTTTTTACTCCTTGGTTTATTGTCACTATATAAAGGAGTCCGTTCTCATCGTCCGCAATATCTGTATATTTATTTTCACCCATTATAGCATTTACAAATAGGGGCGTTGTATTACTATGTCCGACTACTAATACGTCATTCCCCTTCGTTAGAGTCTTAAAATCATCATTATATAGGTCCCGAGGATTATATGATTCTACGCTTAATTTTTTTTGAGATGCCGTATAGGCTGCAGTTTGCATGGTTCGATTAGGTAGAGAAGATTTGATCGATTTTTATATTTTCAAAATAAGTAGCCCAGTTTCTGGCTCTTAACACGCCTTCTTCGGTCAACTTAGGATTCTTATTAGTAGGGTCGGAGCGATCTTTTTCTGCATGTCGTATTAAATAATACGTGGTGGTACTCAGGTCTTCAACGACCTTTTCTTGTTTCTTTTTGGAGTCGTTACAGGCTACAAGGGTAAAAAATACAAGAATGAAAGAAGCAATTTTATACACGTTAACACATTTAGAATTTAAAGATACGAAATCTTTAAACTTGCTTAACGCATTGGATACATTGTTATGCTAAAGAAAAGTCCCTCTCCTAAGAAATAGAGGGAGGGAGCTTTTTAAAAGTACTGTGCTGCTGTTATCAATGTAAAGGCGGCGGCAAAAAATGTAATTGAGAGGATGTAAATTCCAAGAGCGTGATTCGGTTGATAGGGTTGTACTTTCCTTTTATTTGTTTGAGTTTTCATAATTCGCTAGTTTAAGAGATTGCTATACTAAATAGACGAACGAACTTAGAGAGCGTTACAGTTTTTGTTTTTTGAAAGCCGAAATTCTCTGTTCAAATGATGCCTCAGTTACTGGGTTTACAACGTTTTTGAAGAGTTCCATAAATTCTTCGGAATGCGTTTCTCTTTTTTGTTGAAGTAGATTAAAGTGAACAAAAGTACTCCACATAATAGCTTTTATCTCTGTCTTGTCTGAATTTAGCATTCTTAGCTCTACCAAAAGGTGTGAGTCTCCAAATTGAAGTAGTTGAGACTGAATTACAATCTCTTCCATTAAAAATGCAGGTTTTAAATAGGCAATTTGATTGCTTCCTACTACCCAGCTCTTTCCTTCTTTTCGTGCCATTTTATAAATATCAATACCATAATTATCAATTAGTTGATCCTCACGGGCATTCATAAAATAGTTTAAATAAGCCGCGTTATTTAGATGATTAAATGGATCACAATCCTGAAATCGCACCTTAGTACTACTCTCTAAAACATTTTGAAGTTCTTGCATAGGTCAATATTTTATACTCAAAGGTATATTATTCTTAAATAAATTATTTTTTCAGTTCGTTTGTTATAATAAGGTCGAGGTCATTTGCTGTGTCTATCAAATACCTTTTATCACCCATAGTTTGATTCATGAACACCGCCCCTTGAATTCTTGTATAAAGCAATTTGGCAAATTTGTCCGCATCCACGTGTGCCTTAATTTCTCCTTCGGCTTTAGCTAGTTCTACTAATTTAACAATGTTATTTTGTGTTCTCGTGATCACATCTTGAACTTTCACTATCAATTTTGTGTCTTGATGATTTGCATCAACACCTATATTTAAAATTGGACATCCACCTAGGTGTTTACTGTATTCATTATAGTTTCGGTAGAAGTCGGTAATTAAATATAATTTCTGAAGAGGAGTCTTTCCTTTCTCCTGGTGCTTTGTTATTTTCTTCAGTAGGTCATTTACATTTTTTAAAAATGCGGCTATTGCGATCGCTTCTTTGTTTTCAAAGTTACCATATATTGCTCCTTTAGTAAGACCAGTCGCTTTAGTGATATCTGCCATTGAAGTAGCCGCGTAACCTTTAGTTGAGAAAATAGGAGCTGCTTTTTCAATGATGTATTTGGTAGTTTGCTCTGCCTTAGTTAACATATTCTATTAAATTTATGGGGTAAATATAATAAAAATATACCAATTGGTATTAAATAAGTAAATGTTTTTTACTGATATGAGATATGTATATTAGCGCAACTTAAAAATCATAACCATGAAAAAAATTACCTTTATTCTTTGCTTACTTACCTATGTTGTAAACGCCCAAGTTAACGGCTATAATGTAGGTGATGTTGTCGATGACTTTACCGTTACTGACGTTGAAGGAGTTGAACATAATCTTTACACTTATCTTGCTGCAGGAAAACATGTTTATTTAGATTTCTTTTTCGACACCTGTGTACCTTGTCAAACTACCACGCCAATTTTTAATGAATTCCATGACAAATATGGTTGTAATGAAGGTGATGTTGTTATGATTTCTATGAACAACGGATCTGATTCAGATGCTGAGGTAATTGCATTTGAAAATACATTTGGCGGACCTTTCAATCACGCGCCGGCAATTAGTGCGGATGGAGGAGCCGGAGCTGTAGATTCGGATTTCGCAATCGCCGCATATCCTACTTATTGCCTTATTGGCCCAGATATGACTTTACTTGAATCAGATATTTGGCCATTAACTGGTGTTGGTACTTTTGAAGCGACTTTTCCTGTAGGATTTAATCCGCCGGTATTGTCTTGTAGTTTAGGTGTTATTGACGCAAATAGTGCTTTAGATTTTGTAATATATCCTACAGTTTCAAACGGTAGTGAAATTAATATTGTCTTGAATGAACAAGCAGATACAGATATCAATGTATATGACGTGTTGGGTAGACGTGTATTTTATAACAATTATAATTTAAAGAATATCCAGTTTAGTTTGAACGTGGTCTCTGGATCTTACTTTGTAAATATTGCTTCTGAAAATAGCTCAGTTACTAAAACTATTATCATTAAGTAAATCTTATTTCTTTTGGTTGAATTGAAAAACCCCTTGTGTTCTTATGATTACAAGGGGTCTTAACCAACCAATTATGAAACGAGTTTTTAAGGAACTCTAACCATTATTTTTAAAAGCATCTAGTGCTTCATCATTTTGCTCTTGTTCCGTCTGTGGACAACTTCCGTTAATCATCTTATCTTCTTCATAGATAACATTAGATAAGCCTAACATAATCGCCACGATAAGTAATCTAAGCCTTCTTAAAAGTGAACCAATACTCATTCGAGATTAACTAGATACAAGATCACCTTCATTCCTGAACACTAGTGAATCATTAAAACTATCTAACAATATGATGCTGTCTGTAGTGATTTTTCCAGAAAGTATTTCCTTAGAAAGAGTATTCAGAACTTCTTTTTGGATTACTCGCTGCACGGGACGGGCTCCATACTCAGGTTCATATCCTTTTATTGCTAGGTATTCAATCGCCTCTTCTGTTGCATCTAACGTAATGTTCTGTTTGGCTAACATTTTCGAAACCCCTTTCAATTGTAATCCAACAATCTTTACAATATCATTTTTGGTCAAAGGAGTAAACATAATAATGTCGTCAATCCTGTTCAAAAATTCAGGTCGTACAGTTTGTTTTAACAAGGCAAGAACATCCACTTTCGCTCCTTCCATAGCGGTTTGAGGGTCCTTAATAGTCTCAAATTTTTGCTGGATAATATCACTACCCATATTGCTCGTCATAATTATGACCGTGTTTTTGAAATCGGCCACCCGACCTTTATTATCAGTTAAGCGTCCCTCATCCAAAACTTGTAACAAAATATTAAAAGTGTCTGGATGTGCTTTTTCAATTTCGTCCAATAATACAACTGAATATGGTCTACGGCGCACGGCTTCAGTAAGTTGTCCTCCTTCATCGTAACCTACATACCCTGGAGGTGCTCCTACCAATCGGCTCACGCTATGTCGTTCTTGGTATTCACTCATATCAATACGAGTCATTGCACTTTCATCATCAAATAAATATGCGGCCAAGGCTTTTGCTAATTCTGTTTTTCCAACTCCTGTAGTCCCAAGGAATAAGAAGGTTCCTATCGGTTTTTTTTGATCTTGCAATCCCGCACGACTTCTTCGAATAGCATCGCTTACCGCGACAATAGC
>RCNB010000699.1_pt1 | contig 21971 bp, 22 predicted proteins | sample 2041321 | NCBI WGS metagenome assembly RCNB01 (sample SAMN09708232, study PRJNA481090) | Marine sediment metagenome, whole genome shotgun sequencing project. | reverse complement strand
TGCACTGGCACAAAAAGGAGGCATCGGCATCGTCCACCGGAACATGTCCATCGAAAAACATGCCGAAGAAGTGGACAAAGTCAAACGACATGAGAGCGGAATGATCGTCGATCCCATCACTGTTAGGCCTCATAATAAAATTTTCGAGGCCAAAGAAGTGATGAAAAAATACAGGATATCTGGCCTACCGATCACGGATAAGAACAACAAACTTGTCGGAATCCTGACTAATCGCGACATCCGATTCGAAACACGGCTCAACATTTCGATCGACAAAGTGATGACAAAGGAATTGATCACCGTTCCGTTAGGAACGTCACTTAAAGAAGCGGAAAAACTCTTCCATAAGCACAAAATCGAAAAACTTCTGATGGTTGATGAAAATTTCCATCTTAAAGGCTTGATCACGTATAAAGACATCCTGAAAAGAATCCAGTACCCTAATGCTTGTAAGGACAATTTTGGCCGGTTGAGAGTAGGAGCAGCTATCGGGGTAAGTGGGGAAACCCTGGAAAGGGCCAAAGCTTTAGTCCAGGCGAAAGTGGATGTGTTGGTGATCGATACGGCCCATGGCCATTCCCAGAAAGTCATGGATACAGTGAAAATGATAAAAAAAGAGCTCCCAGACCAGGAACTCATTGCCGGAAACATTGGGACTACAGAGGCGGCCAAGGAACTCATCGCACTCGGCGTCGATGCTGTGAAAGTCGGCGTGGGACCCGGCTCTATCTGCACAACCCGTATTATTTCTGGGGCGGGAATTCCACAGATCACAGCTATCTCAGATGTTTTTCGCATCACTAGAGAAAAAGAAATTCCTCTTATCGCTGATGGCGGGATCAAATACTCAGGGGACATCACTAAGGCCATCGCTGCAGGGGCTAGCTCTGTCATGTTGGGAAACCTTCTTGCGGGTACCGATGAATCTCCTGGAGAAGTTGTCATATTCCAAGGGCGCTCATATAAAATTTATAGAGGAATGGGCTCCATCGAAGCCATGCGAGAAGGAAGCCGCGATAGATATTTTCAAGAGACTTCACCGGGCGTTAGCAAACTCGTCCCAGAAGGCATTGAGGGAAGAGTTCCGATCAAAGGCAGTGCTTTTCACATAATAGAAATGATGGTGGGAGGCCTTAAATCGGGAATGGGGTATGCCGGATGCGGAACAATCCGTGACCTCCAGGAAAAAGCCAAATTCATAAAAGTGACAACATCAGGCATGAAAGAGAGCCATGTTCATGATATTGCCATCACAAAAGAAGCTCCGAATTATTACTTAGATTGAACACATTAGTTTTGTCTTGTAAAGTCTGTTTAATCAGTCATCGGTTACCATTTCATGCCCTGGGGGGATATTCAGTTTAGCACAACGCATTCCTGCAGGAAGAAGAAATTGGAAAGAATGAAATAGAAATTCCAAATGTTATTGATAACATTAATCATCTGTGTTTCTGCTTCTTTGTTATTCACTTACATTGCTAAAAAATTAAACATTTCTGTTGTGGTGGGATTGATTGTCAGCGGAATCATCTTGGGATCTCCTCTGGCAAAAAACATCCTTTTCAAATCTGATACGGAAATCATCACAAAGCTAGGAGATTTGGGATTTTTCCTATTGATGTTCCTAGCTGGGATGGAAATTTCCTGGTGTATGCTGTATGAAGAAAGGAAAGAAGCTGCCACCATCGCTTTTTTTGCTGCCCTCTCTCCTTTTGTGTTGGGATTTTCGATCTTCCTTATACTCGGATATTCCGTCTATGCTGCTCTTGCCATTGGCATCTGTATGGGGATAACGGCTGAGGCCACAAAAGCCAGAGTCCTTCTAGAGCTTAACAAAATTGATACCAAAATCGGATCGATCATGATGGGAGCAGGGATAATCGATGACATCCTCGGACTTTCAGCGTTCGCTTTGATAAGCTTTTTATTCACGAGCAAATTTGCGACCAAGGAATTTATTCACACTTTGGTGGCTCTATTTGCATTTTTTTTGGGCATCCTCGTCCATAGATTCATTGGACGAGAAAAGCCTCTCATTGTTTTTGCGGAAAAGTTCATTTTGACTCTGGTTATTCCTTTCTTTTTCATCGCTATGGGGATAAATTTCAGCTTTTCATCCTTGATCCTGAAGCCTTGGTTGTTCCTGTTGATAATATCGATTGCCCTGTTTGGGAAAATAGTCGGGACCATGCTTGCCAAGCCTTTCCTTAGACTGACATGGAAACAGCTTTATCTCGTGGGATGGGGAATGAACAGCCGTGGAGCAGTGGAAATCGCTATAGCCTTCATGGCCTTCCGCACGAATCTTATTTCCATACAGATATATTCGGGTTTGGTCGTTATGGCTCTTACGACAACCTTGATCTTCCCGTTTATACTCAGGGGATTGATTAAAAAAGACCCTCAGATAATGGGGGGGCCTTCTAGCTGCAAGCTAAGCCCCAAGTACAAGGCCAGATCATGAATGACTTAAAAGTCATATCTGCTGTACTCAGCACTGCCTCACTTAGCCAAATCCATGGGGAAATCAGAGAAAGCCATTGGGCTAAAATCACGCTTTCTTTGTCTTCTCTCCTAGGGGTGATTTTTGTCCAGCTTGTCCCGATCCCCAATATTCTAGACAATATATTGGTAAGCATCATAGCAGGTATACAGAAATTCAGGGGACACGTTACCGATTTTAAGACAAATCGGTACATGTCCCCAATTTCTGGTAACGTGTCCCTTGATTTTGAGCTTGTACATAAATAATTCAGGTTAGGAGAACAAAATGAGAAAGTGGAAATGCACGGTGTGCGGTTATATTTATGACGAAAACAAAGAGAGTATCCCGTTCGAAGAATTGCCCGAAGATTGGACATGCCCGCAATGCGGGGCGCCAAAATCAGCCTTCCAGATCATCGAAGGTATGGACACAACCAAACACGGAAAAACAAATGTTGCAGAAAAAATCGTGGAACAGCTTGTCGCCTATGGAGTAAAGAGAGTCTTTGGCATTCCAGGAGATTCCAACCTCCCATTAACAGAAGCCATTCGAAAGAATCCGAATATCGACTTAGTACTCACCCGACACGAACAAGCAGCTGCCTTTATGGCATCGGCCCATGCCAAACTCACAGGAGAGATCGGAGTATGCATGTCCATCGCCGGTCCAGGCGCGACAAATCTGATCACAGGAATCGTCGATGCGGCAACGGATAGAGCTCCTGTTCTTGCACTTCTCGGACAAGTGCCGGAGGTCTTCCTGGGCAGCGAATCCTTACAGGAGATCGCGGAGGTTGACATATTCAAGACCTTCTGTGTTTACGCCGAACAGATCAGTGCTGCCGGTCAAGCTCTGAATGTCGTCAATCTCGCGATCAAAAAAGCCTACGCTTCTCCAGGCCCTGCGGTTTTGAGTCTCCCGACAGATGTTTTGGCTAAGCCGTTGGACGAGCCTATCTGGCCTCCAGAAGCTCATCTTTTCAAACCTGATCTTCACCCGGGAGAAGCTGTCAAGGAGGCTGCCGAATTGATCGCCAAGAGCAACCGGCCAATCCTGTTCGCAGGTTGGGGCGCCCGCCATTGCGGACCTGAATTGCTTGAACTAGCCCGCTATATCGGAGCACCTATCGTCACAACATCCCGAGCTAAAGGAATAGTCCCAGAATCGGACGAACTCGTCCTCGGTGTTTTAGGATCGATCGGCAACCGATTTGCCCCTAAAATCGTGGCTCAATCGGATTTGATCATCATTCTGGGAAGCGGTTTCAGACAGCGCAATCTTGTCCCGAATATCGATGTGATACAGGTGGACATCGATGCCACGCGAGTGGGCAAAACATTCCCCGTCAATATAGGGATTGTGGGAGACGCCCATCGAGTCATCGAAATGTTGAAAGAGGTTGCGAAATCAAGGAAAATAGATCCTGATTTTCTTAACGCCATCCAATCCGCAGATAAACAGTACAAGGATTTACTCTACCAGGACTCAAAAAAGATACAGAAACCGATTCATCCTGGAGCCGTGATTCAAGCCTTGAAACAAAAGGCCACCAACGATGCCATCATTTGTTCGGATGTGGGAGATCATACCTATTGGTTCTACAAGCGCTTTATCTGTGAAAAACACCAGACTTTTTTGTGCGCCAACATGGCAGGCATGGGATTTGGAGTACCCGCAGCAATCGCCTGCCAATTTGCACAACCAAACAGGCAAGTCATCGCTATAACAGGAGATGGAGGATTCGGGATGGCAGGAATGGAGTTTATGACCGCTGTTTATAACAAACTCCCGATCACGGTAATCGTGTTTAACGATGGCAAACTGAAAAACATAAAAAAAGAACAAGAAAGTTATGGTTATCCAGAGTACAGAGTGAGTTTCACCAATCCGAACATGGCAGAGATGGCCAACTCTTCAGGTGCATTGGGAGTCCGGGTCTCAGATCCCGAAAAGCTCGATACAGCCATAACTGAAGCTCTAAACTCTTCCAAACCTGCAATTGTCGAGGTCATGGTCGATCCTGAAATATACATCAAAGCTGTCTTCCGATAAAGCACGCTAAAGCTTGACAGGAGAGTGGGAAATTTATACCGTAATTTCGCCAATTCGATAAAAGGAGGCCAAAATGGCAAAAGTGCCCGACACACAAGAGAATGTACAAAAATGCATTTGTGGAGGTTGCCCTTCCTTTGATGATTGCATGAGAGATAACAATGAAATTTTGTATTGTGCAAAGGAAAAGAGTGCATGTGAAGTGCCGAGGAACGGGTGTTTGTGCGGTGCATGCCCTCTTGTTGCAGAATTCGGCCTGGATAAAATGTACTATTGCGTTTTGGGTTTTACCGAATAGACAAAGGAGGGATACCCGATGTCGTTTTTTCTGATAAAATCCATTCTCGCCCTATTTTTGCTGGCTGCAGCTGTGGGTGCAGTTACAAGCATGCTCACTATGATGGGAAAGGCCGAAAAAAAAATCAGCCCCAAAACTTTGCGGAAAATACACATTATCTCTGGCCGTCTCTTCCTCCTTCTCCTTCTTCCCCTCTTTTTCTTGGGACTTAGGTATTGGGCTAAGATCGGAGATCAAGCTTCTGTGCGGGCAGTGTTCCATGCTGTATTGGCATTGGGCCTCATCATCATTTTTCTGCTCAAGGTGGCCATCGTCAAATTCTACAAACAATTCCTTCGATTCGCTCCTGTCATGGGAATGCTGGTCTTTGGTTTTGCTTTTGTCGTGTTCAGCGTTTCGGCGGGATTCTACGCTGTAAGAGCATTAAGCACCGATCCAACCTCATCTGAGGAGATCAATACTGCTCCATCTGAAATCATCGGGAGTGCAGACCAGGGAGCTTCTTTTTACAACGCAAATTGTCTCTCCTGCCACAATGCTGATACAGAAGATAAAAAGGTCGGTCCCGGGCTTAAAAATTTATTTAAAAAGGAAAAATTGCCCTATAGCGACCGTCCGGCAACCGTTGAAAACGTCAAGCAACAGCTCATCCGGCCTGCGTTGGTCATGCCATCTTTCACCAAGTTGAGCGAACAGGAAATGGCAGATCTTATCGCCTATCTCAAAACCTTGTGATCCTAATTCCTAGTATTTTTATAGAGTAAATTGACATGAATTTATTTTTAGTCTAGAATAGTCAAAAATTCCAAAGGATAAAAGAACGTGAAGAAATTTTGGCGGTGCCATGTCTGTAACGATATCCATTTTGGAGTCAACCCTCCTGAGGTATGCCCGACATGCCTGGTCGAAAAAGCCTTCGTGGAGATTTCATCTGAGGAAGCAAAAAAAATCCAAGGCCTATCAGAGATCACTATGAACAAAGTCGACTTCAGAAAAGCCATTGAAAAATTCGCAGAAGGAAACGAATTCCAAATCAATCCAGACCAAGAAAAAGTGGAAACTCTGTTGGGGGGGATATTCAACTGTGAGAAAAATCATGGAATGAAATTCTGCCCTTGCCGTCTGACCACAAAAAATTTCGAAGAAGACCTGAAGCTCGTATGCCCTTGCAATTTCCGGATTCACGAAACATACAAGGACAAAGTTGATGGGGAATGCTGGTGCGGCCTCTTTAGAAGGAGATAACAATATGAATAAGTTGCTGATATTTCATGCACGGGAATGCCCTCATTGCATCGTTATGTTGCCCCTCGTAGACAGGCTAGAAAAAGAAACAGGAGTGAAAATAGAAAGGCTCGAAGTTTGGCATAACGAAAAAAATGCCGACTTGATGAGGTCTTACAGAGATATCATAGAACCCAAGTGTGGGGGGCAACTTCGCACTCCCACTTTCATGAATACAGAAACGAACGATATTCTTTGCGGAGAAGTCAAATACGAAGATCTGGAAGACTGGGCCACTAAATAGATTAAAGATTCGGCTCTGTCATTTTTTTGGGATCTAAAATTTCTTTTAATTCATTTTTTGTGAGCCATCCCTTTTCCTGAACAATTTCAATCAAAGGTCTTCCTTCTTCGAGGGATCGCTTGGCAACCTCTGCGGCTTTGGAATACCCGATGTAGGGAGAAAGAGCTGCCGCCAATCCCATGCTCTTTTTGGCATACTCCTGACAGACTTCCACATTTGCTTCGATACCCTCGATGCACCTCGTCTTCACCTGCTTCAATGCATTTGTCAGAATTTCGATCATAAAGCATAGGTTGAATGCGATCACCGGCATCATCACGTTCAGTTCCAATTGCCCGGCTTGTACTGCACCGCTCACCGTATGATCACATCCGATAACCTGGTAACAAACCATGTTCATCATCTCGAGCATGGAGGGATTGACCTTTCCCGGCATGATCGATGAACCCGGAGCAACAGCCGGCAGCTTGATTTCTGCCAATCCTGTTTTAGGCCCGGAGGAGAGCAGGCGAAGATCGTTGGAGATACGATTCATCTCCAGAGCGATGTTGCGGAGAGCCGCACTGACCTCAGCCATCGGCCTCATGCTCTGCATGGCTTCCCTCAAGTCTTGGGAACCTTTAAACTTCAGGCCTGTTAGCCTGGATAGATTTTTTATTATGTTTTCCGCATAAGCAGCGGGGGTATTTAGTCCTGTCCCAACGGCTGATCCCCCTATGCCCAATTCAAGCAGAGATAGAGCTGCCTGGTCGAGAAAATTCCTGCATCCGGTCAATGTCCGGGAATAAGCTCGAAACTCCTGTCCCAGTCGGATCGGGGCTGCATCCTGGAGATGAGTCCTCCCCGATTTTAAAACCTTGTCGAATTCTTTGGCTTTTGCCAGAAAAGATCTTTCTATATTCTTCAGCGTATCGATCAGACCTTCGAGTAAAAAAAGAGTCGATATTCTTATGACAGTGGGAAAAACATCATTCGTGCTCTGCCCCATATTCACATCATCATTCGGGTGGATCAACTGATATCGGCCCCGCTTACCACCCAAAATTTCTTCTGCAAGGTTGGCCAACACTTCATTGCAATTCATGTGGAAGGCTGTTCCCGCTCCCATTTGAAAAACATCCACCACAAACTGATCTTGAAATCCTCCAGCCAAAACTTTATCACACGCTGTGACGATGGCGTCTGATTTTCGCTTTTCCAATCCGCCGAGTTTGTGATTTGCCTGCGCCGCTGCCTTTTTTATCAGAACCACAGCTTGCACCATTTTGGGATGGCTTTTGAGACCGCTGATCGGAAAATTCACCAAGGCTCTGGCCGTCTGAGCACCATAATAGGCATCTGCAGGAACAGAGACATTCCCCAATGAATCATTTTCTGTTCTATTCGTTTTCGACAAGGTTAAACTCCTTAACAGATCTTGATCTGAAGATCCGTTTTAAGATGCGTTTTGGGATTTTTTGCGCTTAAAACCACTTTTTTTCCCCGACCGAATCATCTTTTTATCAATGGTAGCCAATGAGTTTATCATGTTTCACACGATTATATTATCGATCAACCTCACCTTGCCGAAAAACACTGCAACAACAATGAGTGTCTCTTTTTCTATTTTATCCAAAGGATCGAGATTTTCCAAATCTACGATCGCAATGTAATCAAGACTGGCCAAAGGTTCTGCGTCAATCAACCTTGTCATTTCGCTTTTTATGATCTGGGGATCCTTCTCGCCAGCTTCTATCAAACGATTGGTTTCCCTTAAACTTTCCACCAAACACAGGGCTGCCTTTCTCTGATCCTTTGTGAGATAGACATTCCTCGAACTCAGAGCCAATCCGTCTTCTTCCCTGATGGTAGGCAAGACTTGGATTTCCACATCCAAGTTGAGATCACGCACCATTTTTTTGATGATCAAAGCCTGTTGGGCGTCCTTCTGGCCAAAATAAGCGATATCAGGGTTAACAATCACGAAGAATTTCAGCACAACCGTGCACACCCCTCGAAAATGTCCGGGACGGGATCGTCCCTCGAACTTGTCCTGCAAATCTGTCATGTCCACATACGTTTTGAATCCTTCAGGATACATCTCCTGATCATCCGGGACAAATACGATATCCACGCCAAGTTCTTCCAATAATGCTGAGTCTTTCTCAAAATCTCGCGGGTATTCCTGTAGATCTTCTTTGGGACCGAATTGGGTGGGGTTGACAAATATGCTGACGACCGTGCAATCTGTGTTCCGTAAGGATTCCCTCACAAGGCTTAAATGTCCCTCATGCAGAACACCCATCGTGGGTATAAAGCCAACACTCTTCCCAGAAAATTTCTGTTTGTTGATTGCCGCTTTAATCGCGTTTATTTTGGATAGAACTTCCACGCTACTTTTTCTCTTTTTTCTCCAAGATTTGTTCCAGGACCTCTTTTTTTTTCAAGTGATAGGATTTGCTGTCGTCGGGGAAAGTTCCCTCTTTTACATCTTCAATATACTCCCTGATGGCCTTGTTCAGACTGCCATGGATATCCACATATTTTTTGACAAACTTGGGAAGATAACCGTTGGCATATCCAACAAGGTCATGAAACACTAATATCTGACCATCACAGTGAGGCCCTGCTCCGATACCGATGGTCGGAACGTTTCGCTTGAGTGTAATCTCTCTTGCCAGTTCCATCGGAATACATTCCAGAACGATGCTAAAAACTCCTGCCTTTTCCAAATCTTCGGCATTTTGTATGATTTTTTTTGCCTCTTCTATCTCTTTGCCTTTTACCTTGAACTGGCCGAGATGATAGATGGATTGAGGTGTCAATCCCACATGTCCCATCACCGGGATTTCAGCCTCCACAAGGGTTTCTATGAGCTTCAGCCTTTTTTGTGAAGCGCCTTCTATTTTAACGGCTTGGGCTCCAGCTTCTTTCAAAAAGCGTGATGCATTCCGGACCGTTTCATCCACGGACATATGGAAGGAAAAGTAAGGCATATCTCCCACAATCAAGGGCCTCTTAGCAGCTCTCACCACAGCTTTGGTATGATGGATCATTTCCTCCATCGTCACCGGGATCGTGTTTTCGTAGCCTAGGACGACCATTCCCAGTGAATCCCCAACCAGGATGAGATCTATGCCAGCCTCATCAACAATTTTGGCGGTAGGAAAATCATAGGCCGTCAGAGCGACAATCTTTTCCCCCTGTTGTTTTTTTTTGTGAAGATACGGGATGGTGATTTTTGGGATTTTATCTTCGGGCATCTTTAATCCTTTCTCCCCATCTCGCCTATTAGACAATCGAGATTGAGGTAAAGTAATTTATTTATTGTGTTTATTGGTTTTGCTAAGAGGCACATAGAACAACGGGCTCTTTTTCATCTGTTTGATCTTATCGATGAGATCTAAAATCTCCTCTTCCCTATCGAAATCCAATTCATCGGCCCTCACCACGAGGAGGGGCGCAACTTGGTAGTTGAAGAAAAAATAGTCAAAGGCGCCCAAGACATCCTCCAAATATTTCTCCGCAATATTCTTTTCCATTTCTGAACCTTCTTTGTTTATTCTCCTGAGCAAGGTAGGCAGGGAGATTTGAAGATATATGACCAAGTCCGGTTTGGCTACCCTCTCGGTAAGAATACTGTAAATCCTATCGTAAACGACGAGTTCGTCGTCTGTCAGAGTTTGATAAGCATAAATTTTGTCTTTTTCGAACATGTAGTCACAGATCACTCTTTCTTCGAAAAGGTCTCTCTGGAGAAGCCTTGACTGCTGATGATATCTGTTCACCAAAAAAACCAACTGAGCGAGGAAAGCAGCCCCCTCCAGCTCATCATAAAAATCCTTGATATATGGATTTTCCAAGCGGTCAAAGATAACTTTTCCACCTATTTTCTGTGCCAGGATGTTTGCCAGTCGGGTTTTCCCAGATTTCATAATTCCCTCTACAGCAATGTGCCTGAAGGGAATATCCTGTTTCGTTATCATTGTCTTAGGCTATACCTATACACCCGTATATCAAACCGTCATCGGAACAGCATAAAAATAGCGGATAATCAAGGATAAGTCAAACGATTAAAGGGGGACGTTAAAGGGGGACGTCCCCATAATTTTATTTCTTCTTTTTAGTCGGAGGGGAGGCTTTCTCTTCAAGCGGAACAACGATCCACGCAACAACATAAAAAATCAACATCGGAAATATGGCCGTCATCAGAGTGAGAGCCACAAATATGAGCCGAACAAGAGTGGTGTCGATATCAAAATAATCTCCAAATCCAGCACAAACGCCGCTGATCATTTTGTTTTCCTCAGAACGGAAAAGCTTTTTCGCCATTTATTCCTCTCTATACTTAATTACGAATATGACTGAATAAAGGTTCAATCCACGAATTTTATTCCCTGGGCCAGAGGGAGCTCCTTGGACCAGTTGATGGTGTTGGTCTGCCTCCGCATGTAACCTTTCCAAGCATCGGATCCAGACTCTCTTCCGCCGCCGGTCTCCTTCTCACCTCCGAAGGCTCCGCCGATTTCTGCTCCGGAGGTCCCGATATTAACGTTGGCAATCCCGCAATCCGAACCTTCATGGGAGAGGAATTTTTCGGCAGTCAAAAGATTTGTAGTAAAAACAGCACTTGACAGTCCCTGCGGAACTTCATTATGCAACTGGATGGCCTCCTCGATGTCCTCGTACTCCATAAAGTATAGAATCGGAGCGAAAGTTTCGATATGGACGATTTCCGTCTGTTTGGGCATTTTAACGATTGTGGGTTCGACAAACTGTTCGCCAAGATCAGAAAGACGATTTCCCCCGCAGAGGATTTCTCCACCCTGCTCTTTTGCCTTCTCCAAGGCTGCCAGCATGTCTTCAACCGCTCCTTTTGTCACCAGAGGTCCCATCAGAGTACCTTCTTCAATCGGATCCCCGGTGGTCACCTGTTTGTAGGCATTCACGATTCGTTCGGACAATTCAGAGGCGATGGACTTGTGCATGATAATACGCCGCGTTGACGTGCAGCGCTGTCCAGCCGTTCCCACAGCTCCGAAAAGAATGGTGCGCATAGCCATCTCCAGGTCAGCATCCTCAGCAACGATGACGGCATTATTGCCACCCAGCTCCAGTATTGTGCGGCCAAAACGCCGCGCCACAGCTTCGGATACGCGACGCCCCATTCTGGTCGACCCGGTGAATGAAATAAGCGGCAGCCTCGAATCGTTTATCATACGTTCCCCAACAACCGCTCCTCTTCCGATGGTGATGTTGAAAATTCCTTTCAAGCCATGATCAGCCATGACCTGATTTGCGATGTGCTGGATAGCGATAGCCGTTAATGGCGTCTGAGAAGATGGCTTCCAGACTGTGGTATCCCCACAGGCCGCAGCGATCGCCGCATTCCAGGCCCAAACCGCCACCGGAAAATTAAAGGCTGTAATAACACCGATGGCCCCTAGAGGGTGCCACTGCTCATACATTCTGTGTCCCGGGCGCTCGGAATGCATGCTCAAACCATAAAGCTGGCGGGAAAGTCCGATGGCGAAATCACAGATGTCGATCATCTCCTGAACTTCACCATGACCCTCAGCCCTTATCTTTCCCATCTCGAGAGTGACCAGATCTCCTAGAGGCTCTTTATTCTCTCTCAAAGCTTCTCCCAAATCCCTGACGATCAATCCCCTTTTTGGAGCTGGCATCATCCGCCAAGTCTTGAAGCCCTCAACGGCCAACTGCAATACCTGATCGTAGGTTTTTTCCGTAGCTTGAATCACTTTGGCGATAGGGTCACCCGTCGTCGGATTAATCGAGACAATCTCCTCACCTGCAGGATCCTCGTACCAATCATCCGGGCCGGCGCAAGCGCCCACGTTAACATCTTTTATCTGAAGTTTTTCAAGTATTTCTTTCAAAGTTTTCTCCTCTCTTTTTATTTTTCATCCATATACGGATAACGATAATTCTTAGGCGGATTCAGATTTTCCTTGATGGTCCGTGCGCTAACCCATCGAAGCAGGTTGAGGTAAGATCCAGCCTTGTCATTGGTTCCAGAGCCGCGAGCTCCTCCAAAAGGTTGCTGTCCCACAACAGCTCCTGTTGGCTTATCATTGATGTAAAAGTTCCCAGCCGAATGGCGCAGGACCTTGGATGCTTGTCCAATGGCTTTTCGATCGAGGGCAAATATGGCACCGGTCAAAGCATAAGGCGAAGTCTTGTCACACATTTCAAGGGTCTGCGCATATTCCGACTCCGGATATACAAATAGGGTAAGAACCGGACCAAAGATTTCTTCTTCCATGAGCTTGAACTGCGGATTTGTGGTGACGACCACAGTGGGCTCGATGAAATACCCTTTGGAATCATCATAGCTCCCCCCGACGATGATCTCTGCCTCGTTCGAGTTTTTCGCATAGTCAATATACTCCACAATGCTGTCAAAGGCTGCCTTATCGATCACCGCACCCATAAACATAGAAAAATCGGTAATATCTCCCATCTTGATCGTCTTGACCTGATCCACCAGACGTTCCTTCACAGCGGGCCACAGACTCTGAGGGATGTAGGCTCGACTGGCCGCGGAACACTTTTGTCCTTGGTATTCGAACGCACCTCTGACCAAGGCGGTAACCACAGCCTCCTCATCAGCCGAAGCATGAACAAAAATAAAGTCTTTCCCCCCTGTTTCGCCAACGATTCTCGGATAGGAACGGTAGTTCATGATGTTTCCACCGATGGTTTTCCACATGCCCTGGAATACGGCTGTACTCCCGGTAAAATGGACTCCGGCCAGATCACCTTTTGCCAGAACAGGATCGCCCACATATCGGCCTGGTCCCGGGATAAAATTAATCACACCATCGGGCAATCCGGCTTCTTTCCACAATTGCGTACAAAAATAGGCCGAATACACAGCAGAGGAAGCAGGTTTCCAGAGCACCACATTTCCCATCATAGCAGGAGATGTCGGAAGGTTTCCGGCAATAGATGTGAAATTGAAGGGTGTCACAGCGAATACAAATCCCTCGAGGGCGCGGTATTCCACATAATTCCAGCTGTCACCCATCGAATCAGGCTGTTCGGTATAGATTTGATTCATATAATACGGATTATAACGGTAAAAATCTATCAATTCACAAGCGGCATCGACTTCGGCTTGATGGGGGGTCTTGGACTGACCGAGCATGGTCGATGCATTCAGAATGTCCCGGTATTTGGTTGCCAAAAGCTCTGCAGCTCTTAAAAACACCGAGGCACGCGAAATCCAATCCATTTCAGACCAATCTTTCCAGGCCTTTTTGGCCTCTCCAACAGCCATCTCGATTTCTTCTGGACCAGCTTTGTGATATTGAGCCAGAAGATGATTGTGGTCGTGCGGACAACGGCAGTCTGCCAAGTTCCCGGTCTTTACTTCTTTTCCCCCTATTATTAAGGGAATTTCCATCCTCTCACCAAGCAGTTTTTTAATCTGTGCCTTCAAAGACACCCTCTCGGGCATGCCTGGTGCAAAGCTGTACACTGGCTCATTCGAAGGGCGCGGAACCTTCACAATACCATTCATATCTCTTCCTCCTTTTTTTTGTCTGAATTATTCATAAAAAATGCCGCAAAATTTTTTGCTTCATCAATATCAGGAAAATATCCTGACATCGCTGAAAAAACATTTCAAGAAAAATCGTCTTATCAAACGGCATTTTTTATCCAATGGACGAGCCGATCTCACTACATCGGCATCGTTGTAGCCCATTCGCAGTATACAAATACAGCCTCATGGGCCACTGCCTCGCCGCTGCAGCAATCTCAACTCGTGAATAATCCAGATTAAAGAATTCAACATTATACATTAATCAAAACAATCCTTCACTATTCTGAAGCAAGAAGTTAGAGGCCCAAATCTTTATCGATCCCCTGCATGGCTTCCAAGCAAATTTCGATGAAATCATCCAGGTCCATACCGATATTTTTGATCTGTTCGATATCCTCTCGCCGGGCTCCCCGAGCAAAGCTCTTTTCTTTGTACCTCCGTTTCACAAAGGACAGGTCCACTTCTTTGAGTTTCTTGGTGGGATGCATCAGGGTGGCCGCGATGATCAAACCTGTGAGAGGATCGATGGAAAAAATGGACCATTCCATCTCATTCTGGCACTCAACATGACCGGCATGGGCTTGGACAGTCCGAATAATCTCTGCATCCACTCCTTTCTCCTTCAAAATCTTGACAGTCTCTGTGGTATGTAGCTCCGGACTTTTTTCGGTGATCTCATAATCCAGATCATGCAGGATTCCTGCCAGCCCCCATTTCTCCTCATCCTGGCCGAGTCTGCGGGCCACCGCTCTCATGCAGGCTTCCACAGCTAAACAATGTTTGACTAGGTTTTTGTTTTTCAAATGAGCTTTCACTAAATTTAATGCTTCATCTCTATTCATCTCTCTACCTCCTATCTAAATATTATTGGATCTATTCTATGCTTATCTGAAATTACTCATTGAGAACATTTGGGAATGGGAGAAGCGACTTTTGAAGATTTAGCCTTTCATCATCGTTCTTCGAGGGAATCCGACTTTGTCGGGCCCGAGGACTGTTTGAGCACTGGACTAACCAATGAAAGGTGCTGATAAAAGCAAGGCTTAAAGAATGAGAAAAAGGATTAATGTGCGCAGTTCCGCAGGGCCGAGAAGGTCGATGATGGAATGGCGTTAAAAATCTGAACAGGAGCGAGGCCGTTCCCAAATGTTCTCTATAAGCATCACATGTAATTTGGAATAGATCCATTTTATTCCTTTGTGATGGCGAAGGCTATATAGGCGGTTGCCGATTCCTGCTCATCCTGCCCAATAACTCTGATCAAATACAACCCTTCGTTTCCTGGAGTCCAAGTCCAGGAATTCTCTTCCGATGTTTCCTGGATAACCTCCTCATCCTCCACAAATAAAATGGGAAATTTGGCAACCACACTCACCCATTTCAATCGGCTGAGGCGGAATTCAAATCGAGGGATTACAAATCCGGAAAAGTTAGCCTCAAAAACAATTTCTTGGTCGACTTTCTGCGGGGATTCCAACGAGGATGACAAAGACAGCTCGACATCCCTTTTCTGAATTAAAAAAGGAAACTTTGCTTGAGCCTTTTCTTTTTCATCGACAACAACTACATTCACGCTGTAATACCCTTCTTCCTCAGGGAACCAATCCCAAGTTCCTGTCTCAGAACTCTCTTGAACGACTTTGCTCTCTCCCTGTTGAAACAGGAAAAAAATATCCGGATAAAACTTTGCTTTGATATAACGAGTCAAAGAAAATTCGTGCTTTGGCAGATGGAATCCGGTGTCATTTGCCGTGAATGTAATCTCCTCATTTGGTTCGCTGGGAGACATTTTCGAGGAGGAAAGGGTTACTTTCACTGTCTTTTTGAGAAACACCAATTTCTCTGTGTCGTTTTCCGGGTCATGGAGATTGACCAACAGGAAAGGAGCTAACCAGGCCGGATTAGATTTGATTTCTTGGGAAGCATCAAAGCTGCCTTTGTTTTCTCCTGTTTTTATGTCGAAACAAACTAGCTTCGGAGAAAAGGAGGATACCACAACCTTCTTATCGATGACCTCCATCCGATAATAGCTCCTGGACGGAATAGAATTCCACCAAAGTATCGTTCCGCTATTTTTGTTCAAGCAGTATAAAACACAATTCCAGCACAGAAAAAATACCCGTTTCCCAACCACCACAGGAGGAACAAAAGTGGTGCCACCGGAACGAATCTTCCATTTTCTTTTTTGTCGTTTCAAATTCCAACAGTGAAGATACCGATCGTCCGTCCCGAAAAATAGGAGGTTTTCAGCCACAGTCAAAGTTTTTCCTATTCTTCCCCCAACATGATATTTTCCCGAAAGCCTTCCTCTTTTGTCGACAATATAGATGGAAAGGTCATCACATCCAAATAGTACCTTATCTTGCCAAATAATGAGGTTGGATCGAGCGGCGTCATCGGCCTGGAATTGCCAGAGTTCTTCCCCTGTTTCTGCATTTAAACTAAAGAGGAGCCCATTTTCTGTGCCGACGAAGACTTGCCCCCCGCTCTCTGCGATCCCGCTCGTAATTTTGCTCACGAGTCTTGTTTCCCACAGAAACTTTCCGTTGCGATCTATAGCATAAAGAATGTTCTCGCTGTCGTAGACATAAATGCGGCTCTCTGTGAGATACGGGGGGGATGATAAAGAAGCAGGAATATCTACCTCCCACAATATCTCTTTTTTTTGACCCTCGATACAGTAAATCTTCCCTTTTCTCGTGGAGAAATAAAGGAGATGACCTTCTTTTTGAATCGGGAAAACAATCTTACCTTCATACGAGAGCTCGTGATCTTTCTCAACAGGAAAAATCACTCCTATCGGATAGGGAACAACTTTAGTTTTGAATATCGAGCAAAAATGGCTGAATAGGATTACACAAAAAAGGATTGCGAATTTTTTCATGCCTTCAAAAGACCGTATGATAGCATTTTTTGCTCGTTGAGGTAAGTCTTTCCTTATCCGAGAAACGGGGCTCAAACCAGGGTTTACATAAGAAATGTAAGCTGATATCATTCGATTGATTACAAGCTATGATAAATTACATCCTGCTCTACAAGATCAGAAAAAGAGTTAAGAGAATCATCAAAGAAAAAATTGTGGAAGAAGAGATCGCAACCACGGAAAGTTCCTGCATAGGATGCATTGCTGACGAAATAAGCTGGGAAATTTATTACCTTCTCAAAGAGAGCAAAGGAGAAAAATAGCTCAGGTTTTCGCTTTAGTCTTCTTTTTCAAGTCATTCCACCAATCGATTCTCTTCTTGATCTCTTTTTCCAACCCTAAATGGCCAGGATCATAATACTTACGGCCTTTGAATTTCTTGGGGAACGTTTCCATATCCGTGGTCACATGCTCGAAGCTGTGTGCATATTTATAATCTTTTCCGTATCCGATATCCTTCATCAATGAGGAGACAGGATTACGTAGTTGAAGAGGCACGGGCTCGAAAGGACTGGATTCCACATCTTTCATGGCTTTTGCGAATGCAACATAAGCTCTGTTGCTTTTGGGAGCTGAGGCAAGATATATGACGGCCTCTGCCAAAGCCAGTTCCCCTTCGGGAGAACCGATAAAATCATAAGCATCCTTGGCGTTGAGGGCAATGGTCAAAGCTTGGGGATCAGCCAGCCCGATATCTTCAGAAGCAAAACGGACAAGCCTCCGGACAATATACAGGGGATCTTCTCCGGCCGCAATCATACGAGCCAGCCAATACAGGGATGCATCCACATCACTGTTACGCAGGCTTTTGTGGAGTGCAGAGATCAGGTTAAAATGTTCTTCTCCCTTTTTATCATACAGGAGGATCCTTTTTTGGAGAGCCTCTTTAGCCTGCTCCACCGAAATTTTGCCCTTTTTTGCGAGGTTGGCTGAAATCTCAAGGGTATTCAATGCCCGGCGTGCGTCACCGTTTGCGTAATCGATAATCATTTTGAGAGCCTGGTCTTCTATCATCAGGCTCAACTTTCCTAAGCCATCATTTTTGTCCTTGATGGCCTCTTTGAGGATATGGGACAAGGACTCATCTTCCAGGGGCTTCAGCACCAGAACTTTCATCCTTGAAAGCAGGGGTGCGATAACCTCAAACGAGGGATTTTCCGTTGTGGAACCAAACAGAATGATGTCCCCTTTTTCCACATAAGGCAGGAATGCGCCCTGCTGGGCTTTGTTGAATCGGTGCAATTCATCGATAAATATTATTGTCGGCTGGCCGTATAACTTTTTATGGCTTTCTGCCTTGGCCATAACGTCTTTGACTTCCTTTATCCCAGAAAGAACGGCGCTGAAAAAGAGGCACGGGAGGTTGTTTTGTTGTGCCAGGATGTATCCCAGAGTCGTTTTTCCAGAGCCAGGGGGCCCCCAGAATACGATCGAAACGAGATGATCTGTCTCGATAAGTTGAGACAAGATCTTCCCTTGGCCTATTAGGTGCTCCTGACCACAGAATCGCTCTAACGACTTAGGGCGCATTCTCTCCGCCAGAGGAACGCGCTCCTGGCCGGTTTTATCCGTCATGCTCCTGATTATCCTTTCGCAGGAATTATACCAGATATCGATATAAATGAGGAATTTCCTTTACCTTGACGAACAGGAGAATCCATGTTATTTTACAGGCTGATACACCCATGAACCCAGGGTTGGATTCAGATGAAAAGTGAAAACATTCCTGAAAAGCTTGTATACAAGTTGGATGAACTCAGTCGCATAACCAAATTGGATCCCACGGTCATCGACAACTGGGAGAAGGAATTTTATTTCATCCATGCCGGCCAGACAGCCACAGGACACAAGATTTTCAGGAAAAAGGACTTGGCTATCATCCTCCGCCTGAAAGAGCTCGTCGATACACAAGGCTTAACTCTTGCTGGAGCAAAAAGGCGCATCGAGGAAGAATTCGGTTTGAAAAGTTCGACATCTGTCCACTCCGATCGGCTGAGGAAAGCCCTTTATGATGTCAGGGAGCAGTTGAAAGACCTTGCTGCGTCTCTTGAGAAAAAATAAAAGATTTAACCCTCACTTGCTTGATTTCCAATCTTTGTTATAATAAATGGTCCTTTTGGTCGGGACGTGGCGCAGTCTGGTAGCGCACACGCTTGGGGTGCGTGGGGTCGGCGGTTCAAATCCGCCCGTCCCGACCATCCATCATATTATGTCTGCCAAATGCTAAAATGCCTGTTTTAAATTGACAGTATTGGCTTTAAAGAGGTAGTTAAACGAATGAGCATCACAAAACCACTGATCTTGTTAACCAATGATGATGGTTTGTATGCAGAGGGAATCTCTGTTTTATCCGAGGAACTCACCAATTTGGGTCAGATTTATATTGTCGCTCCGGATCAAGAAAAAAGCGCATCTTCTCTGGCCCTCACGCTCCATCATCCTTTGCGTGTTAAGCCCGTCAAAAACAACAGGTATGCTGTGAGCGGGACTCCGGCAGATTGTGTGTACCTGGCTGTCCAGAAGTTCCTGCCTCGGCTTCCCGATCTGATCATCTCTGGGATCAATCATGGTCCAAATCTCGGACAACAAGACACGTCTTACTCCGGGACCGTGGCAGGCGCCAAACAGGGAGCTTTTCTCGACATCCCCTCGATGGCCGTTTCTCTCATTCCCGACAAGGAGGGCTGTTTTTTCTTCGCTGCGGCTGCCAAGATCGTGCACACCCTAGCCAGGAATATCCTAGAAAATTCCCTTCCTCAGGGAATATTCCTGAACATCAACATTCCTTCTCCTCCCTGGAAGGGCATAAAAATCGCAAAACTCGGTCAAAAAAGATACAATCCGCGCGTTATCGAAAAAGAGGATCCCAGAGGACGCCTCTATTATTGGATCGGGACCGGGAATCCCAAGGCTATCGGAGATAAAGACAGCGATGTTATGGTCATTAAAAAAGGATACATAACCGTAACGCCTCTCCAAAACGATTCCACAGACCTAGCCTCTGTCCAATCTTCCAAACTCCATAAAATTCTGGAATCGCTTCAAAAGGAAGTTCTCTAACTAAAATAGAGAAACAAAAGCGGACACAAGGATTCCGGCAATAGTCACCCCCAAGATTATCGCAGGAAAAGCATACCGGGGTTTGACATCAAATAGAATCGCCACCACCGAGCCGGTCCACGCACCTGTCACGGGCAAGGGAATTGCGACAAAAAGAGAAAGGCCAATGGCACCCCATCGCATGACTTTTTTTCCTCGTTTGTAGGTCCGAGCGTAAAACCATTTGAAAAACTTATCCACAATCTTGATGTGTGAAAGAGCTTTTCTGATCGGATCCAAAAAATAGATAATAGGAAGGATAGGGATCAAATTGCCTACCCAGGATATCAGGAATGCGGAGAGCACCGGCATTTTAAAATGCAGCACAGCTAAGGGGATTGCTCCCCGGAGCTCGAATATCGGGAGCATGCTCACGATCAGGACGATAAACTCCCTGTTCAATTGAAAATTATTCAGGAATTCCACAAAATCATTCAGCATTTGTCCCTACTATAACCAACCTGAACTATTCATAAAAAACGCCGATGCTTATATAGTTCAACCATTTCAGGAACTTATCCTGACATTGTTGAAAAAACTTTTCAAGAAGAATCTTATTATATTCATCGGCATTTTTTACCCTTATGGGAAACGCGGCGAGCCGATCTTAATACATCTGCTTCGTTACAGGGCAATTGCGGTGGATAACCACAGCTGCATACCCTGTGCCTCGCATCTGCATCAACATCGATCCGTGAATAATCCAGGTAAATTAAAAAGGAATGTCAATCAGGCTTTTTGGCTATCCTGGATAATTCATAAATTATCCAGGTTACCCTGAATAATTCATGTACGAGCTTAAAATCAAGGAACACGCAGAAATTCAGGGGACACGTTACCGATTTCAAAACAAATCGGTACATGTCCCCAATTTCTGGCAATATGTCCCTGATTTCAAAGCATATAGCATTAAATCCCATTAAAAAAAATGTTTATAAATAATTCAGGTTAATCGGAAGTTTAGCGTCGGTGTGTTTGAGCCATGCGTTCAACTGTGTATCTAGTTCCTTCACTTTTGCTGGCATTTTTTCGGCCAGTTCGTGTTTTTCCCCGATGTCTTCTTTCAGATTGAAAAGCTCAAAAGTTTTACCTTCGTATCTTTTGATAAGTTTCCAGTCGCCCTTCCTGATTATGCTGTAGGGAACCACCTCCCCTCGGTAATGAGGGAAATGCCAGTAGATGGCGTCCCGTCCAAGGGAGCTTTTTTGGGTAAGAAGCGGCAAAAGGCTCTCTCCGTCTATTGGCCGATCATCGGGGAGGCTTATGTTTGCCGCTTCACTCACGGTCGGCAAAAAGTCGACGCTTGTCACCGGAACATCACACACACTTCCCGGCTTTATCTTTCCAGGCCACCGAATGATCAAAGGCACGCGAATGCCACCCTCATAAGGATATCCTTTCCCAGAACGCAAGGGGCTATTGTCGGTCGAATGATCCTTCAATCCTCCATTATCCGAGGTAAAAATGACCAGGGTTTTGTCGCTCAACTTTGCCTCATCCAAGGCCCAAGCGATTTTGCCGACGGTTTGATCCACGCTTTCTACCATGGCCGCATATACTGCATTGCTCTGGTTGGTTGGTTTCTTATTTTTATATTTTGCGATGAGCTCTTTTTTGCCCTCGAGAGGTGTGTGTACAGCATACGGACACATGTGGAGGAAAAAAGGCTGGTCCTTATTCTCCTTTATGAACTTAACCGCTTCGTCAGCCTCTCTGTCCGAGAGATATTCACCATGTTTGCGGGGAGGAAGGGTCGGGATGCTGCTCCTCCGCTCATGCTGGTAGTAGGGATCGAAGTAGGTGGGGGGTTGCCCGATCTCACAGCCCCCGATATTGATATCGAATCCCTGCTTGTCCGGGTACCACCACCGGTGTCCCAGATGCCATTTTCCGATGTGGCAGGTGGCGTATTCGGCGGGCTTCAGCATTTCGGCGATTGTGATTTCGTCCATTTCCATCCAATAAGGATTTGGAGGGCAGAGGAGTGGGCGGTTTTTGGTCTCAACATATTCGACCGGGTTTATTCCGGTTCCGATG
>RCNB010000698.1_pt1 | contig 21971 bp, 19 predicted proteins | sample 2041321 | NCBI WGS metagenome assembly RCNB01 (sample SAMN09708232, study PRJNA481090) | Marine sediment metagenome, whole genome shotgun sequencing project. | reverse complement strand
ACTTGGGACGTAATAGGACTTGAAATGGAAGGAGCTCATTATCAAAAAGCAATTCAGGCCGCTGCTAAAATAAGAGGTAGTATTAGTTCCAAAGTTAAAGTAATGTATGCCTATTACGCTTCAGATAATCCGCTGGAAACAGGAAGTACTTTGGCTTCTGGAGGATTGGGGACAAGTGGCGTAAAACCAACCTACTTAATTACGCAAAAAATGTTAAAATATATTTTAGGTTAGACTAAGTATTGTTTTATAGTAGCAACAAAGACTCTATATATAGTATACAGCAACCATAAGTCGAATTTATTGTTATTTCAAAAACATATATTTCTCTCCCTTTATAATATAGGAATAGCTGTTTTTCACAAGCCATTTATCTTTAAAAGAGTGATAACTAGTTATAATTTTCGATTTTAAAGATTTACAGAATTGGCCTAATTAAGGATTCATTTTGTAGAATACGGGTGAGTATTTATACGCAACCATGTGGGATGTTTCTCATCTTCCCCAAGGAATTGAGCAGCACATATTTGATTTATACCAATTTAACCATATAATGTCACCTATAATTTGTTTACACAATCAAGTTGAGCACACGTCTTTTTAGCCCAGATTTCAATATAAAATAAACCCGCAGCTATGGCTATGTGTTGATTTTCTATCTCATCTGAACTAAAAATAATTCAAATTAGGAATACGACATTACATGATCAAATTGGTATTGGTTCAGTTTGTTTTTGTCTGAACTATTTTTATAGGAGGCATTTGTTGTTTGGTTATATATCATGAAATAATGGATAGCTCCAGAAGTTGTGTCGAAGAAAGATTCAATGATATTTTTAATAACAATATCTTGATATTTCTGAAGAAATAAATTCGTTTTTATAATAGTTATATAATCTGAGATGGAGATAGATTTAAAATGTTGTAAAAACCAATGATTGCTGTACTTTTGCAGCTAGACCAAAATACAGTGATTAATAGATAAATTTATTCATATGACACAAAATAATAATGAAGAAATTGATTTAGGTTTAGTCTTTAAGAAAATTGGAGATTTTTATAGAGCTTTTTTGATGTGGTTGTACAGGGGGTTTCATTTTATACTTCGCAATTGGATTGTTTTCTTAATTATAATAGTGGTGGGTACTATACTCGGGTACGTTTTAGATAGTAACGCTAAATTTACTAAAGAAACTTCCTTAATAGTGCAGATAAATTTTGATGCCTCAAATTATGTTTATGACGCGATTGAGCAATTAAATGGTAAAATTATAGATTACGATACCATCGCATTGGCAAAAATGGGGCTTTTTAAGGAAGGGGAGTTGACTATTTCGGGAGTATCGATTGAGCCGGTGGTAAATATACTTGATATTCTAAATAACGCACCAAGAAATGATAGGAACATAGAAGTGTTGCTAGATGAGTCTCAAATTTCAGATGATTTGCTCACAACAGAAATATTTAAATCAGAGTATAAAGCTCATAAAATTTTCGTCAGTGCATCTACGCTAGCAGACGAAACTGTCATTGAAGATTTGAAGAATTATTTAAATTCAAATAAGACTTTAAATCAAATAAAGGATGCTAAAATTGAAAACACAATAAGAAAAATAGAAAATAATAAACAAAGTATTGTTTATTTGGATTCAATATTTAAATTGACAGGATCTAAGACGAAGCCTCAAAAACAATCTAATCAAATTTATTTTAACTCGTATGATTTTCAATCGGACAACTTTTATTTGATGTTTAGAGAAAAAAGATCTATTCAAATTGAAATTGAAGAGATGGAAATTGAACTCTTAAAGTATGATTATATCGTTAAAACATTAAATAAGCCTATTTTTCAAATAAAGAAGCCTTCTTATAAAATGAAAATAATACTTCCATTATTGTTTGTTTTGTTATTTATGTTCGGATGTGGCTTGAAGAGTTTCTATGAGAAAGCCAAGAAGTTAAGCCAGGAGAGAGAATAATATTGCTTCTTTTAGGTCAAATATGTTTCTAGAAAAAATAGAATGAAGAAAAAGAATTTAGTGGTTTTTGGAACTCGCCCTGAGGCAATAAAAATGGCACCTCTAGTCAAGGAGTTTTTGGATAATGATAGTTTTGATACAAGTATATGTGTAACCGCTCAACACAGAGAAATGTTGGATCAGGTTCTCGACTTTTTTGAAATTGTACCAGATTATGATCTGAATCTAATGAAGCCAAATCAGAACCTTTATGGTCTCACGGCAGGCATTATTGAGGGGATGAAACCTGTTCTAGAAGAAGTAAAGCCAGACTTTGTTTATGTCCATGGAGATACTACGACATCAATGGCCGTTGGAATTGCGGCTTTTTACAGCGGCGCAAAGGTTTGTCATGTTGAAGCTGGTCTTCGAACTTTCGATAGAAAGTATCCCTTCCCAGAAGAATTTAATAGGCAGCTTACAGGTAAGATAGCCGACTTTCACTTTGCTCCTACAAAACTATCTATGAATAATTTGTTGAAGGAGAATACTGCTGAGGAAAACATTTTGGTTACCGGAAACACTGTAATAGATGCTCTTTTATTTGGGATAGATAAGGTAAACTCAAAGGACTTTTCAGACCCAGAGATTGATACTCTTAAGAGTCTTCTTGACTTTAGTCGTAGAATAGTTTTAGTGACTGGTCACAGAAGGGAGAATCATGGACAAGGACTTTTGAATATTTGTTCTGCACTAAAGACTATTGCAAAAAAAAATAAGGATGTTCAGATTGTATATCCAGTACATTTGAACCCTAAAGTGATGGGTCCTGTCCATGAGATTCTTTCGGGCATCGATAATATATTTTTGGTAAAACCTTTAGCCTATGCTGCCTTTATTTGGTTAATGGAAAAATCCTATTTAATAATTACAGATAGCGGCGGGATTCAAGAAGAGGCTCCTAGTTTGGGGAAACCAGTATTGGTTACAAGGAATACTACAGAGCGCCCTGAAGCGGTTGAGGAAGGAACCGTACTTTTGGTTGGAACTAATGTGGGAAAAATAGTAGTAAATACGCAAAGATTATTGGATGACGAAGATTATTATAAATCCATGGGCTTACTTCATAATCCTTATGGTGATGGTCGTGCAGCAGGAAGAATAGTTGAATTTATAAAGAGTTTATAGGATGGAAGACAAACCCAAAGTGATTATGGTGGGGTTAGGCTATATTGGCCTGCCTACTGCTGCTCTAATAGCTAGCCAAGGACTAGAGGTTGTTGGAATTGATATTCGGCAAAGTGTGGTTGATACAATTAATAAAGGTCAGATTCATATTGTTGAACCAGAGCTAGACGGGCTTGTGCATCACGTTGTCAAAAATGGAAATTTAAAGGCATCAACATCTCCAGTCGAAGCGGATGTTTATTTAATTGCTGTCCCCACTCCATTTATGGAGAATAATATGCCAGATTTATCATTTGTAATCGCTGCCACCCGAAGCATACTTCACACCTTGAGAAAAGGAGTTTTGGTGATATTGGAGTCTACAAGTCCGGTGGGAACTACGAGAAAAATGGAACAACTCATTTACAAAGAGCGGCCTGAGCTGGAGGGAAATATTCATATTGCATATTGTCCAGAAAGAGTTCTGCCTGGAAATATTCTACATGAGCTTAAACATAACGATCGTGCGATAGGTGGAATTGACAATCAGTCTACTCAAAAGGCAATTGCTTTTTATAAATATTTTGTTGTTGGAGAGTTGCATTCAACGAACGCAAGGACAGCTGAGATGGTGAAGTTAGTAGAAAATGCCTCAAGAGACAATCAAATTGCCTTTGCAAATGAGTTGTCCATTATTTGTGATAAAGCTGAGATTGATGTGTGGGAAATGATAGCATTGGCTAATAAGCATCCGAGAGTGAATATTTTAAATCCAGGAACTGGAGTTGGGGGTCACTGTATTGCTGTTGACCCGTGGTTTATTGTTTCCGAATTTCCTCAAGAAAGTCAATTAATCAGGAAATCTAGAGAAACCAATAATCATAAAACACAGTGGGTCATAGAGAAGATTAAGAATGCCGCACTTAATTACAAATTGGAAAATGGAGAAGATGCTGTAATTGCTTGCATGGGTCTCGCATTTAAGCCTGACATTGATGACCTTAGAGAATCCCCAGCCTTATTGGTTAATGACGCGCTTAAGGATAAAGGTTTTAAGGTCTTAAGTGTGGAACCCAATTTAGGCCATTCTGAAGGTAGGGAACTTACATCTACTTCAGAAGCGATTCAAAAAGCCAACATTGTGGTTTTTTTAGTGGCACATAAGGAATTTAAAGGACTAGAAATTAGCGACAATATTGAAGTTTTAGATTTCGTAGGATTAAAATAATATAAAAATGAAGAAAATAGGATTTCTATTCTGTGCCTTATGCTCATTGACTAGCTATTCTCAGACGTATTTTTACGAAGATTTTAATTGTGAGATTTTTGACTATTTGGATAGCCTTTTTCAAAATGAGAACAAGAATGCCATTTGGCACACTGCGCATGCGGCAGAAAAAGTAGATATTTTTGAAAATGGCCTAATCGATTCAGAAGAAAATTTCAAGAAAACATCTATTGTTCCAGATCCATTCGATAAAAATAGTAAGATACTAAGATTCAAACTAAATCGAGTTTCCTTTAAGTTTTATGAAAAATATTCTTGTGACGATAATGTTATTGATGATTTAGTAGTGAATAGAAGTTTTGACTTAATTAACAATAGATATTGTATTGATTGTGTAGAAGATAACTCGTTTAAAAAGATCTTGAGTGGCTAGAAAACCCACATCAACCGAAATGAAATCGCAATAAATGGCGATATGCAAAGAAAGCTTTATAAGGTGGATAGGGAGCAATGGTTTGGTCTTAACATGCTTATTGATTCGGATTATGATATAGACTCCAATGGTAATGCTGAAGTTGTTACTCAATTTCATGTGTCATAGAAAAAAGCATTAGCCCCACCTATTGCTTTAGTAGTTAACAGTGGAAGATTTGTGCTAATTGTTTACCTACCAAGAAGCGGTAAAGTGAGCGCTACGATCCAGGACCCGTGATAAAGGACAAATGGATTTCTTGGAAATATCATTTGGTGCTTTCAAAGAGAGATAAAAAAGGAATTATGGAGATTTGGGGGGATGGAGAGCTTATGGAAACAATTGAACGTAGAAAAAGAAAGAAATTTCAAGGTTTATCTCAATATTAGAATATATAAAGCGAGTTGGTGGTATTGCAAAAACCCAATATCAAGTACCAATAAAAAAGTAATTAGTTTTGAGAAAATTTAGGCAAACAAAAAGGATTTGCTTCCAATTTTACCAGACCTTTAATAAGTACAAGAAAAATAAAATAACCCTTCGATTATATGCTCTTTAATTCGATAGATTTTGCCATTTTTTTGCCAATTTTCTTCGTTCTTTATTGGATCGTGGCAAAAAAACTTACGATAAGGAACATCTTGATACTCTCAGGAAGTTACGTGTTCTACGCCTGGTGGGATTGGCGCTTTCTATTCTTAATTATTTTCAGCTCAATTGTTGATTATTTTGTGGGTCAAAAAATCTACAGTGCAGAATCTAAGGGACTAAAGAAACGATTTTTAATATTGAGTTTGTTTACAAATCTTGGCCTTTTAGCTTATTTTAAATATACTAATTTCTTTATAGATTCTTTTATAAGCTCGTTTAGGCTCTTTGGAGCAGAACTTGATTCTTTTTCGTTAAATATTATTTTACCCGTTGGAATTAGTTTTTACACATTTCAGACTCTTAGCTATACCATTGATATTTATAGAGGGCGATTAGAACCAACAAAAAACTGGCTTGCATTCTTTTCATTTGTTGCGTTTTTTCCGCAGCTAGTTGCAGGACCCATCGAGAGAGCTTCACATTTATTACCTCAATTTTTTAAAACATATTCATTTGATTATAAGCTGTTTAAAAGCGGCCTGCTACTAATGGCTTTTGGGCTATTTAAAAAGATGGTCATAGCAGATAGGTTGGCAATAGTGGTAAATGAAGTATACAACAATCCAACGGGCCACAGCGGGCAAGATCTAATAATTGCTACAGTTTTTTTCGCCTTTCAAATTTATTGTGATTTTTCTGGTTATAGTGATATCGCAATTGGGATTGCAAGAACCATGGGTTTTGATTTAATGAAGAATTTTGAAACTCCTTATTTTGCACGTTCTATAACTGATTTTTGGCGTAGATGGCATATTTCACTGTCTACATGGTTTAGAGATTATGTGTATATTCCCTTGGGAGGTAGTAGAAGGGGTGAATATCGAGTATACTTGAATTTATTCATCGTTTTCGTGGTGAGTGGATTGTGGCATGGCGCGGCTGTCACCTTTATAATTTGGGGCGCTATTCATGGGATTATCATTGTTGCTGAAAAAGCTTTTGGAAATTATAATCTGGTAATTAAACGAGATGGATTTGTTCCTGGATTGCTATTCATGGGAATTACATTTACAATTGTCTGCTTTGCCTGGATTTTCTTTAGAGCGAATACTTTTTCGGATAGCATTATTATTGTTCAGAACCTATTAAATTTCGATTCTAATCTAAAGAGCATATATAATCTAGGGTTACCATCACATGAGTTAGATTTAGGAATAATAGCAGTAGTATTGTTATTGATATTTGATGCAGTGCATAGGAAGTATAATGCAATAAGGCTTTTAAATAAAGCCCCATTTGTAATAAGAAGTATCTTTTATGTAACTATTGTTTTTGCGATAATAATCTTTGGTATTTATGGTGATGACTCTGTTTCAGAATTTATTTATTTTCAATTTTAAAGATATTTATATTGAGAACAGTTTATAAAATAATTTTCACTCTATTTATAGTAGGAGTAGTATTCTCTTTTTCTGATAGGATTTTCAGGGAGGATCATTTTTTTGTCAAGACAGTTGAAACATTTAAAGAGACGAAGAACCTAGGAATAGGGATTTTTGGAAGCTCACATGCGCATGCTGCCTACGACCCAAGAATATTAGAATCTCAACTTGGTGTAAGTACTATTAATTTTGGAGTACAAGATCAAAAATTAGAAGCAACCTCAATTGTGGCAGATTATATCTTGGAAAAAGGAAACTTCGATCTTGCAATAATTGATGTTTTTGCTGGGAGTATTACTGGAGTTAAAACAGAAGGAGCTAAAATATTCCAGTTAAAGACCCTAGATTTAATGCCATTTTCTTTTGAAAAATATGCATTGATTAGCTCTGTTTATAGAACGGATTTTATCCCTGCCGCTATTTCACCTACTATTCGGTTTCATTCTAAGTGGTATGATATTAAAGACTTTTCTTGGACCAAGCAACCGACGATTTGGGTTGGGACTGACTATTATAAAGGATTTCGATCTCATAAAGATTCTATTTCACAGAAACAATGGGATGAGTTTGTTGTAAAAAAGCAATCTCAATGGGTGTCGGACAAATTACTGGACTATCAAATTGAAAAGTTAGAACAGATAATTGAGGTATTCAGGGACCGAAATGTCCCGATGTTGTTTGTCAATGCACCTTCTTATATTACGGACTATAGTAAGCGCTATAAATCGGATTCAGAATTGATTAAAAATTTTATTGAGGGAAAAGAAATAAAGTTCATAGACTTTAATGAACTAAGAGATTCTTTGGGATTGAAGAAAAGACATTTTATTGATTCAGGACATTTAAATGCCAAGGGAGCTCTTATCGTATCTGAATATCTTGCGAAATATCTGAAGAGAAATTTTAATTTCAGCGAAAAGAACAAACTAACAAATTATAATAACAATAGATATAGACATATAGAAGAAGGTTTTGAAAACACAATTTATCAAGTGAACCTTGCAAAAGGTTCTGTTAAAGAGCTTGAGGGAATGTTGAATTTGGCATTTTATAAGGTCTCAAATGGGACTTATGAAATAATCATTGAAACAACAAAAGACGAAATAGACAATATACCTTACAAGCTATCTTATAAATTTAGTAAGGGAAGTTTTATCTCAAGAAAACTTGGTTTTAAAAAGACACAAGATAGTTCCATTTATAAAAACAGTATTACTCCTCGGTGTATTTATATTTATAAGGGAGGCACTTACATTATTGTACCTGTTGATTTTCCAGACGGCGACATAAATGAAGTAAAGTTTGAAGTTGGTAAGAATTACGGGATAGAATTGCTTAAGATTAATAACTCAGATTCTTTTAATTCAGAACCATGATGAGATTTAAATCTGTAGCTTCTTTTGTAATATTTCTAATCGTGGGTTTTGTTTTTTTTAATAAAACCTTTTCATCTGTAAATTATTACGTTAATACTATCGAGGATTTTGACACTCTCAGTGAACAGACGAATATTGATGTTATTTTTTATGGAAGCTCTCACGCGTACACAGCGTACAATCCGCTTATAATAAACAAATTGTGTAAAACACTGAGTTATAATTTGGGGTCAGATGCATTGACCATTTCTTTAACGGATATGGTTCTATTAGAATCCCTTAAGAAAACGAAGCCAAAATTGGTGGTTTTAGAAGTTTATCCACCCTCTTTAGTACTTCCCTCTACAGACGCCCAGAAGGGGTATCAATTGCGTGCTATGGACAATGTGTCCAACTGCTCGGCTTTAAAGTGGCGAAAGATGAAAAGGCTTTATAATAAAAAGGAATACCTTGGAGTTTTTGTCCCATTGTTACGAAATCATAAGAACTGGTATAAGAATAGGTATTTTAATATGTCAAGAAGAAAGAAGCTTAATGATGATCAGAATTTTTTTTATGCGGGATTTATAGGCTCTTCAAAAGAAATGAGCGCAGAGAATAAAGAAACTTATAAGGGCTATAAGGATGAGCCAGTAGTCAATAATCCAAATCGACTCTGGGTAACTGAATCAGGTAGGGCAGACTTGAAAGAGTTTATTGAAATAGCAAAGAATTCAGGGGCAGAAGTGTTGGTTGTTTCCTCGCCAGATGCGCGAGCAAGAACATTATTTAACTATCACTTTTTTACAGAAGTGAATGATATCTGCAAAATGTTGGGTGTTTCATTCTTAAACCTAAATGATTATTTGAACGAAATGGATTTGGATCTTGCAGATTTTAAAGACCATTCTCATTTAAACACTTTTGGGAGTACAAAAGCATCAATTTTTCTTGCTAAATATATAAATGAAGTGTATACATTGCCAGATCGATCTTTTGAAGATGTTTGGAAGGTTGAAATTAATGAGTTTAGTAAATTTATCAATAATTATGACATTGAAAAAAATATTCTAAAGTAGAATACAAATTCATTTAATTCTAGGCTATTTTACTAAAGTCCGGTTGAATGAAATTATTTTAATTGAAATGAAAGATTCAAAATACATTTGCAAATAGGATGATCTTAATGAACCAAGAACTTAAAGTAACTTTGTGAAATTATGAAAGTAGGATTGGCATTTTTGTTTGTTATTTTTTGTATTTCTTGCACTGAAAAGGACATGTCCACTCATTTAAGAACAGGATTGAATGAGTATGTAATAAAGAGGAAATTGAACTTAAGTTTTGTTGATAATTACACTGTTAAATCTATTGCATTTTTTAACACAGAATCTCAGCAACAACTTGTGCTAGAAATGAATGAGAATGTTTCTCAGCAAACTATTGACAAGTATATGCTTGGAGTTCACGGGTATAAGGAAGGTATAACCTCGATGTTAGTTTGGAATTATAAACCAGAGCTGCAAAAATTTGGCAAATACACGTATATAATTACAAATGTTAAGACCCCTATTGTGCGCCTTGACAGCATGAGGTTGTTTTTATACCAAAGAGAAGGGTATAAGCATGTGATTGGAAATATGATTCGAATTAAAAATATAAAGCTATAGTCTGTCTAGGAACTATAAGCAAAGTGATTAATCTATGAACTCAAGTCAGTTTTTTAAAAATATCGTTTTAAACAATGCTTCTCAAGGACTCCAATTTGGTTCTCGTTGGTTGTTCAATATCACATTAATCAACGTGTTGGATATTACAAGTTATGCTGTGTTTTCCTTCATTTATTCACTTTCAAACATATTGGTTGCTGTCTTACCTTTTGGGAGCTCCATTTTTTTAATACACCAAGCCAAAGAAATGGAGTCAAGTAAGCAAAAGCTAGTAGATGCTATCTTTATTGCAACCTTACTTTGTATTGTTGTTTTCGTTGTATATCTAATTCTTAGCCCTTTACTATGGCATCTGAAAAGCTGGGCACTATATCCATACGGTATTCTTTTGAGCTATGTTCTTTCACTCAATCTAATTTTGTTTTCTTTTTTTAAAGGTGTCGGGGACTTTACAAAAGAGTTAAAGGCTTATGGTCTCTTTTTTATTTTATTATTGGGTTTTATAGGATATCTTTTTTTTATTCCGGATTCCGTAAAAAATGTGCAGTTCATTTTTTGGATATTAATTGGAATAAACCTCCTTGTTTTTCTTTTAACCTTCTTTTCTAGCAAACGGATATATAACGGGTTTTTCGACCGCAGCCTTTGGCAAGGAAAGAAACAGTTGATTTCAGCGTTTAAGGACAGGAAGTACTTTGGCTTGCAAGAAATGGTGACGGCGCTTTATACGCAGTCTGGAATGCTCCTGCTGTTCTATTTGTTGTCTGCTGAAACCTATGGATATTATCGAGCGTTATTTGTTATAATTGCACCCTTGTTTTTAGTTACTGTTTCCTTCTCTCAAGTACTTTTAAATTACTTAAAGAATTTAAGGCCAAATCTTCTGAAACGCAATTTTCGTAAAATACAACTATATAGCCTAGCTATTGGTTTGTTGTTAGTCGCTGTGCCTTATTTTTTAATGGAATGGCTCTTTGAAATAATTAAAGTACCACTAAATAATGAGACCGTACTGGCATTTACAGTTGTACTGGGAGCTGCCCTACTTCGATTTGTATTTGCTAATTACGAAATGCTTCTTATTGTTTTTGATAAGCAGAAATATCGATTTTATATTGTTTTTGTTGTGGCATTGATTAATATTACCTTGGTATTCGTTTTGTTGCCGAAATATGGACTGATTGGTGCCGTTTCAACCAATTTTTTTACATATTTATCTTTGTTATTAGGATTGATGTTTTTCACAGAAAATCAGTTTAACTTAAAAAAAGAATTTTAATAATTTTCTAATAATAAGTTGCTCTCGAAAATCTCTAGTTTTTTTAAATTTTTTCTTCCGTTGGCAATTAGATAAGGAGGAAAACGACAAAACATCGACCTAAACAATAAAATTTTATCTAATCTTAAATTTATTATTTTGAAAATATTTTTAGTGTTTACTTTATGTCTTTTTTTAAACCCATTGCTGGCTCAAAAACTTCCTAAGTCCATGCCAATTCCATTTTTTGAACCTTTTGAAGAATATACTTTTCCAAGCAAGGCAAGACTTTATAATAGACTTTTAGTCTCTAAAGATGATTTTGATTTAAGTACAGATTGTCCCGACGAACAAAGGGTAATTGATGCTAAGGGTTATAGCTGGGATACTTTCAGTTTTGACAGTATTAATAAAGCTTTGAAATTGACTGCAAGAAATACTAACCATCCTTGTTTGGCCGATTTTCCGAAGGATCGAACAGAACTTACTTATAACCTCCCTACAATGAATAATAGGCCCATATTTATTCAATGGGATTTATTCGTGCCAAACAATGATCAATTTATAGATGAAGAGGTGGAAGGGCCTCGCCAGCATATTATTTTTCAATTGAAAACCAATCATTACAATCCTGAAGAAAATTTTAAGGCCTATGAAAACCGTTATTCAACGCCAATGTTAGTTATGGAGTATCTTGATAGGAATGATAGTTTAGATCTTTGCAGAGATTTAAAAGTTTTAATGCAGTCGCCCAATCTTTTACACCACACAGATAAACATAGTCCGGCTGCGATCCAAAAATCGAGAAAACTTCTAAGACAGCGAATGACAATCCAAAATGGGATTAAGAAAGGAGAATGGAATCAAATATTATTTAAGTTTTATCTTTCAAGAAAGGATCTCGAAACAGATTCAATTATGAAAGATCAGTCTATAGAGGATGAAGCTGGGTACTATCAAATATGGATTAATGGAAAACCTGTTGTTGTTGATCTAGAAGATCCAAAGACCAATTTGAAGTGGAGAACCTATTACAGTAACCTCGCCATAGTCTATGAAGCACCTACAAAAATTTATTCGGCAAATATTTTCAGTGATGATTCAAGTCAGCCACTCCCGACTGGAATCCCGCAGGCTACTAATTTGCATTTTGGTTTATATAGATCTGGGTACACCAAGGTGCAAACGATGTATATAGATAATATAAAGGTGACCAAAAGTTATTCGCCAACAGATTTAGCGACAGAATTAACCTTAGATTATTGCGATAGAGCAGTTAATGTTTCTAATCAAATAATTGAGTGCATTCCCGTTTTTGGAGCAACAAATTATAGTTACGAATTTGAAAATAATGGCGTTTGTAATGTTGTAAATAGCAATACTAATTCCATTGTTTTATTAGATTATTCTTTTTTATCCCCGGCCACAAAATACAATGTTAGGGTAAAGACTAAAGGAGTCCTAAATGGTAGAGAGTTTGACCATCATTATGGAGATATTTGTTCAATTACAACGCCTTTTCAGACTAAATTAAGGAGTAAGGATTTCAACAATCTTGGATCACAAGAGTTTAATGGGAAAATAGGATGTTTAAAAATTCTTAAGGCTAACAAATATGTTTTTAGGTTTCGGAGACATGGAGAACCTATAATTTATGGCACGAGTAAGAATACGTTTATTGAGCCTTCATCAATTAAAGGCTTAAAGATGAATAAGAAGTACACAGTTGACGTCAAGGCTATAAGAACAAATAATGAAGCTTTTAATTTTGATTTTGGAGAGTCTTGCAATATTACTTTTGTTGAGCCTTCTGAATAAATATTAATTGTGAAATCATGCTGGCATTTACTGTTGAATTGGTCGCCGGCTCACTTCGATTTATTTTCGCCAGTTATGAGATGCTGTTTATTGTTTTTGATAAGCAGAAATATCGTTTTTACATTATTTTTGCAATAATAATATTTGGTATTTCTGGCGATGACTCTTTGTCGGAGTTTATATATTTTCAATTTTGATGAAAAACAAGAGAGCTTTATCCATATTATCCTTTTTTTTTTATTCTTATTGCCGGATTCATTCTTCTTAGCAAGATATTTACATCTAGCCATTTTTATGTAAACACTACAGAAGATTTCAAGGCACTAGCGAAAAAAACGGACATTGATATTATTATCTACGGAAGTTCTCATGCTTATGCGGCGGTTAATCCGCTAATACTGAATAAAAAGTGCAAAACATTAAGTTATAATTTAGCTTCATACGTACTTGATTATCAAGATTTTAGAGAACCATCTCATTTAAATATTAGCGGCAGTATTAAAACAACAAGTTTTTTGGCGGATTATCTCAACGAAAATTATAGTTTTTCAAATAGAAGTCAAACCGAAAGTTATCAAGAAAGCATGGAAGTGTTCGAGGAATTTAAGTATTTATACTTTCCCTTTGAACCAGTCTTATTTAATTAACGGCTTTAAAATAGAAGACATTGGCATTGACAAAACGAAAAATGAGAAGTTGTCTCTGAAAATTAATTTTTCCATTCCAACAATGGCGCCCAAAGAGTTGAAGAATTTTAATCTACTCAAGATGGAGAAATAGATTGCTAAAGAACAGCATTATATCTTGTTATTTTCTATTCTTAGTAGTTTCTTTGTTTTTTACTGAAATCTTCTATGAAAATAATCATCATAACCTCACGATACCCTTCAGAGAATAACCCCTATAACCATATGTTTGTGCATATGAGAAGCCTTGAATTTTTGAAGCAGGGACAAAGTGTTGAGGTATATGTCCCATCAAATAATACATCTAATTATGTCTATGAGGATGTAAATGTTAAAATGATGCCAAGTAAGGACATCGTTGCACAATTCAAAACAGGGGACGTTCTGTATTTGCACCTTTTGAATATTTATCCGTTTAGTAAGACAAATGGCTGGGATATATATAAACACTTGATGGAGAACAAGCTTCCTTTTGCCATGTATGTTCATGGAAATGAAGTGCAGAGGTTTGGTTCTAGGATGTTTGATTTTAGTTTTAAGGTGTCAACATTTCTAAAATGGTTTAAAAAAGATGTGCTTGTTATTCCAAAGATGAAACAATTTATTAAGGAGGTTAAACTTCGTGATAATGTATCGTTTATTTATCCGTCCCAGTGGATGAAAGTTGAAATGGAAGAAAACTTAAAACAAGAAATCACACAATATGAAATAATTCCAAATGGAATAGATACCAATCTATTTGATTTTCAAAATCGATATGAAAATCGATATAAGATGTTAACTTTAAGACCTTTATCGAGCAACAAATATGCGGTGGATATCGCTATCGAAATAGTGAGTTATCTACCTACTGAGTTTAGTTTGGAGATATATGGAAGGGGAGAAATGCAGACGAAGTACCAAAAGCAAATTGATGACTTGAATCTTTCAGATAGGGTTACCATAAACAATCAGTTTATTGATAGATCACAAATGAACACATTCTTTTCTAACTATGGTGTTTTTTTAGCTCCAACAAGAATGGATGCTCAAGGTGTAAGTATGTGTGAAGCTTTAGCATCCGGACTTTTAACCGTTAGCAATAATAATACTGCAATTCCTGAGTTTATAACAGATTATAAAGAAGGAATACTGGGGAATAGTTCGAAGGAAATAGCAAAGAAAATAGTAGAAGTAGTAGAAAATAGAGAATTATTTGAAAAGATAACTGCCACTGGAAGGAGTTCAATGGAGGCAATTGATATTTCTAAAACGGCTGCGCAGGAAATAAGTAAGCTTAAGCAATTATGTTAGATTGATGCTTAAATTTGAATCATGAAGAATCCATTGGATAAAAAAATACAAATCAAGCCAATCCCTTTTGTGGCTATATTCCTTCTGGTGTTTTTAGTCATTAATTTATTGGGAATAATTAACTTCCCTTTTTACACCAATATTCTGAAGGTCAATCAATTGCTGTGGCTTGTAGTTATTGGGTTTTTCGGTTTTCTTTTTGGGACATTGATTGTCAGGTTTGTACGATTTAGATTTTTTAGATCAAAAGGGGTGTATAAGCCGGAAATTTTGAAAGTGATATTTTGGGGAAGTTACCTTACCTCTTTATTTTTTGTGGCCATCACGCATGTGCGCAGCGGTGGGATAGTCCTGTTCTTGAGTACAGACCGATTTGCAGGATCAACTGTTGTGACGATGTTTGTTTATATCAGTATTATGACCACTTTACTTTATTTTGCTCACCTACTTATCTCTAATACTAAGATTAGGTATCAACATATATTTTTAATTGGTTTACAGGCCTTAGCAGGTCTTTCATTGGGGTATAGAGGGCCATTGGTTATGTTAGTGGCTAGTTGTTTTATTATTTATTTTACAATTATAAATGATCACGGGAATAAGTATAAAAATATCTTTAGCCCAAGAAACATTATTCTTTTTTTAGGAGGCATACTATTAATGTCTGCGGTAGCAAGTTTTAGGGTTTCGCAAGAATATAGTATTGAGCGTTTTTTTAAGAACATAGACATGAACTATATGGAAGAAAATTATCTATTAAAACCATATTTGTCTACATTATCCGTTTTTCGATACGACCAAGAAGTTGTTACAATACTAATTCGGAAGACAGAATATAATCACTTTAATGGAGAGCTTGCCATTGCCAATTTACGAACATTATTACCCGGGATGCAGTTAGGAGCAAGGAATATGATTGGAGGGATTATCGATGCTCGTAAGTTTCCTGATGGTAGACCTTGGAGTATTACACCTACTCTTCAAGGAGCTCTTTTCGTTGATGCCGGTAGATTGGGAGTGTTCTTCGGATTTTTTATACTAGCTGCGTTGATTGAATACTTGAAGAAATTAATGTTGGAACGCCAAAATCCTTTTTCGGTGGTTTTATACGTATTATTAGGTGTAAACTCCTTAATGCTTATACATTCTGGTTACTTTGACGCGTTAGTATATATTTTATTTTTTATCTTATTCGTCATCAATTTTTTAGTCACAAGAATTAAGTACACCATTTGAATTTAATAGAAATTTATAGAACCAACCACATTTATAAGACCTCGTATTGACGAATGAAATTTTTGAAAGATAAAATTAATAGCCCAATAGATTTTCTAAACATTACAGGTTTTTTGTTTGGGTTTTTACTCCCAATAAGTACTAAATTGAGCAATATTTCACTTATTGTTTTTTGCGCAATTGTTGCCACACTTTTTGTGCTTAAACGAGTTTCTTTTCTAAGAAATAATCTTGAAGGGCTTAAATTCTCCGCAATAATTTTACTCATACCTTGTGTCATTAGTGTTTTTGTTTTAGGAGAAATAGGCACCCCCTTAAAGGTTTTAGGCAATAGGATGACGTTTGCTTTGCTCCCATTGACCTTTCTTTTTCTTTCATTGAATCAACTTAAGGCGGTGAAAGTATTCGCCCTAAATGGCTTAGTTTGGGGCTTAGCGATCAGCTCTGTTGTTTTATTGACCAACAACTTCAATAAATATTACGCAACAAGACCTTTTTTATCTTTTGACAGCGATTTTTTTAATTTTTATCATACAGGACGTGAATTTGTAAATTTAATTGACTTACATCCATCTTATTACGGGATGTATATGTTGTTGGCTTTGGCTTTTATTCTGTTTAAAAAGCGACCAAAAATAGGGATATCGGAGATTTTACTTTTTTCTATTTTTACACTAACAATTTTCTTTTTGAGTTCCAGAATAATTCTGTTCCTGTACTTTTTCATGTTAACTAGTTTTCTATTTGTTAAGGGTTATGCATTCTTTAAGAGTAAGCTCAAAGCTATGCTCGCCTTAGGTGTTTTTACCGCGTTATTATCAATCTTTCTCTACAACACCTTGAAGGAAACCTATTTATTTCAAACATTGACGAAAGAGGTGGCTTGGGAATTGTCCTATAACGTAGGACAGAAATATAATAGTAATACAGTAGGAGATTCAAGGGTTGCTAGATGGAAAAGTGCTTTAGAGTTAATCGCTGAAAGGCCATTTTTTGGCTATGGTGTGGGAAAAGAGAAGGACTTTCTAGAGGAATCTTATCGACAAAATAATATGATGATTGCAGCGAAAAATAGATATGATTCTCATAATCAGTTTCTTGGATATACGATAGAAGGAGGTATTATTAACTTATTATTATTTCTGTTTATAATTTTTAGCTCTATATTTTTTATCGTCAAATCGAGGGATTTAATTGCAATGTTTTTTATTCTTAACGTTGTTGCAATATGCTTCTTCGAGAATTATTTTAACCGCAATGCAGGAATAACGTTTTTTGCCTTCTATGGAACAGTTTTCCTTTATATTAGCATTTTAACCAACAATAAGGAAAAATTTGGCTATGTCAGTAAGGAGGTTACTTGAGATTTTTCAAAATAATCTTATACTGATTCTTCTGTCGTTATTTTATTTATCAGAAGCGATCAGCAAGTATTTCATTTACTTCGTCGGAGAAAAATCTATTCTACCCAGGGCTATTAAGTTCCTAGCGCTGGCCTATTTATTTTATGTTTGTCTGAAAAAGAGCAAGTTTTTAGTTCAACTACTTTTACTTTTCGTCTTTTTTTTAGTTGGACAGTTTTTTTTAACTGATGGATTCGAAAAAGAAATAGTAGTAAGTTTTTTTAAATTCATTTTCCCTTTGGTATTGTTTGCTGCTTTTAACAGCCAGGTATTTGGCGAGGACACTGGTAAAAGACTCTTTGCCATTTTTGAAGCAATCTTTATTTTGAATAGCGTTTTGATAATAGTTGGAACGCTATTCGATTTCTATTTTTTTGAAACGTATAGAAGTGAACGTTTTGGCTTCAATGGTTTATTCATAACCTCAGCAACGGGATCTTATGCATACCTGATTGCATTGTTTTACTTCTTGTTGAAGTATAAACAGCGTTTTTTAGGAAACTGGAAAGTGATTTTAGTTTTGATAGCATCTATATTCATGGGAACTAAAGTTCTTTATATTGCATTGGTTGGCACGGTTCTACTTTATTTAATTTACTATGCAAATTTTACTAGGACTCAAAAGAAAATAATAGCTGGGAGTATATTGGTTGGCTCCCTTATCGCTGTTTTTTTTCTTTTCTTTAAGTGGGGAAATTTTAATGATATTAGACAGAAAAGTGGTTTGATCTCGTCCATGCTTTCATTTCGTGATGAATTGTTTTTGGAAGATACTTTGCCCTATATAATGGAGAATTGGAGTGTTGTGAATTACTTGTTTGGGGGTATATCCGACCTTTCTTTGCGTTCACAACTTGGCTTTATTGACGTTTTCTTTTTTTGGGGAATTATTGGGGGCATACTCTATTTACTTATTTTCTATAAAAGCTATGTGACATTTCAATTGAAAAAAAGCACGGTCTATTTTCTATTGATGTTATCCGTCTTGGTCTTTTTGGCTGGAAACTTTTTTGAAAATGCCTCGATTGCCATTTACCTTTTGGTTCTCAGAGAGAAATTGATACAATCTTAATTATTTATTAACTCGGATTGACTCGTAGGTTTCATTGAAATTTCTTATATTTAATAGAGTAAAATTGATTGGCTCAAGTGAACGACAAAAAAACTAATTTGAATTCAGACTAAAATTATTAGGCTCCACATTATTTTAATTTTCCTGCTATGAAAAACTATTACATTATTGCAATGTTAATTTTTACCGCACTAGTACAAGCACAAATTGTGAATATTCCAGACGCAAATTTTAAGAATACTTTAGTTAACGATCAAGTTGTGGATATTGATGGTAATAGATCGGGAGATATTGATGCAGACCTTAACAATGACGGCGAAATACAGGTTAGCGAAGCCGAAGCTGTCATAGGGTTAAATGTGTTTTTTAAAGGGATAAGTTCCTTAGAAGGTATTGAGGCATTTACAAATATTGAATATATAGAATGTGGAGCAAACCCTTTATCAAGTTTAGATTTTTCACAAAACATTAATCTTTTTGAATTGGACAGTTCTGACTGTTTGAACTTGGAAAGTATAAATGTATCTCAAAATTCAAATTTAGTAAAGTTGCGTTGTGGATATACGGCAATTGGAAGTTTAGACATATCGCAAAACCCAGCTCTTGATCTTATATTTTGTTCCAATACTAATTTAATAAGTTTAGACGTATCACAAAATCCAAATGTATTATTTTTAAACTGTGGGTCTAACTTATTTTTAACCAGTTTGAATATTAATAACAATAACAATGCAGCCTTAGGAACTTTAATTGCTGATGCAATTCCAAACCTAAACTGTATTCAAGTTGATGATGTTAATTATGCAAACAACAACCCTAATTGGACAAAGGACCCTTGGGTAGAATATAGTGAGGCTTGTTCTTTAGGCACCAACGAATTCGACCAAATTAATTTGAGTCTATATCCAAATCCTACCCACAACATTTTGAATATTAGTGCCAAACAGCCCATTGAAAGTGTGAAAATTTACTCTGTAACGGGCATCCTTTTTAAAGAATCATCAAGCTCAAGTATCTATGTTACTGGGTTGTTAGCAGGCATATACTTTGCAAGGATTTCTGCAGGAGGAAAAACTCTCACTAAAAAGTTTATTAAAATTTAAAAGTAAATTACATTTTAAAGAACTTGCTTTTTTTGGCTAGAAAATTTTTATTAAATCAGGTATACGTTATGACGTTTAGCAAATTTATTCCATTTGGATTATTCTTAATTATAGGGCTGATATTTTCCTGTAGTGAAAAGGACGATGTCCAAGTTGATTTAAATACAATTAACGACGATTTGGCAATTATTGACTTGATTGTTAAAGATGTTACTCTTGTTACAGCAGAAGTCAATTGGAATATTATTAATAGTACAGGTAGTGATACAAATTATTCATTGTATTTAAATGATGTTCTTTTAATAGAAGGATTAAATGAATCCAGTTATCTTTTAGAGGACCTAGTACCTGATAGCGCTTATATGGTAAAAATAATTGCGAACAATGAATTTACTCAAGTAGAGAGTATAATTGAATTTAACACGAAAGAAACACTTTATTTATCAAAACTAACCTTTGACAATACATTTATTGAATTCATTTATAATGATGACATGAAATTAGAGTTAAAGTCTACTCCTATTCCTGAAATAAGATCAAATTTTTTGTACAACAGTAATGGTCAAATTACTAGTCAAAGCAATAGAGACCCTTACGGTGGAGGCCAAAGCAGCTCAAGTTCTAGTGCTACTCATGGATATATAAATGACCAACTTTCTAGTATAACGCTATACGCACGTAATTCTCCCTCTTCTCAGGGAGGGTGGTATTGGAAGATATATCATTATATCGAATTTAGTCAAAACAATACATCTTATACCCGAAAGCGTGTAAAACAAGAACTTGATCATTCTGGAACGGTGGTTTTTACACAAGAATGGTTTTATACAAGTAGCGTTATTTATGATCAAGCTAACAGAATTATTTCATTAATTGAGATAGATGACAATACACAGGCAGAAAAGAACTTTTCATTTGAATATAGCAATGGGAACATAACTAGAATGGATGTTAATGGCATAATCGTAGAAGTGGTATATGATGATAAGAAAAACTTTCATACCTATGAAAGTGGTTTCGAACACTATATTTATTCATCTTATCCCAAAAACCAGGATGTATGTGGATTACTATTTCTTGCGGAAGATGTAACAAACGAGTTAAAATTGGTGCCTCTTTTATATAATCATATCAATGTAAATAATCCTTTGCAATATAGAGTAGATGGTGTTACGGAGCGAACGTTTAATTACGAATATAACACAAGTGGATATCCAGTTAAAGTGACAACCGAAGGCTATGGTCAAATAGTATTGGATTACTAATAGCGCATTTATATGACTTATACCAATTTGATTATGTAATGCGACATTATATGGTTAGACTGGTATTACTCGAAAATGCCTCGATTGCGATTGATTTTTTGGCTCTAAGAGAAAAACTTATAGAACAGAAATTAGAGGTCAATTATTAACTGTAATTACATTCAAGGCTTTATGTAATATTGGTTCTCTATAGATAAAATGTTGATTCTGAAACCCAAGTTGCTTTTCAAATTGCAAAAAGCAATATAAAGACTATCTTTGCCGCTGTTTTTAAGACCGGTTTGATAGAAAAAAGAATACACATCCTAAATACTTCCATAGATAATTTTTCAATGAATGAAACGCTTTCATTCGTTCAAGAAGCAATTGTGGCAAAGCAGCAAATTCACCATGTAGTTGTAAACGCTGGAAAAGTTGTCCAATTGCAAAAGGATTTGCAATTGAGAGAGAGTGTTAATAGCTCTGATATTATCAATGCCGATGGTCAAGCCGTTGTTTGGGCTGCAAAATTTCTAAACAAGCCTCTAAAGGAGCGTGTAGCAGGAATCGATTTAATGCAGAACTTGGTTGCATTGGCAGCTTCAAAGAAATATAAAATCTATTTTCTTGGCGCCGAAGAGGTTGTTGTTTCAGAAACAGTCGCGCACTATTCAAAAGAATTTGGTCAGGACATAATAGCGGGCTATAGAAACGGTTACTATCAGCCAGAAGATGAAAATGAAATTATTAATGATATAGTATCCAGCAAAGCAAATATTTTGTTTGTAGCAATTACTTCTCCCAAAAAAGAAAACTTTCTCTATAAATATAAAAACGAGCTAGCATCGGTGAACTTCATTATGGGAGTAGGAGGAAGTTTCGACGTAATAGCTGGCAAAACCAAGCGAGCACCCGTTTGGATGCAGGATATTGGTCTAGAATGGTTCTACAGATTTCTACAAGAACCAAAAAGAA
>RCNB010000697.1_pt1 | contig 21973 bp, 18 predicted proteins | sample 2041321 | NCBI WGS metagenome assembly RCNB01 (sample SAMN09708232, study PRJNA481090) | Marine sediment metagenome, whole genome shotgun sequencing project. | reverse complement strand
AGATGAGCCAACGGGCAATCTTGATGCGGATGCTTCGGATATGGTTTTCGATCTCTTTGCACACCTCCACAAGCTGGGAACTACCATAATAGTGGCAACTCATGACAAACTGCTGCTAAGTAAGGTACGCGCGCGCATCGTATCGTTGGACCAAGGACACATGGAGATCAAGAACCATCTATGAACCCGACGAAGATTGTCTCTGTTTTAAAGAGAATGAAACGCAACTTTGTGGCCACTCCATATTTACACCTGGCGGCTACGGGCACCATAGGTTTGTGTCTTTTGATCACGGGTTGTTTTATAATACTGTATACTAACCTAAACGATCTTATAGAGGTCTGGCAGCAAGACATACGTATAGTTGCATACATAAAAGACGGTGTCTCCGAAAGGCAACGGACGTTACTTGCACAAACCATATCGAAACTCAATGGCGTCAAGGAAGTTTCTTACACATCTAAAGATGAAGCCTTAACACAGTTACGAAAGCAGATGAAACACCGTTCTTCGTTGTTGGATGGATTACACACAAATCCCTTGCCGGCGTCCTTTACAATAGACTTGGTTGAATCACAAAAAAACCGGGTCAATGTTACACTGCTTTCTAGAAAAATTAACGAGTTCCCCGAAATTAATGACGTTGAGTATGCCAAGGCATGGTTACACCGTTTCTCTGGTTTCATAAGCTTTTTTAGGTTGGCAAGCTTAGTCGTTGGTCTGGTCGTTTTTGCAACCACGGTCTTTATCTGTAGCAACACAATTGGGCTTACTCTTTATGCTCAGCGTGATGAACTGGATATTATGAGACTTGTTGGTGCAACCGATTCCTTTATAAAAGCCCCTTTTTATATCCAAAATCTTATCCAAGGTCTTCTCGGTAGTCTTTTAGCCATTACTTTGCTTTTTGCCGTATATAACATCTTCATAGCAAAAATCGAAGCTTATGGGGCATTACTAGCAACCTGGGAAGTACGGTTTTTATCACTGACAGAGGTATACGAGCTTCTTTTGATAGGGGTGGTGATTGCGTGGCTAGGTTCTTATATATCTCTAAAACAGTTCTTAAAATCGTAGTCGCCTTGACGGCGATAACTTTCCTCTCGAGCCAAGATGTCCGAGCAGGAAACCTTTCTGTGGATATTGAAAGGGAAGTCAGGGGGCTTGAGATCAAGATCGGAGCTACAAAAGAAAAAATCGGCAAATCGAAAGAAAAGGTTGTGGGGCTTGAATCTCAAGAATCGCCTATTATTAAGGAACTCGATATACTGAATTTTCGGCTAAACAAATTACGGAAAAGTGAAAAAGAGATACGTTTTGAAATCACAAGATTGCAAAGTAAGGTAAAGACTATAAAAGCGAAACGCAATAACTTACGCCAAGAAATTAAGGCCTTAGAGAACTATGCTTCAGAGCGTTTGGTGGCGTTCTATAAACTTGGACGAGTAGGTATTGCTCCGATTATTTTCTCCGCCACGCCTTTGTCCCGGTTTTGGCAAAGAAAAAAAGCGTTACTAGTGATTCTCCAACACGATTCTGATCTGTGGGACACGCTTCAAAACAAAAAGGACCACCTCCAAGCTCTGGGCCAACAGATAATGGGAGTAGAGCAAGAAAAGAGATTCCTCTTGCTTGAGTGTAAACAAAAAGTGTCCGACATAACAGAACAGAAGGGCAGGCGAGGCGAGTTGCTTGAAACTATTCGCGGAGATAAAGAACAAACCATTAAGTATCTGGCAGCGCTAAAAAAATCTGCAAAGAAACTCGATGAGACCATCCAAACTCTTAGGAAAGAAAGGGACGTCAATTTATCTAACCGGCACCTTGCGACCGGCTCGTTTTTTGCATTAAAAGGACATTTACCCCTACCCGTACAGGGCAAGCTCGTCAAGCCTTTTGGGCCTTATGTAATCGAAGGCCGTTATGATATTAAGAGGTTTAGAAACGGCATAACCTTTAGTGCCAATCTTGGCATCCCGGTGCGGGCTGTCGGTGACGGTCGGGTAATCTATGCGGATTGGTTTAACGGATACGGAAATATTATGATCATCAACCACGGGAACCACTACTACACGCTATCTGCACAGTTGAGTGAGCCTTACAAAAAGCAAGGGGATTTGGTTTTGGCTGGGGAGGTTATCGGAACGGTGGGAGATATTGGAATAGATGTGGGGCAGGGGCTTTATTTTGAGATCAGGCATTACGGAAAGTCATTGGATCCCGCGACGTGGTTAAGACAAGAATAGAATGTTTGTTGCCGATAACCAATTTGGCGACCCAGTAAAAAGTCCATCTGCGGCGTTGCGCTTTATCTTTCGTTACTGCGACGTACGATAAGTACGTCTCATTCCTCAAGAACGCGCCACTGAAGTGGCTTGAAAACAGTACGCGCGTCTTGCATCTGGAGCTTTTTACTGTATCGTCTGTTTGTGGACTTTTTGCGAGTCCAGCAAATTTAGGGCTTGACCATAACTTATAATATGTGTCAACTATGGTATCGATTTGGCTGGAAATTTATCATAAAGATGGACATCCACTTTGATTCCGCAGCAGCAGTGTGGGATCTTGGATGTAATGAGGAGGAGGCATGAAGTCTTTTTTGACAACGCATAGGAATATTATTGGAATAGCGCTTTTTTGTTCGATCGTCCTATTGATCGGAACCGCCAAGATTGACAAAAATCTGCTGGCAGAAACAGATAATACCTATAAAGAACTTAAATTGTTTGGTGATATTATTGATATTATTGAAGAAAACTATGTTGACCCTGTGGATTCCAAAGAACTTATCCGTGGAGCAATACACGGCATGCTCGAATCTCTAGATCCTCATTCCAGCTTCTTGTCACCGACTGCATACAAGGAACTTAGAATAGACACCAAGGGTGAGTTTGGCGGTATCGGTATAGTCATTACCATGGAGGACGGTTTGCTTACTGTGGTCTCACCTATTGAGGGAACTCCTGCCTACAAGGCCGGTATCAAGGCTGGAGACCATATTATAATGGTAGATGATAAACACACAAAAAAGTTGAAGCTGTGGGAAGCTGTCAAGAAAATGCGGGGGAAAAAGGGAACAACAGTAGTAATTACTGTCATGCGAAAAGGCTTTTCTGAACCGAAGGAGTTCAAACTCGAGCGCGATGTTATCCCCTTGCAGAGTGTTCGCTCGTATACGCTCGAGCCGGGATATGTTTACCTGCGGATTAGTAGTTTCCGAGAGGGAACGTTTGAAGGTGTGCTGGCAGCCCTCGAAGAACATGAATCTGCCGAGGTCCCCGTGAAAGGCTTAATCTTGGATCTTAGGGACAATCCTGGTGGGCTCTTGCCACAAGCTATCAAGGTTGCCGATGTTTTCCTGGATGAAGGGGAAATAGTTTCAATCAAAGGAAGGTCTCAAACCCACTCCAAGGTTTACTCTGCACAACCTGACGGGAAAAATCGTGCCTATCCCATCGTGTTGCTGATCAACGCGGGTAGCGCCAGCGCCTCAGAAATTGTCGCTGGTGCTTTGAGAGACCACAACAGGGCGCTGCTTCTTGGTACTACCTCTTTTGGCAAAGGCTCTGTCCAAGCTGTTGAACCTTTGCGAGATGGTGCAGGGCTAAAGCTGACTATTGCTCGCTATTACACCCCTGGCGGTCACTCTATACAGGCCAAGGGCATTGAGCCTGATGTGGTAGTAAAAAACCGGCTTGTTCCGGAATCCGACGAACCACGCAGGCATAGTATCCAAGAAAAGGATCTCGAAAACCACATTTCTGCCAAACCGGACGGGGACTCGTTAAAAGATCACAAAGATAATGTTAAATATCTTAGGGGAGTAAAGGTACCAGGCGAAAAATCCTCTGAAATAGTCAAAGCACTCACAACAAAAGATAATCAGATCATAAGAGCACTTCAAATTCTTAGAAGTTGGCAGATATTTTCAAAAATGGGCCATCAGGGTTAAGTGCACAACAAATCGGGGAAACACCCTACCAGAAAGAACGCTACCCGCCGGACGAGGAGTTCCCCAAGGAGGCAACTCCAATCCCTTGTTTTTGGTCTTGTCGGCCTAGTCTTGTTTTTTGCGGTGATGGGACCAATCATATACTCTTTTCTCGAGTCAAGAATAACGGCAAAAACCCCCGTATTTGAAACCTACTCCTCTGGAAAAACAGAAACGGCGATCAAGGAATTAGATAGGTATATTTACGACACCTTGCTGACCTTAAAGATACCCGCACAAAACATCACCTTTAATTCTGTAAGAAAAAAAGGGGGCATCGTAGATCAATGGACTTATTCGGAGCTTAAGATTCACACTCCAAAACCTATAACCCAAAAAAAGATAAAACGGGTTTTCGCTGAACACCTTAAGAAGTTTAAACCAAAACCATCGTTTCGGTTCAGGTGGGAATCAAACAAGAGAAATACCGTTGATATATCAATTAACGGAAATCTCACTCATAGGCTCATCTTCGCACCACCTCAAAAGAAAAAAGATTTTACCCCTAAAACTGCTGATTTTCCATTAGTGGCCATCATCATTGATGACATTGGATATGACGAAAAGATGGCTTTACGGTTTTTGCAGCTCGATGCTGCTCTGTCCTTCTCTGTCCTTCCTCACAGCCCATTTCAAAAAAGCATGGGTAACCGTATTCATCAAAAAAACAGGGATGTTATTCTTCACCTGCCCATGGAACCTGTCGGGTATCCGGGGGTCAATCCTGGTAAGGGGGCCTTGCTTAGCTCCATGAGTGCTAACGAGCTTTTGCAGAAATTAAAGGATGATTTGTCCGCTGTTCCTTTTATCTCGGGAGTAAATAACCATATGGGTTCGAGGTTAACGCAAGATTCGGTTAAAATGCGGCAGATATTTTCTATACTAAAAAAGCGGGGGCTTTTTTTTGTGGATAGCCTTACTACACCAAAATCAAGTTGTTCTCAGGTAGCTGAGCTTTTCAAACTAAGGTTTGCCGAACGCCAGGTTTTTTTAGACAATGTTCAAGAAGCCAATGCCATCCATTTTCAGATTATGAGACTTGTTTCTATCGCCAAAGAACGCGGAAAAGCTATAGGAATCGGCCATCCTTATACAATAACACTTGAAACACTTGAAAGGGAATTGCCGAATATCAAAAACCAGGTAAAGATTGTCCCTGTATCAAGGCTTGTTAGATAGGTCTATTAGATACTAGTTCTTCTTTGCTTTAATAGCTTCTATTAACTTTTTAAAAGAATCTGCAAAAGCCTCTACACCTTTTTCCTGCGTGTCATCACATATTTTGTTCAAGTCTATTTTAAGATCTTTAAGTTCTCTCAAATTTCTAGTTTCCTGTTCCAGGTCCTGCTCGATTGTAAGGTCTGGTTTACCATGATCGAGAAAAGCTTTAAGTGTTTTATGCGGTAAGGTATTTACCGTGTCTTTCCCAATTAATTCATTAACATATTTCACGTCACTATAATCCGGGTTTTTGGGGCTTGTGCTACCCCAAAGAACCCTTTGTATATTACCACCATTATGTTTTAAATCGGTAAATTTCTTGCCGTAAAATAACTCTTTAAACCTTTGATAGATTTTTTTAGCGTTTGCCACCGCTATCTTTCCTTGCAAGTGTTCTTTTTTTGTGTCCTCAAGGCACTTATCAACCACAGTATCGATCCTGCTTATAAAAACACTTGCCACAGAAAAAACTTTATCTATAGCACCCCCATCCCTCAACCTATCATTCAACCCTTCCATATAAGCCTTTGCACAAGTCTCATAGTGCCTTATTGAAAAAAGAAGTGTTACATTTACATTAATGCCAATCTGGGTTAAGGCCCGAATAGCTTCCGGTCCCTCTTTTGTTCCGGGAACCTTGATCATTAAATTCGGTCTTGCAACCTCATTCCACAAACGCTTTGCGTTTTCTGTGGTTTTTGCTGCATGATGGGCAAACTCGGGAAGCACTTCAAGGCTTACATAACCATCTCTACCCCCTGTTTTGTTATAAACTCCTATCAACAAGTCTGCGACTGATTGGACATCCTGTATGGTGATTAAGTTATATATTTCTAAGGTTGTTTTTCCGGCCTTTCCTAGGTCGTTGATATTATTATCATAAACGTTCGATCCGTTTATTGCCTTCTCGAAAATGCTTGGATTTGAAGTCACTCCTGTAATACCAACATCTAAAAGCCTTTGGAGTTCTCCATCATTAATTAATTCCCTGCTAATATTGTCATACCAGGGGCTTTGTCCTAATTCTACCAAAGCAGAAATATTATTGGTTTCCATGTAATCCCTTTCTCTTAACCCGGGTTTGTGTTGGGCAGGTTTGAGAAACTTATCTGGTTTCCATCCAAAAACGGCCCTTTTTTAAACCGAAACCTTACACCTATGCCAATTATTTGATAAGCTACTAGTGGATGGATACTATCTAAACAAAAAAGTTTGGTCAACAGATTAACTTAAATTGTTTTCTCGTTGAATTTTTGATACTATCCACGCCAAAATAACGTGGGTTTTTTGGGGGGTATTATTATGACTCAAATGGAACAAGCTCGAAAAGGTTTTATTACCGATGCTATGAGAAGGGTTGCTGATAAAGAGTGTGTTGATCCAAAACATATAAGAAACGCGGTAGCACGTGGAAGTGTAGTCATTCCTGCAAACATGCTTCACGGCCATCTTGACCCGGTTGGAATAGGAAAAAGCCTGACAATAAAAGTAAATGCAAATATTGGAACATCTCGAGATCACATTAATATAGAAGAGGAACTGCTGAAACTTTCTACAGCAATAGATGCAGGGGTTGATACTGTTATGGATCTTAGTACGGGCGGAGATATAACAAAAATACGCCGGGCTATACTCTTAGCATCAAAGGTACCCGTTGGAACTGTCCCTATATATCAAGCTGCTGCTAAAAAGACTGGAGATGATGGGGGGATAATTCATCTTTGCTCAGACGACCTTTTTCGGGCTGTTGAAGCACAGGCTAAAGACGGTGTTGACTTTATGACTGTGCATTGTGGTGTTACTTTGGCTGCTCTTGAAAGATTACGCATTCAGGGGCGCATCACAGACATTGTAAGCCGTGGGGGGGCTTTTTTGGCTGCTTGGATGCTTTATCACAAAAAAGAGAATCCATTCTATGAAGAGTTCGATCGCCTTCTTTCTGTTGCCAAGGAATATGATGTAACCCTTAGTCTTGGTGATGGACTTAGACCCGGGTGTCTGGCAGATGCAACAGATAGGGCTCAAATCCATGAACTTTTGACACTGGGAGAACTGACCAAACGAGCGTGGGCCGCTGATGTTCAAGTAATGATAGAGGGTCCTGGCCACATTCCATTAGATCAGATAGAAGCAAATGTAATTATACAGAAGAGTTTATGTCACGGAGCGCCTTTCTATGTATTAGGACCTCTTGTTACCGATATTGCTCCTGGTTACGATCATATTACTTGTGCTATCGGTGGTGCTATAGCAGGTAAAGCAGGGGCTGACTTTCTCTGTTATGTAACTCCTGCAGAACACCTAAAGCTTCCAAGTGTAGAGGATGTAAAAGAAGGAGTAATCTCTAGCAGAATAGCTGCTCATGCCGCCGACATCGCAAGGGGAAATAAGCATGCTATGGATTGGGACCTTGAAATGGCACAGGCTAGAAAGGCTTTAGACTGGGAAAAGCAAATAAGTTTATGTATAGATCCTCATAAAGCAAAGGCCTATAGAAACAGTTCTACGCCGAGTTCAAAAGAGGTTTGCACAATGTGTGGAGAGTTTTGTGCTATTAAAATTGTGCGAGACTATTTTAGATAATAATACAAATAAAGATTACATTTATGTTTATATTTTTTTCATATTTGATGATTTATAAACAAAAGACTTTTTTTAAACTATTTTTTGTTGTTTTATATTTTTTAAAAACATTAGAAAATGGTGTTTTCTCTTTTTAAATTAAAGTATTATGCTTTTTTAAACAATCTTGACAGTCTTTATTATTATTATATTTTTTATATTTAAATAATATTAAGGGGTCTAATATGGAATTTAAAATAAAAAAAACCGATCTTGTTGAAGCACTTACAAAAGTTCAGGGTATTACTGGGAAGAAAACCAATATTCCCATTACTTCTCATATAATAGTTTCTGCTAAGGAAAACAAAATTTATATTATAGCTACTGACCTTGAAATAGCTTTTCAGGGTCAGTATAAAGCAGAAATTTTAAAGGAAGGAATATGTGGCATACCTTCTCGAAAGTTCTATGAAATAGTAAGGGAATTGCCATCTGAATATGTGCTGGTTAAAGAGTTGGATAACAAATGGGTTAGAATTGCAGATAAAAAGGTAGAATATAATATAGTTGGTATTGAAACAGAAGAGTTTCCAAAAATACCTGATATTGAGGGAACCGAACTATTTGATCTGGAGGTTGATACCTTAAGAGATATGATTGAAAAAACGATGTATGCTGTTCTTGCAGACGAGGGGCGTGTACATTTAACAGGTGTCTTTTTTAAAACAATTAGAGAGGGTGGTGAAAAGATGCTTCGTATGGTTTCAACTGATGGACACAGGCTTTCATTGATTGACTATCCAACTAAAAAAACGAGTGGTTTTTCATTAAATAACGGGGTTATTATTCCAAAAAATGGTGTTGTTGAGGTATTGAAGATATTGGAGGAAGGAGAAACAGTTCAAATAGGGATAAAGGATAATAACTTTGTAGTAAAAAAAGACCTTGAAGGAATTGTAATTAGGCTTATAGAAGGTGAATTTCCTGACTATAATTTAGTTATTCCAAAAAGGAACAAAAACAAAGTTACAGTGGATAAGGAGTCTTTGTTAAACATGTTAAGAAGGATGTCTATTCTTTCTTCGAGCAAATATCGTAGTGTGCGCTGCACGATAGGAAACGAACAAATGGAGACGGTAACAACAAACCCGGAGATAGGGGAATCAAGAGAAATTATACCAGTTAAGTACAAAGGTGAGGTTATAGAGATAGCTTTTAATCCGAGATATGTTATAGAAGCGACAAGTGCTATGAAAAGTGAAGAGGTTGTTATGAGATTAAACGATGGCGAAACTCCTTGTCTAATACAAGGGGAAAAAGACCCGGGTTTTTTAAGTGTAGTAATGCCGATGAGGATATAAGATGGAAACCACAGAAAAAAGATACGATGAAAACAACATAAAAGTTTTGGAGGGTCTTAGTGCCGTGAGGAAAAGACCCTCTATGTATGTTGGAAATGTCTCAGTTGAGGGACTTCACCACATGGTATACGAGGTGGTGGATAATAGTGTAGATGAAGCGCTTGCTGGGTATTGTGATTTTGTAAGTGTTTGTATACATTCTAATAACAGTATAACCGTGGCGGACAACGGGAGAGGGATACCAGTAGGTATACACAAAACAGAGAAGATTCCTGCTGTAGAAGTAGTTATGACAAAGCTTCATGCTGGGGGAAAGTTTGATCACGATTCATACAAAATTTCTGGTGGGTTACATGGGGTTGGAGTATCTGTTGTAAATGCGTTGTCAAGTTTTCTGGAGGTTGAGATTCGAGATGGTAAAAAGGTGTATTCTCAGACCTATGAGCGAGGGAAAACCAGTTCATCTCTAAAAGTTTTAGGAAAAACAAACCAAACCGGGACGAAGATTCGATTTCTGCCGGATTCAGAGATATTTAAAGATATAGATTTTAGTTTCGAATTGATATCTCAGCGTTTACGGGAATTGGCATTCTTAAACAGAGGCCTCAAGATCGTAATAGTGGATGAAAAGACAGAAAGAAAAAAAGAGTATTGCTACCAAGGTGGTATAATATCTTTTGTTGAGTATCTTAACAAAAGCAGAAACGTTATCCACAAAAAGCCTTTTTATATGGAAGCCGAAAAAGAAGAAGTTTCTCTGGAAGTAGCTATTCAGTATAATGAAACATATAGCGAGACAATATTTTCTTTTGCCAACAACATCAACACAAAAGAGGGCGGTTTTCATGTTGTTGGGTTCAAGTCTGCACTAACCCGCACAATTAACAACTATGCTGTTTCAAGTAATTTACCAAAGAACCTAAAAGAAAAGTTGAGCGGGGATGATGTAAGAGAGGGGCTTACGGCTGTTATTAGCATCAAACTAAAATCCCCGCAGTTTGAAGGTCAAACAAAAACAAAACTTGGAAACAGCGAAGTGAAGGGATTGGTAGAGACCTTAATAAACGAAAAACTCGGGATTTTTATGGAGGAAAACCCAAGTATTTCAAAAAAAATTGTAATAAAGGTTGTAGAGGCTGCTAGGGCGAGAGAGGCTGCTAGGCGAGCAAGGGATATTGCAAGGAAAAATGGTGCGCTGGCAGATGTATCCCTACCGGGCAAACTGGCAGATTGTCAATATACAGACCCAGCCGAGAAGGAACTCTTTCTTGTTGAGGGAGATTCGGCAGGCGGTAGTGCAAAACAGGGTAGAGATAGAAGGTTTCAAGCCATATTGCCGTTAAAAGGAAAAATACTAAATGTTGAAAAGGCACGATTTGATAAGATGTTAAAGAGTAACGAAATACTGACCCTCATTACGGCACTTGGTACGGGAATTGGCCGGGAAGATTACGATATTGATAAGTTAAGATATCACAAGGTAATAATTATGACCGATGCCGACGTGGATGGCTCACATATCCGAACGTTGTTGTTGACGTTTTTTTATAGAATGATGCCGGACTTGGTGGATAAAGGTTATCTTTATCTTGCTCAACCCCCATTGTACAAAATAGGGAAAGGGAAGAGTGCTGTATATGTAAAAGACGAGCTTGGTTTTGAAGAGTTGTTGTTAAAAAAAGTTTGTGAAGTCAAGACGGTTGAAAGTGATGGGAATAACGTGCTGAAAAAAGATCGGTTATATCTGTTTTTGTGTGGTTTAATGGACTATAACAATATTGTGAATAAACTAAAAAGGCGAGGCTATCACAGATCTTTTGTTGAATTCCTAATACACAAAGGTGTTATAGATCAGAAGTTTCTTAAAAACGAAGAATCCATGAAAGCTCTTTTAGCTGATCTTCGTTGTATGGACTACAAAGGAGCAGAACTGATAAGGGACGAGGAACACAATGTTTTTGAGCTGGTATTGGGTAAAACAGAAGGAGGTGCTCAAAAAGTAGTAGTGGGGTTAGAGTTGGTCTCTAATCCTGATTTTCAAAGTGGGGTTGTCATTTGGAAGAAGATCTTATCTAAACACAAGGCTCCTTTTATTGTCTATGATAACGGAAAGGAACCTATTCAAGTGGAGAGTAAAGAGCAATTGTTATCCCTGCTCTTTAAGGACTCTAAAAAAGGAATATCTATCCAACGATATAAAGGCCTTGGGGAAATGAATCCCAATCAACTCTGGGAAACGACAATGGATAGGGAAAGAAGAACGCTTTTGAAGGTTAAGGTTGAAGACATGTTTGCGGCTCACGACATGTTTACTGTTTTAATGGGCGCAGAAGTAGAGGAAAGAAGAAAATTTATAGAAGATAACGCCCTTAATGTGCAGAGGTTAGATATATAATTTAGATAGCATGAAGACAATATTTATTAAAGCACGGGATCTGCCTGATGCATGGTTTCAATGTTTGTATGAACTCATGGATCACGGGCATAAATATGTCATAGATCACGGCAGTTACGAGGGACAAAAGCGACTAGAGTTTGACTATATAACAGTTCGGGTTAAATTTCCGGGGGCACGCCCGTTGATCCCAGATATTCCGGCGTCACTGGGTATACCGAACCCCGTAGCAGAAGGTTATATAGAGGAATATCTCCCGTATCTTATGACACCAAACAAGCAACCTCAAGAAGATTATACATATGGAGAGCGTTTGGCGGGGTGGTCGTATATTTCTGCCAACACAAACAAGGATAGAGGCAAGAGAGAATGTGTTAATCAGATTCAATCGGTTATACAGCTGTATAGGACTAAGGGCCACGCTACCAATCAAGCAATAATGACCGTTTCCATCCCATCCGATATACTTCTAAAAGATCCTCCCTGTCTGCGTCATATAGACACACGAGTAAAGGACGGGAAACTCCACTTTATGGTCTATTTCAGGTCTTGGGATCTTTGGAATGGCTTTCCGGCAAACCTGGGAGGGATTCAACTCCTAAAAGAATACATGGCCAGCGAAATTGGTGTTGATGATGGTGAAATCATAGCAGCAAGCAAAGGACTCCACCTTTACGATTATGTGTGGGAACTGGCGCAACTGCGTACAATGCGCAACCATTAAACAATTATAGAAGCCGCTTTTTTTTGGCGTACAATCTTTGTTCCCACAGATGCCATACAGAAACTGCACAAGTATTCATACTTATCGCCATCAGGAAGTACTAAAAGCAACCGCTTGCGAACCGGGGTGGCACGGCCGCAAGAGGGACAGTAAAGTTCTGTGGCATCAAATTCTCTAAATGTGTCCCCCGAGGTCTGAGGTTTTTCTGAGACGTGAAACTGGTTAAGAAAAGAGTTTTGCATTATGGATTAGTCTCACTCCTAAACAGGCGTTTTGTAAATATGCCATCAAAGTTGATGGACTTGTAAAAAGTCCACAAACAACACAGTAAAAAGCTCCCAATGCAAGGTGCGCATACTGTCCTCAAGCCACTTTAGTGGCGCTGTCTTGAGGAATTGAGGGGTATTTATCGTACGTCGCAGTGACGAAAGATGAAGCGCAACGCCCCCGATGGACTTTTCATAAAGTCGTCAAAGTTGACGGCCCCATAAAACATATAGTGCTTGGTTATTAGGTTGTCAAGAAGGATAAGAAGAGAACGGGAGGCTTGTTGTGGAACTAAAAAAGATCGATCATATAGGAATAGCTGTTAACAACCTGGCATCTGCTAAGACATTTTATAGGGAACGACTAGGTTTAGCAATAGAACATGAAGAAGTTAAGGAGGATATGAAGATAGCTTTTGTACCGGTAGGAGAGGTAAATATCGAATTAATTGAGTCGACATCAGAAGATGGTGTTATCGGAAAGTTTATTGCTAGGCGTGGAGAGGGTGTTCACCACATTGCATATGAAGTAGACAACATAAAAGATGCCCTAAAAAGGCTTAAAAATGATGGTATAAGGCTTATCGATGAAGTCCCTCGTAAGGGTGCTCATGGGAAGAAAGTCGCTTTTTTGCATCCCAAGGACACAAACGGGGTTTTAACGGAACTCGTGGCAAAAAAACCCAATTGACACTAACGTGAGTACTGTTATAATAGGCATAACGAAGAGGGGCTGTAGCTCAGCTGGGAGAGCGCATGACTGGCAGTCATGAGGTCAGGGGTTCGATCCCCCTCAGCTCCACCAAGCAAACCGAAGGGGTTAGCAGTGCGGCTGACCCCTTTTTCTGTAATTGGACAATGAAGATGGTTTCACAAAAAGGCGATTTTGTTCGTTTCGTGAGCATTTTGGGTGCGGTCGCAATGTTTAGCTAAAATGCTAACACGTAGTGAGGTGTTTTTAAGCCGACAGGCGCAATCTTTGCGCCAAACTCGGGCTGACGCCCCCAAAACAGTTAGACAGCATTTTTTAACGCTGAACATCTCAAACGCTTTTTCACTCAAATGCTCAACGTCTCTTACAAAAGACTTATTATGAGTCTTTAAATGCAACAAGGGGGTGTTTTTATGGAAGGCAAAAAAGATTTGGATAAGATGCTGAAGCCTGCAGAGGTTACAATTAGAACAGTGGATGGAAGTGTGTTGCAAGGAAAAGTGAACCTAGGAAAGGAAGAAAGAGTTTCCGATGTGTTCACAAAATCCGAAAGACAGTTTATCGTTCTATTTAATGCAACGTACACAGGAGTGTCTAAAAAGGTCCTCATTATTAACAAGGCGCATATTGTTTGGATTGAAGATGAAACATCGTAACATCTCAAAAAGCACAAGAGTTATACGATTAATAGAGACCATTCCCGGTGATTATTGAGAAGCTGCGGACTTTACGAAACATATTATAGCGTTTAAAGCAAAGGCAAGAAGTGACCTACCAAACATTGAATCATGTTTGGGTATCCAAAATAAACAAACCGACAAGAAAGTGTCCCCCGAACCTTCCCAGGGGTTCTCTAGAAATGTGTTTTATTTGGGTCTTCAGTTCTTCGGGTGGCTGAGAGAAATCGGTTGTGTAGTACTTCATGTTGAACACAGAGTCAACTTTAAGGTCATTCAAGATCTCTGAATCTTCTCGTACTAACAGGCAAATACCCCTAGAGGACATATTCCATATCTTAAACTGGTAAAGAGAGGCCATTTCAGACACCTTAAACTCAACGCTGTGATATTTCTCGAGCTCTGTGCGTGGCTCGGATCTTTTTTCAATGGACTTACTCATTGGTAAATTTCCTTCAAGCCGTGCAAGACAGCCCATGGCGTTGCTAGGCAATGGTTTTCTAGGAAAGCGGGCCTATGGTTCTTTTCAAGGTTGACAACCCTAAACACACTGCAGTTAAAGTATCAGCAAATCAAACGGTTAGTCAAGTATATTGTAACATCTTATTCCAGAATCGCACAATGTCATTCGCAAAACGACTTTTTATGAGTCGATCAAGGTTGATTGACTTGTAAAAAGTCCACAAACAAATGACACAGGAAAAAGCTCCAGATGCAAGGCGCGCGCATCTGGAGGAATGAGGCGTACTTATCGTACGGCGTAACGCCGCAGATGGACTTTTTACGAAGTCGTCAAGGTTCTCTCGTACATAAAACGAACAAAATGGAAAAAAGGCGGAAGCATTCAAGAGAGGAAGAAGCGATCAGGGTTCCTATTGAAGATGTTCTTGATCTGCATACGTTCCAAGCGAAAGAGGTGCCCGGGTTGCTGGAAGAATACATAGATGCATGCCTTAAGGAGGATATCTTTTCGGTTAGGATTATCCATGGCAAAGGGCAAGGGGTTTTAAAGAAACGGGTTTGTGAATTGCTTAAAAACAACCGCCTGGTGGGATCTTTCTCGGAGGCTCCGGGGAATGCGGGTGGTTGGGGGGCTACCATTGTTGTGCTAAAAAAAGAGGGGCTCGGGCAGGAATGGGAGAGGTTTTTTAAGACGGTTGAGGAGGGAGCAGACCTTATGGGTTTACCGATAGGGCGGGGTCAGGTCGAGAAGTTTGCGCTTCACGCAAAAGAAATCCTGGAGTGGAATCAATTTGCAAACCTGACCGCCATAACGGAGCTTGAGGAGTTAGCGGAAAAACAGTTTTTAGATGTCGTTCCCCTGGCGGGCTTGATTCCGCCGGGGTGTCGTGTGCTCGATATTGGTTCGGGGGGGGGCTTTCCGGGGATTCCCCTAAAAGTCTTGCGGCCGGATCTGGACATGGTACTCATAGATGGGGCGAGAAAGAAGGCGAATTTCCTAAAGCATATGATAAGAACGCTGGGGATGAAAGGCATTAAAGCGTATCATAGAAGGGTGGAAGAAGTGAAAGATGAGGAGGGGGGTTCGTTTAAAGGATATGATATTATTATTTCAAAGGCGGTAGCCAGACTTGACAAGCTTATCGGAGTATGTGAGCCGTTGTTGGGTTGCGGGGGCCGGATTGTTGCGATGAAGGGAAAATTGACGAGCGAAGAGGAACTGTGTGCGAAAAGGGCAATAGAAGCAGGGGGGTTCAGTATTGAAAGAAGTGAGTATCAGTTACCAAGCAGTGGCATAGAAAGGAGCGTAGTTGTCTTGCGCAGGTGAGCGGCGGCGGGGTGCAATTGTTTCACGTGAAACAATAGGGGGTGTTTTTGGGAGTTCTTTTAATTGCCCCAAAAAATTGAATATCGAACAAGGATTAACGATTTTTTGATTTTAGAAGAAAAAAGCGGAAGTTGGCAATAAATCTAAAATCGTTAATCGGTGTTCCTTGTTCTTCAATCAAAAAAGAAAAATGGATCCTAAATACTTAGATGATATATTACCCCTGGTGAGACAGCCAAGCCATTACCTGGGGTCCGAAATCAACGCAATAAAAAAGGACCCAAAACAGGTGCGCCTCCATTTTGCTTTAGTTTTCCCTGATCTCTACGAGATTGGGATGTCTTACCAGGGCACTCAAATATTATACCACATACTTAATAGCAAAGAAGAGATAGCGGCCGAAAGGGTTTTCGCCCCAGGAGTTGATCTGGAAGCAGAACTACGGGGTAGCGGTAGATGCTTACGCTCCCTTGAATCGGGCACAGCGCTTTCAGATTTTGATATCCTTGGCTTCAGTTTGCTATATGAGCTTACTTTTACCAACATTTTGACCATATTGAGTCTTTCTGGCATACCATTCTTTTCCAAGGACCGGGATGATTCTCACCCGTTGATTATAGCTGGTGGTCCTTGTGCCTTCAATCCCGAGCCTTTGGCCGATTTTTTCGATGTTGTTGTTATAGGCGACGGGGAAGAGGTTGTGGAATTGCTGGCGGATAAATGGTTGGAGTGGAAAAATGGTGACGGTGATCGCCAAACGCTTCTAAGAGAGTGGTCACAAATGCAGGGTGTTTATGTGCCTTCTTTTTTTGAGGTAGGCCATGATTCAAGGGGGGGGCAGGTGTTGACTCCTCGATTTAGCAATTACACAAGCATACGCAAAGCGGTAGTTCCCGATCTAAACAACGTTTCATGTCCTGACCGGCCCTTGGTTCCCTTTGGCAAACCGATCCACGATCGTTTGAGTCTTGAAATTTGCAGGGGGTGTTCGGGGGGCTGCCGTTTCTGCCAAGCCGGCATGATTTATCGTCCCGTGCGGGAACGCAGCCCCGAAGGCATACTCTCTCTGGCAAAAAGGGCTTTGGTAAATACTGGCTATGAAGATGTGTCACTTCTTTCGCTAAGCACCGGCGACTATGGCGCACTTCAGGGGCTTATAACGAGATTAATGAATAGGTGTGAGCCGGAAAAGATAGCTCTTTCCCTGCCCTCTCTGCGGGTCGGGAGTTTGACTCCGCCTCTCATGACCCAGATAAAGCGGGTCAGAAAGACCGGCTTTACGATAGCTCCAGAGGCCGGGAGCCAGCGCTTGCGTGATGTGATCAACAAGAATATTACCGAGGAAGCTCTCTTCAAGACCGTTGAAGACACCTTCGCATTAGGGTGGCAACGGATTAAGCTCTACTTTATGATCGGTCTTCCTACGGAAACAGACCCTGATTTGATTGCCATCGTGAAACTTGTTAGACGGCTCAAGAAACTGTGTGGGACCGGTAAAGGGAGGAAAGATATTACTGTAAGCGTTTCCACCTTTGTCCCAAAGTCACACACCCCGTTTCAATGGTGTTCCCAGGTCCCATTGGAGGAAAGCCAAGAGAAGATCTTTATACTCAAAAACGAACTCAAAGTTCGTGGTATCCGCTTTAAATGGCAAAACCCCAAGATGAGTCTTCTTGAAGGCTTATGGGCAAGGGGCGACAGGAGCCTGAGCCGGTTATTAGTTGCTGCGCATGAAATGAGTTGCCGGTTCGATGCCTGGAGTGACCATTTTAATTTTGCTCGTTGGCAGGCGGCTATAGGAGCTTCAGGGGTAGACATTGATCTTTATACACGAAGCCGAGCGGTTTCGGAACCCCTTCCGTGGGATCACATAGCTTCAGGCGTTTCCAGCAATTTTTTGAAAATAGAGTGGGAAAAGGCCCTTTCAGCAAACCCGACGCCGGATTGTCGCCATGGCGAATGTAGTGATTGTGGCGTTTGTGACTTTAATCATCTAAAACCGGTAATATTTAAAGACGAAAGTTACAACAAGGCTTCATCTTATCCCAAGAGGGTTTCGGACAAAACAATGTACAGAAGCTTGCGAGTTTCGTATGCTAAAGAAGGTCCGGCAAGGCATTTTGGGCATCTTGAACTTGCCAAGATCTTAGAACGTGCTTTCAGGCGTGCCCAAATTCCCTTGCGATTCTCTTCCGGGTTTCATCCTGCACCAAAGATCTCTTTTAAGGCCGCGCTTCCTGTCGGTGTAGAAAGTAAGGAAGAACACTTTTTTGTAGAGGTGCCCCCGCACATCCAAATTGTCACCCTAGAGGAGGGTATTAACACGCAATTACCGGAAGGCCTGCGGATTTACGGGTGCAAACCCGGTTCCAAGAAATCAGAGGGAGATCGTTGCTACGCCTATGATTATGCCGTAACTTTAAGGACTGGCCACTTTTCAAGAAAAAAGATTGAGAGGTTTTTAGATTGTCAGGAAAGCGTTATTACTAAGACCACAAAAAAAGGTCTAATCAAGACGATAGACCTTAAACAACTCATCACCAAGCTGCACCTTGTCTCTCCCAAGATATTTGAGATGACACTCGATTTTTCCTCCGGGCGGCAGGTGAGGCCAACAGAGGTGATCAAGCATCTGTTTGAGTTGTCTGAAAGGGATGTGAAGCTTGCCAGGATAGTCAAAAGACCAGCCTAGAAACAAAACCCTTCGCAATCGTGAGACACTTATTTCATGATAAACCCTTAAGAGCAAGAGTTATAGCTGTGATCTACCGATCACGTTGATCAAAGAATCGCCCCGGGACACAGATGGCTAATGGACTGTTGTTTTTCCCTCAGCCGTTCTTTTCATTAGTTCTAAGGTGCCTCTGATATTATCCCTTAGTTCTTCGGCGGTTTCGCGCAATTGCCTGAGATTACTCCCAAGTGTGTCAAATGCTTCTCGGATGGCCACCAGATCAACCTTTTTTTCGTTGTGGAGCTTTTCACTGTCCAGAAAGCCCCTATAGGCTTCCAAAATCTTTCTGTTTGCCTCGGATAGCTCGCCAAATTGTATCTCAAGCATATAATGACTTGAACCGTTATTGGTGATGAATGCACAGCTGGTAATAGTCCCGTTAACGATGAAGGAACCCGCAAGTACACCTTCCGGCAATTTAATCTCAAAGTCCAAGTTTGCTCCAATGGTTCTAGGTGCGTCAGTGCGCAGGATCACGGTATCATTCGTTAGCTCGATTATCCGATTCGTCATTTCGTTCCACGCCCCCTTCCTTGTAAGTGTTTCCGTCACTCGCTTTGATTCTCTTACTAGCAACCATGGTGCCAAGAATACCGATGACCTGCATAAAGAGTTATTTCAACCAGTTAGAGTGCTCAGGGGGGTGCTAAAAGAAGCCGAGCCCCAAAACTGAGAAATGTTTTGCCGCTTTTGTTCCGGCAAATGTCACAATAAATCCATAAAAGGGTAATTGTTTTCCCAGCGAGGGGGTAGCTGAAGACTTAGATCCGGTCACATTGGATCATGGCGATCTGTTCCAGAAAATCATCATCCAGTTCGTTGATGAATTCTTGGAGGGTATATGCCCGGCCACACTCCATGCAGCTAAGGACTATTGAGCGTCAGCGTCTGATTAACTCAAGAGGATTGTTACACTTTTTACAAATCACATTTCCGCCCCTTACTTTCCTATGCAGAACCGATCAAAAATCTTATCCAGGATGTCTTCTGTGGTTGTTATGCCGATCACTTCACCAAGAGAATCCAAGATTTCCCTAAGGTCAATGGCTATCAGTTCCGTGGAGCGCTTTGTTCTGAAACCCTCTGTGGTTAACCCTGCAGCGGTTGCTGCTTTTTCAAGCACTAACTTGTGCCGAAGATTCGGAACTATAACAGGTGGTTCAGCAGGTCCTGTTTGATTTGTTACAAGCGACACAACAAGTTCTTTGAGTCTTTCCATCCCGCGACCAAAGAGGGCGGAAACCTCCACCGCCTGCAGCCCAGTAAATTCACAGGTAATATCCTCTGTCGGCGTGCAACAAGGTAGGTCTATCTTGTTGATTAGCAGTGCCGCTTTTCGATTGCGAATATTGTCGAAGATTTTTCTATCTTCCATTGTAATGGCTTCGCTTCCATCAACCATGAACAATACAACATCAGCTTCATCGAGTTGCTGTCTGGTCAGCCTAATGCCTACGGCTTCGAGGTCGTCGTCTGTACTGCGCAATCCTGCTGTGTCTATGAGGCGCAGTGGAATTCCTTTAATATTTACGGTTTCTTCGATGAAATCGCGTGTAGTTCCAGGGATGGTAGTCACTATGGAGCGTTCTTTTTGGACGAGTTGGTTCATCAAACTCGATTTACCAACATTAGGACGTCCAACAATGATAACGGAGATTCCTTCTCGATAGATATGGCCTTCTTCGTAATGTGCCAGGAGTTGTTTCAAAGGTTCAACAACTTCAAGGGTAATTTTTTTTGCAAATGTCTCAGGCTCCAGTATTTCGTCTACATCTTCCGGGAAGTCTATTGCTGCTTCTACCTCAACAAGCACCGTTTTGGTAGCGGCCCTCATTGATTCTATAACCTTGTGAAGCTCACCCTTTAGCTGTCTGACAGCCAGATTATGTCCCTCATTTGTCTGTGCAGAGATTAGTTCAATTACTGCTTCGGCTTGCGTTAGATCAATCCGACCATTTAAGAAAGCCCGCTTTGTAAACTCACCTGGTTCCGCGAGCCTTATCCCTTGCCTTAGAACCAACTCCAAGATTCTATACAGACCGCAACGGCTTCCATGTGCCTGGATTTCTACGACATCCTCTCTGGTATAGGAGTGGGGAGCCTTCATGACCGTATAGAGGATTTCATCGATTGTCTTGTTTGTATCGGGATCGACCATGAAACCATGATAAAGGTGGTGAGACTTCCATTTCGAGGAGCTACTTGAAAGACAGAGCAGGGGGCGGGTTGAGGTTATAGCCGCCGGTCCGGATATTTTCACAACACCTATGCCACCCGCACCGGGAGATGTTGCAATGGCTGCTATTGTATCAACGTCCATAGTAGGTCCGTTGTTACTGAGAACTTGCTTGTTTCTGCTTCCGCTGTGGATATATGATAAGTTTTCTAAATGATCCGGTTCCCTTGCTTTGGGTGCGGACTTCTGACTCACCCTGCAAGGCAATGTGTACAATTCTCCTGTCGTAGGCATTCATCGGGCTTATCGTAGCTGGTTTTCCAGACCGTTTGACCTTATTGCCCAAATGCAAGGCGAGCTTCGTCAAAGACTCTTCTCTTCTGTTGCGATATCCTTCCACGTCGACCAAGATACGCATTCGGGCGTTTTGTTGTTTGTGGACGATTTTCTGTACAATATACTGGATTGCATCAAGAGTCTTGCCATGCTTTCCGATTAGAAGGGCTGCATTACCCCCTTCCACCGCCAAGACTACGCATTCAGGCTTGGTAGTTACAGTAACAGTGGCATCATCAATGATGTATGAGACGATTTTTTCTAGTGCTCTTTTTGCCGTTTCGATTATATTTTCTATTCCTTCACTTGCAGGGGGTGACTCCTGATTTCTGGTTTTTGCTTGTTCAGGGACAGTAACCTTGATCTTTGCCTTCTTGATCCCGACGAGGCCGAATATGCCGGTGGAACCGCGGGAAAGCACCTCTGTAGCCATCTGATCCTCGGTCAAACCAAGTTCTTCACACGCCCTTGCCAGGGCTTCTTCTTTGGTTTTGCCCTCAAATTCATATTCAGACACCATATATTCCTCCGTTGTTAAGCGGTTTTTTTGGTGATGTAATACTGTTGAGCCATTGAAAGAACATTGTTGACCAACCAATACAAAACAAGCCCGGACGGAAAGTTTATGAAGATAAACGTGAAAAATATCGGCATAAACATCATCATTTTTGCCTGTGTGGGATCTCCGGGGGGTGGAGACATCTTCTGTTGAAAGAACATGGAAGCTCCCATGATGATGGTCAGCACCGGCACTCCATAAGGGGGGGCCATTAAAGGGACCTGAAAATCGAAATGAAAGAGTCTGTCAGGTGCAGCTAAGTCGTTGATCCACAAGAAAAACGGTGCATGCCTTAACTCGATGGCCTGGTATAACATCTTGTAAAAAGCAAAAAACACCGGTATTTGCAGGACCATCGGCAAACAACCACCCAGAGGATTTACCTTGTAAACCTTGTAAAGATTCATCAATTCTTGGTTCATCATCTTCTTGTCATGCTTGTACTTGGCCCGAAGCTCCGCCATCTTAGG
>RCNB010001660.1_pt1 | contig 21976 bp, 22 predicted proteins | sample 2041321 | NCBI WGS metagenome assembly RCNB01 (sample SAMN09708232, study PRJNA481090) | Marine sediment metagenome, whole genome shotgun sequencing project. | reverse complement strand
CCTCCTTGGCGCCGAAGGGGCCATAGGGATCATTGGTTATAACATGTATCACTTTGGTAAAAGGTGCTTCATAAGCGCGGGGACGTTTGTAGTCCGCTAGATTGGGATTAAGAGTTAAACCTTGCTCCATTTGTAGTAAATGCCAGGATGGATTCCTTCTCTTCGACAAAGATCCGTGATGCTCTGCTTACCCCTCAGCCCTTCAAGTACTATACGAATCTTCTCTTCGGCTGAATACTTGCGGCGGGTCTTTCGTTTGATCTCCCTTACAATGGAATCAGGCGATGACTTTTTCTTGGTACTCATGCATTTCTCCTTGCGTGATTTTATTATACGCAAACCATCGCTTAAGAAATATCATGAGTGGTCCGAATTTAGTTGAAACGAAACAAGCGAACAGAAAACGGAGAGAGAAATTCCCATGGACCAACCTACATCTCCGACGTCGAGGCAATAGCTTAACCTTGTGTGCGGTGTGAACGTATGTTTCCGATGCCCACACGCTTCACGCCCAAGTAACGGCGACCCCAACTCAAACTCATTAATATGCTGTCCACCATGGGTAAACATCCATATTAGGTTCTTCATAATTTGGAAGTAATATACGCAGCACCTAACATTATGTTTTCACTCCTATTTCGTCTTTTCTTTGAGCGCCATGACGATTTTTTCAGGTGTCACAGGTTGTTCCTTGAACCATATTCCAGTTGCGTCATGGATAGCGCTCACGATTGAAGGGGGTGAACTCACTATGGCCCCCTCGGACGCCTCTTTTGCCCCATAGGGGCCGTTGGGCTCATCGGTAATGATATCCACAACCTCAATATTTGGCACATCCAAAGATAGCGGCATCTTATAATCCGCAAAATTAGGATTGAGAGTCTCCCCATGGTCCATTACGAACTGTTCGTAAAGAGCCTGGCCCAACCCCTGCACGGCAGCTCCCTGGTTTTGGGCCTCCACGTTGATCGGATTAAGGGGCCTGCCGCAATCGTGTGCTATGATCATATCCGTGCATTTGACAAATCCGGTTTCCATGTCCACATCTACTTCGGATAACTGGGAAGTGAAACTGTAGGAGGTACCGGCATTCCCAATGCCCTTTTCAAAATCGTAGACTTCCAAACCATATTGCGAATACCCCTTGCCGACAATAACAGCTCCAGACCCCGAATAGCATGCAATCTGTGCCAGCTTTCGGAACGGCATTGTCATTTCCGGGGCGTCCTTGACATAAACCTGACGATTCTTGAATACAATATGATCAGGGTTTACCTCCCATTTTGTAGCTGCAAATTTGGCCAACTGTTCCTTGACATCTATTGCCGCTTTTTGAGCAGCCTGTCCTGCAAGAACCGTCACACGGCTACCATAGCTGCCGGCATCACACGGCGTGACAGCGGTATCAACTCTTTTGATATCAATATCTTCTACCATTAGCCCTAACTCTTCAGCAATGATCTGAACCAGGACAGTATCTGAACCCTGACCGCAATCCGTGGCACCGGTAAGGTAATCAACGGTTCCGTCCTCACAAAGCCGTACAACGGCGGCGCAGGATTGATGTCCCCTTTGCCTGGCTCCACCTAAATATGCCGAGCCTGATATCCCAACACCAGTGGATATATACACTTCATCAGCCTTCTTATTATCCCTCTCCTTCCAGTTGGGGGTATCAGCCAGGGTTTTGAGCCCTTCACTCAGACCGCAAGACAGCACAGTTGCCTTGTTAATGGTCTCATGGGGAGCCGTGATAGCATTCTTCAGCCTTATGGCAACAGGATCAATTCCCAGTTCCTCGGCCATTATGTCCATCTGGATTTCTGCTGCAAACCGTGTATGAGTGACACCATGGCCCCGCATGGCCGCGCCAATGGGATTATTGGTATACACCTGACAGGAATCGTGCTTGAAATTGGGCAGTTTATAGGGAAGGGTGCTCATGCAGCCCGTCAGGTACATGGTCAGAGGGCCGATGGCTGTGTGCGCTCCGCCGTCCGCGATCACGCGGCTATGCATGGCCGTAATGGTGCCATCCTTTTTCATGCCCATTTTATTGAGGACAATCATGTTATGCCGCCGCCGGCAGGTCATGAGTACCTCTTCCATGTTGTAGACGAACTTGACCGGCTTGCCGGTCATTTTGGAAAACATGACCGAGCAGAAATCTCCTGCCAGGGAATCGTTTTTCGTGCCTCCAAAACCCCCACCGATAAAAGGCTGAATAACTCTGATTTTGTTGAGGGGGAGTTTGAAGCAGTCTGCGAGGTGGCGATAGACAAAATAGGGGCTCTGCTTGGCGGCCCATATGGTTATGCCCGATGAATCCCAGAGGGCCACAGCCGCAGGCGGCTCCAGAAATCCCGTAATGACCCGGCCCGTTACAAAACGGTCCTCTCGGACAAGGTCCGCCTCTCGGAATCCTTTTTCCACGTCCCCGAAATCCATGTGAAAGTCCCAGCTGATATTATTCTTGACATGATCATAGAGCTGGGGCGCACCATCCTTCATCGCCTCTTCAGGGTCAAAGACTCCCGGAAGTTCCTCATACTCAACCTGAATCAACTGGGCCGCTTCTTCCGCCGTATCTTCATCAATAGCGGCTACGGCCGCCACAGCCTCCGCCAGATACCGGACCCTATTGGTCGCCAGTGGTTCCTCCTCCCGCGTTTTGGGCATCCATCCCCATTTCCATCCGTTAAAATCCTTTCCAGTGAGAACCCCTTTTACCCCAGGCAGCCTCTCCGCACGGCTCGTGTCGATATTCAGAATCCTGGCATGGGCATAGGGGCTTCTTGCGATCTTGCACCACAACATGCCGGGCATGTCATAATCGGCCGCATATTTGGCTTCCCCGGTCACCTTGACCCTGCCGTCAATCCGGGGGATCCTTTTACCTATAATCGAATGTTCTTCCATTCCTTATTCACCCCCTTTCATGGCTTCCGCCGCAGCGCTGATGGATTCGACAATCTTGGTATAGCCGGTGCACCGGCAAAAATTACCTGCAATCCCTTCTTTTATCTCCTCTAAGGAGGGATTGGGGTTTCGATCCAATAGGGATTTGGCCGAAATGATCATCCCAGGCGTACAAAATCCGCACTGCATCCCGGCTTGTTCCACAAAGGCATCCTGAATAGGATGAAGGTTCTCCCCGTCCGCAAGGCCCTCTATGGTGATTATTTCCTGATTATCGGCCTCAACGGCCGGGACCAGGCAGCTGTTAACCGTCTTCCCACCCATGATTACCGTACAAGAACCGCACTCGCCCTGACCGCAGCCTTCCTTTGTCCCTGTCAAAATCAGGTCTTCCCTGATCATTTCCAACAGGGTCTTCCAAGGTGGAATACTTAATTCATAAGGCTTGCCGTTAATAACGAATTCTATCTCTTTCATTTTCATTTACCGATCTCCTCTTTGGCTAAAATTTTCAAGAATTTCTTCTGATTTTCTAATTTGAAAGGCACTGATGAATAGCCCTTTTAACTAAAACGCTTACCATTGCTTTTCGGTAATATACCGATGCACGATGATCATCTATGGGTTTCGACTCGTCAGCGGCAAGCTTCGAGCACTGCTCAATCAGTTCATCGGTCAAATTTTGCCCCAAGAGTTTTTTTTCAGCTTCTTTTGCCCTTATTGGAGTAGGGGCAACTGCTCCTAACCCGATCCTCAGTTCTTTGCAAATGCCGTCGTCAGGAACAATTACAACGGCAACTCCGACAACAGCCAGATCCATTTTTTTTCTTGTCGATAACTTAATATATTTCCCTTTACTGCCTGAAGGTAGGTTAGGGATCTGGATTTCTTTTACGATCTCATCATCCTTCAGGATGGTCTGATTTGGACCTGTGAAAAATTCCGCAAGAGGCACGACCCTTTCCCCGTTTGCTTTCACACACAAAACGCTTGCCTCAAGAGTTAGTAACGCTGGCGCTGAATCCGCGGAAGGAACCGCATTACATATGTTTCCCACTACGGTGGCCCGGTTTTGAATCTGCCAGGCTGCGATACTGCCTGCAGCCTGGGATAGTATCGGAAAATGTTCGTTGACAACAGCGGATGTCGCCACGGACCGCACACTTGCCAATGCCCCTATCCTAAGGCCTTTTTTCGAGTCATATTCAATGTAGTCCAGCCCTTTGATCCGCTTTAAATCTACCAAAATTTCAGGGGTATCAATAAGCCGTTTTTTCAGCTTTGGAATAACATCAGTTCCGCCCGCATAAAGTTTAAATTCGTTCGATTTTTTTCCTGCAATCAAAACCAAAACATCCTGAAGATTATCGGGGGATGTATAATCGAATTTTGGGAATCGCCTATAAAATGTTACCATTTTTTTAAACCTCCTTTAAAAGCTTTTGATCACTTTTCTGCTAAAATAGCAACTGCATTATCCTCCTCCAAGAGGCACGAGATAAATTTCCACCGAATCGTCAGATCCTAAAGGTGTATTTAATCCCATCGGATAAAACCAAATTTCTTTGCCATTTATAATGACCTCAACATCAGGCCTGAGACTTATTGAATCAATATCGGTGAAAGGGAAATCCACCTGCTGCCCGATATGTCGCAACAGGTCGCTAATGGTGTGAACAACAAGGGGCAGTTGAAAATCGCCCAAACCTTCCTCCCGGCAGAGGAAGTTTGTGGTCAGTTTTATCATCTTGGCCATAACAAGCCCTTTTCTTAAATGACGGTTAGCATCCCAGGCTACCCAAGTGCTCCCTTTTGTTCTGCTGGTGATAAGATAGGAATTTGGTTTTAGCGCTTGCATTGTTTTAGTTTTACTCACATTTTTATCCAATTTCTGCCCTCTGATATCTTTTATGACCTATATCATAGAGAAACCTTGTGGTCAAACACAAAGAAATTGAAAATGTTTGAAAATGGAATAAAATGCCGGTATTTTTACAATTATTTATGCGGTGCCCATAAAACCATTCTTGCTTTTTTTTTCATTTCTTCAGCTAATTGCTCAATTCTTCCATATTTCATACAATTTGCCATACAATGCTGAACACAGGCTGGTTCAAGTCCTTTTTTTGTTCGAGATGCACATAGCACACAAAGTTCCGTAGGAAATGGTATATAAGCAAGATAAGCCTTATCATTTGGCAATTCCTCAACTACTTCCATAACTTTCATTCCCGCCATCCCGGCTGGCCAGTGATACTCCTGGGAACATGACTTGACTTTTTACAAATTATTAATAACTCTATTTAAACTGAGTTACTAACATGGAAAAAGAAAAGATGTTATGTCCCTTCTCAAAAAAATTATGTTTGAGTGTCCTTTGTATAAAGGGATATAATATTCTGGCAGAGCTTCTCGAAAAAGAGGCAGAAAAGGTGAATGAAGAAACCTAGAAGCATCCGAAATTGTGGAGGAAAGTATGATACTTGAAGGCAAATTTGTAGTAAAGGCACCCATTCAAAAATTGTGGGACACAATGTTAAATCCAGAAACTTTGCGCTCTTGCATACCAGGTGCAGAGAAGATAGAGAAGCTCGATGAGAAAACTTACGACTGTGATATCAAACAAAAAGTCGGACCGATTTAAGTGCGGTTTAAGTTTCAAATTACTCTGGTAAAAATAGATCCCCCGACACATGCGGAGATGGAAGGCGAAGGAGAAGACATTGGAAAGGCCGGTCGATTCGTTCAGAAAACAATCATAGATTTAAAGGAGATCGAAGGCGGCGAAGTGGAGATTTTCTACAGGAGCAATGCTAACATAGTCGGGAAACTGGCCATGTTTGGAGACAGGATATTAAAAGCCAAGGCCAAAAAGTTTGAAAGAGAGTTTACACAAGCCCTGAAGGAAAAACTTGAGGGAGTCGCCTAACATGCAGGAAAATTCTCTGAGGAACAATTTGTCAACATTTATTTCCCATAAACTTAAACGAGGATTGATATGAGAAACTTATTAATTGCAGCCGCAATATGTTAAATAATGTTTTTTCCGTAAATACTTTTGGAAATGCCATTGGAAGAGAATGTAATCCTTCCTGATATCTCAGAATTAAAAATGTTGCCCCAAGCTGAGAAGGAGAAAAAGGTTGGCCAAAAGACGTTGGCCGAACGAACCAGAATTGTTCTTCTCGGAACCGGCACACCGCGGCCGGATCCAGACCGTTTCGGATCCTCAATCGCCATTGTCGTTGATGACAGGCCGTACATTGTTGACTTCGGACCCGGTGTGGTTCGACGCGCCCAGGCAGCCGTTAAATTAGGCGTTGAAGGCCTGGAAGAGGAAAATCTATCCATTGCTTTTTGCACCCATCTGCATTCTGATCATACTCTAGGTTATGCAGACCTCATATTAACACCCTGGATAATGAATAGAGAAGAGCCTCTGGAGGTTTACGGACCCAAGGGTCTTAAAGCCATGACGGATTATATCTTGAAAGCCTACAGTGAGGATATTAATATACGCATTAACGGCTTGATGAAGGCCAATCCTACAGGATATAAAGTAAATGTTCATGAGATTAAGTCAGGATTGATTTACAAGGATCAGAAAGTTACGGTTAAAGCGTTTCCTGTAAAGCACGGTTCTTGGAAGGAAGCTTACGGTTATCGATTCGAAACTCCTGATCTCACCATTGTCATTTCAGGAGATACGGTTGCCACAGAGAATATTGTAAAAAACTACTACGGATGCGACGTGCTGATCCACGAAGTGTACTGCCAAAAAAACTTCGATGAACTTCCTGAGGACTTCCAGAAGTATCATTCATCCCTTCATACTTCTTCAGCGGATCTGGCCCAGATCGCGAAGAAAATAAAGCCCAAGCTTCTCGTCCTTTACCATCAGATACATTTTTCTGACTCTACACCCGATGATCTCCTAGAAGAGATTCGTGAAATCTACAAGGGAAAGGTCGTTTACGGCAATGACCTGGATATTTTCTAAGATAGTCAGATAAAAGAAATTTTCCACAAACGTGGGCAAGTCCGACAGTGCTAGAATAAATTTTTTTGGACTTTTATTGAATGATCATTACAAAACAGGGAAGGAGGAATTGAAATGAGCTATGAAGCATTTATTGAATTGGCAAGGAAAAGGCGGTCCATTCGTAAATTTAAACCGGATCCGGTAACAGATGATGAGATAAATAAAATACTTGAGGCGGGTTCCCTTGCGCCTTCAGGCTTTAACTGCCAACTTTGGGAATTTGTTGTTATCCGGAAACAGGAATATCGTGAGGCCATTGCAGGCTTCATTAAGGATGCCTCTCCAAAAAGAAAGGAAGGCCTACCACCTCCGCCGCCGGTTGGTGCAACAGGGTTCGCAACCGCACCCGCTTTTATCCTTCTTTACGGTGATCCGAGGGTTCGTAATTTCGGACCGCCTCATGTTCGGGAGGAGGATACTTATTGGGAGTTCATCAAGAGTACCTCCCTTGCTTGCGCTTTCGAACATATGGCTCTTGCAGCGGCTAGTCTTGGTCTTGGGTCCATGTGGGTTTCCGTCTTTCACAGATTAAAAAGAGTGGATGAAAAGACGCGTGAACTTCTGAATATCCCTGATTACCTGGAGCTGTTTGAGATGATGGCAGTAGGTCATCCGGATATCAAGCTGGCGCCTAAGCGTATGTGGTCGTTAGATAAATTAACGCATTGGGATAAAAGTGGAGGTCATGATTTCAGGTCGATTAAAGAGGTGGAGGCATGGTTTAATAGGAAATAGATCTTAGGAGAAAAGGATAAGTACATATACTTAGTGTAATATTGAAATGGTCTTTGGTCTTTGTTGGTAGCTATGGTTTCAATCCCAGCACTCGTTTAAGCTGGATAAGCGGAATCGGCGATGACGATCCAATTGCGATATCCGAAACCAAATTCTTATTTTAAAAGGTGGTGAGTTACGTGGCCGATATTTTATGGGAGCCCTCAGAGGCGCAAATAGAAAATGCCAACATGACCCGTTTCATGAATTTCGTAAACCAGGAGTACAGCCTGGGCATCTCGACTTACGAGGAATTGTACAAATGGTCGATCGAGAACATACCTGATTTCTGGACCGCAATGTGGTCATTTGGGGAAATCGTGCACTCTGAGACATACGGAAATGTAGTGGATGACCTGAAAAAAATGCCGGGTGCCAGTTGGTTCCAAGGAGCTAAGTTGAATTACGCAGAGAATCTATTAAGGTTCAGAGATCAGAAAACAGCCATTGTGTTCAGAGGAGAGTCAAGGGTTGTTCAGAAGCTGACTTATGCTGAGCTTTATGACAAGGTTGCGAGACTAGCCAGTTCGCTCAGGGACAATGGAATCAGGAAAGGGGACACGATCGTGGGATTCATGCCGAATATGCCGGAGGCAGTAATCGCAATGCTGGCCGCTACGAGCATCGGGGCAATCTGGTCTTCCTGCTCTCCAGATTTCGGAATAAAGGGCGTGCTCGATAGGTTCGGGCAGATCGAACCGAAGATATTGTTCACTGCCAATGGTTATTATTACAAGGACCGGACCTTCGATTCGCTCGAGAGGATTTCCGGAATAATCAAGGACCTGAGATCGATTGAGAAAATTGTTGTCGTGCCCTATACTGATGCAAATCCTGACATCAGCCAGCTTCCGAATTCCGTTATATTCTCTGATTTTCTTTCCCAGGAGAAGAACCTGGAAATCGATTTCGAACAGCTGCCGTTCGGCCATCCGCTTTACATCATGTACTCATCGGGCACGACCGGTGTCCCTAAATGCATAGTTCACGGGGCAGGCGGGACCCTTATCCAGCATCTGAAGGAGCTTATGCTGCACACCGATCTGAAGCGTGAGGACAACATCTTCTATTTCACGACCTGCGGATGGATGATGTGGAACTGGTTAGTGACTTCGCTGGCAGTCGGAGCAACCGTACTTCTGTTCGACGGTAATCCGTTCTATCCCGACCCATATGCCCTATTCGATTTCGCAAGGGAACAGGGAATGACGGTCTTCGGTACAAGTGCGAAATACATCGAGTCCCTTGAGAATGCGGGGATGAAGTTATCTCCGGACCAGATACCCACGATCAGGACGATCTGTTCGACCGGCTCCCCACTCTCAATTGAAAGTTTCAATTACGTTTATCGAGATATTAAAAAAGATCTCACCCTATCCTCAATATCCGGCGGAACAGACATCATATCTTGTTTCTCCCTCGGCAACCCCATTGGTCCAGTGAAGGCCGGCGAGCTGCAGTGTCGGGGGCTAGGAATGCGGGTCGAGGCATTTGACGATGCAGGTAATTCAGTTGTCGAGATGAAGGGAGAACTCGTATGCACTGCACCGTTCCCCTCGATGCCGATATATTTCTGGAACGACCCCGAGAACAGTAAATACAAGGCAGCTTACTTTGAAAGGTATCCGGGTGTTTGGCACCATGGTGATTACATTCTGATTACCCGCGAGGGTGGTGTTGTTATCTACGGGCGCTCGGATGCGACCCTCAACCCTGGAGGAGTGAGGATAGGAACAACCGAGATCTACAGGGTCGTCGAAAACATGGTGGAAGTAGAGGATAGCATCGTGGTCGGTCAGGATTGGGAGAAGGACATGCGGATCATCCTGTTCGTAAAACTGAACGAGGGCATCAGGTTGGATGATGAGCTGATGGATAAGATAAAGAGGAATATCAGGGAGAAAACGACACCCAGACACGTACCAGCCAAAATACTAACAGTGAACGATATTCCGTACACAATAAACGGCAAAAAAGTAGAACTCGCAGTGAATAAGATCATACACAACCAGGATGTTGAGAACAGGGATGCGCTCAAGAATCCGGAAGCTCTCGATAACTATTCGAATCTTGAGGAATTGAAGGAATGAGGTTCAATCCAGAGTGACGAAGACTCGCTTTTCCCGTTCCGGACAATCGAACTCCTTTCTCTTGCCTATGGAATCTGACCGTTAAGAATCGTTACCAGTTTATCCGCATCGATATTTCCGCCGGATACAACACACACCACCTTCCCGGTTCCTGCCTTGCCTGCAAGCGCAGCTGCCACAGGGGCTGCACCCGCACAATCAGCTACTACAGAATTGTATTCGATCAATATCCTGATAGCATCTGCTATTTCTTCAAGAGATATAACCAAAGAGCCATCAAGTAGCTTGCTGACAAGGTGCCACATTTCCCATGCTGGCTGTATAAACACCTTGGGTCAATATCTCTTTTTCAACAAGACGGATAACATTTCCGGCTCCTCGTAGCTTAAAAGAACCGATCGGCTGCAGGTTCTTCAGTTTGAGGTAGATCTCAGCCGGTGTATCTTTCTTAAAAAAACGGATTAACGGGGTTCTGACAACTGAATCAGCAATCCTTTTTTGTGTCGCACGAATTTCTTCGATCGAGATTGATTCAATCACTGCTGCTCCGCTTCCCTCCTAATTCAACTGATGTGCCCATATCTTGTTCAAGCGCCTTTTGATAGATATATTCTGCCGAGGCAATGTCTTCCACAGCAAGTCCTAGGGATTCGAACAATGTGATTTCATTGTCAGTTTTGCGTCCCTCCAAGTTGCCTGTTAAAATATCTCCTACCTCTCCCAGAATATGGCTATCCTTGATTTTACCTTCTTCTTTAGCCAGAATAAAATCGCCGGCCTCATTTACAGTGGATTCACGCCGGTCTACAAACAATTTGGATCTAGCGACTGCCTGAGTATCCAGTTCACGGGCCGTTTTAAAACACGCTCCCACTGCGTTAATATGTGCACCGTCTGAAATCCAATAACCAAAAAGTATAGGTTCAGTTGCAGCCGAAGTCGTACAAATGATATCAGCGCCTGAAACAGCGGCATGAGGTGCATCCATAGCCTCAACTTTAATAGAATATTTTTTTGATTCTCGTTCGGCAAACCGGCGCGACTTGTCAGGATTGAGATCCCATACCCTGACCCGGTGGATTTTACGCACCAACCGCAGCAGTGCGAATGGTCGTGATTTCGGTTGCATCAATGATGGCTAAGGACCGTCCATATTCAGGGTCAAAAAGCATCACCGCACCCTGATGGGAATCATACTCAGTGTCGCTATTTCCGGGAAACACGCTGACAATTTTTATCCCCATAACCTTAAGGTCTCCCAAAAATGCCGGCATCATTCCTAGAAGTCCCACCCTGTCAGGCAGCCACATGGCCTGTCGCAAGGGCATTTCAGCGTTTCCCCCTGCAAGGCTTTTCAAGGCCATTCTCATTACGTCAATACACTCTTTCATTGGCAATAGCTGCCGCACCTGAGATTGATTAAGGACAAGTACCTTCATGTTACAACTCCTCTGTCTCCTGCGGATTTTAACAGTGTAGTACACTTACCGCAATAGATAGCTTGGCTTTGGTATTACTTTCCTGTAGGAACGAGGCGATTGAGCTCTTCAAACAAATTAAGAACTACATTGTGCTCCCGCTTCAGATTGACCAGCGTCCGGATGGTCTCCTCATCCATGGACCGGAAGCTGACGGATATCTTCTGTGAGAACCTTCGCAGATTCGTTGACGGCAGAAGGCTGATCAAACTCGTAAATAAAATGCGGGGCTACTAGCGGTTAGGTGAAACGGAAACACCTGATATGTCAAACTGCCGGCGGGATCAGGTGATATTGAAAGTTTTTTCCTCCATCGTCTTGACCAGGAGCATGAGCGCCTCATTTACCGGCGTAGGGATGTTATGCTTTTTACCCTCCTCCACCACGCAGCCGGTGATGGTATCAATCTCCGTCCTGCGGTCGGCTTCGATATCTTGCAACATGGATGATTTGGGTTTTTTGCCGGATTCTTTAAAGGCCTTTAACGTGTTTAGAAGCGGTTGAATGGGATCCTCAGGGTTGGCCAGGTTGATATTTTTAGCCCTGCATACTTCAATCTGTTCATTTGCTATTTTATACATCAAGGCTCTGGTTGAAGGGTGATTCATGATCTCGTCATTAGTCAAACGCAGGATGGATGTCAGGCTTAGAGGCGAGTTCTGGAAAACCTTATTCCAGATAACATCATGCACGTTGGCATAAACATTGACATCCACACCCGCTTTGCGGAATGCATCGGCCACCTTGTCCACTGTTGGGCTCAGAACACCGTTCATAGGTCCTAGCTTAATGCCGCCTGTTCCGGTTACCCATAGCAGATGATTGACGGCAAGGGGAGTTACATTACAATAGAAAACACCGCCCAGAACATGAGATTCGTCGTTCAATACCTCTGCGATGGTTTCGATGTTGCCTGCGCCGTTTTGTACCGAAAGAACATACGTATCAGCACCGACAACTTTACGGGCGCTTTCTATAGCGTTCCTGGTTGAATACCCTTTTACTGCGATAATGAGCAGGTCAGGTGCGGAGGTGGAAGAGATATCGTTGCTTATTTTGACAGGTATCTTTCTTTGGTCACCTTGCGATGTTTCAATTATTATTCCTTCTTTGGCGATAGTATGTACCAGTTCATCCCGAATTTCGATCAACGTCACGTCTTCGCCGGCGTCGGTCAAAAGTGCACCCAGAAGACTCCCTATATTTCCTGATCCTACGACTGTAATTTTCATGATATTCCTCCTTAATATTTCAAATCGTTCTATATTAAAAGCCGAGTTCTCCATAACATCCAGTCGTTACACCGCTTTTGGATCCCGGCATAAATGAAGGACTCGAGGTCGAGCGTTCCTCAGATTGTGTGCACTATAGGTAACAATAAGATCTTACGTTGTTTCAGGGTTGTCACTGTGGTACCAACCAGTATATCAAAACCGTTGACAGGTGTCATTACTGGGACTCCTCTTTTATTACGGTTCTATGTTTTATCTTACCTCCCGGTTTCCCAAATTATCGCGTCATACTTGCCGACTTAGCACTGAGCAGGCAGATAGAGTAAAATAAATAGTCGGGCGGCATGCGATGAGGTTGCTGTCCCGCTTCGTTATATTTAATGGAAAGAGAATTGAGAGGACCCGGTCTTTCTCAATCTTTTTCCCGATGCTTTCGGCATACACATCTAAACAAATGAAATACATTCTAGAGTTTCCAGTTTTTAGGATGTTATTAATGCACAATACTGTTTTGGAGGTTCTCTGGTGTCTGAAAGATAAGGATTTCCTTTTTGTGCTTGCTGCAAATCTTTCACAATTTTCCCCAATTTCCACCCCTTAACATCCTGAAATAACAGTATCACATCCAAACCGACAAGGTCAAAGACTCAACAAATGGCAAAATTCAACCAAAACCTCCAAACCAACAGGTTAAAGATAGACTCGGTCCTCAAATCGACAAAAAGCAACCTAGAAAGCCCACAGAAATATTCCTTTTTCTCCTCAGCTGCTCAAACGGCTGGTGGATGTATCCCCGGCACATTATGAAAAGGTATTCTTATGTAATTCCGGTACAGAATCAGTGGAAGCGGCCATCAAGGCGGCCCGTACAACAACGGGGAAAACTGAAATTATCAGCCTGATACGGGGATTCCATGATAAATCTCTGGGTAATCTGTCCGCGACCTGGGACAAAAATTACCAGGAGCTGTTTATGCCGCTGGTCCCCGGTTTTACGCACGTTCCTGCTAATAAACTGGACAAACTCGAAGCTGCACTGACCGACAATACGGCGGCTGTTATTATGGAAGTGGTTCAGGGTGAAGGCAGCGTCCAGCCCCTGAAAAAAGACTATGTGCAGGCAGTTCGAAAATTATGTCAGGAAAAAGGAGTCCTGCTTATTGAAGACGAAGTTCACCGAATTGAACCATCCGCTGATCAAGGAAGTGCGCGGTCCCGGATTGATGATCGGTGTGGATTTGAAAGAAAAAGCCGGCCGGTTTGTTCAGAAACTGACAAACCAGGGTGTGCTGGCCTTGCTGGCGGTTGCTAATGTGATTCGATTTCTTCCGCCGCTGGTAATTACCAATGATGAAATAGATCGGATTGTAACAGCGCTGAAAACAGTGTTCGGTAGTTAAAAACTCTGATATTACGGAAGAAGGGCCACTCGAAAGAGTAGCCCGTTTATTTATTCAGAAAATTTGCACTTTTTAAGCGCATTGAATATATTTTAATAAACGTCTCTGATCGGAACAGAGAAAACTAATAAAGCAGGTGACCCGACCATGACCATTAAATCCATTACCGATAAAAAGGAGCTTCAAAAATATCAGGAGGACGAATCGTCCGCCTTTCTTGGAACCGCAACGGAATTGATTCTTCCCAGAAATGAACAGGAACTCGCCGAACTGCTGAAATCAGCAACGGCGACCGGCACCCTGGTAACCGTGTCCGGCGGCGGTACCGGTATTACCGGATCCCGGTGTCCCATTCATGGCGGACAGGTTGTTTCTACCGAAAACATTCTCACGCCTCAAACGGAGTGTCCTGATGAGTATGACGTTGTGTCTGAACAGGGCTATACGGTTTATCTGAATCGTGATGCAAAACAGGCGATTGCGCCCGGTTCCATACCACTGTCGATTCTCGATGGATTACTGGCGCCTGAACAACTGCTTTATCCGCCGGATCCCACCGAAATGTCAGCCACACTTGGTGGTACTGTTGCAACCAATGCGTCGGGTGCGCGATCCTTTTATTATGGACCTACCCGTAAATGGATCACCAGTCTGAGGGTTGTTTTGCCCACGGGTGATATTCTTCCGCTGAACGCAGGAGCGTCACCCTCAAAAAATCAGCAGCTGACAGTACCTGTGGGTGATCAGACCGTCACTCTGACGATCCCTGATTCTCAGACCTATCCTATGCCGACCATTAAAAACGCGGCTGGACTTTATCTCAAAGACGGGATGGATCTGATGGATCTGTTTATCAGTTCTGAAGGACTGCTGGGCTGCATTACCGATGTGGGTATCAAACTGACGGATCGGATTCAGCATACCCTGCTCACTGTGGCCTGGTTTGATGATCTGAAGCAGGCATTGGCCTTTGTAGACTCAGGTGTCTCCCATAACAGTCCTCTGGAGTTCTTATCTCTCGAATTGTTTGACAGCCATTCTCTCAAGTTCATGCAGCAGAAATATCCGGACATTCCAGATGCCGGCGCAGGCGTACTGTTTGAACTGGAATATGATCAGAATGATGATAACACCATCTATCCCTCAAGTGTGTTTCTGGATCAGATCGCACGGGAGTTGAGGACTTATGAGTCAACATCGAACTGGGTTATTCCCTACAGTAACCGGGAAGACATCCGTCTGTTCCGTCACACACTGCCGGAAGTGGTTAATGAATATATGCGCAGCCGGTCCGGTAAGCTGGGTACGGATATGGCCGTTCCGCATGACCGGTTGTCTGAGATGATGGATGCGTATATTTCGGTGTCACAGACCGAAAATGTGCCTTATGTTATGTTCGGCCACATCGGCGACGATCATGTACATCTGAATTACCTGCCGGATGATGAGGCGGCCTCAAAACGGGCTAAAAAAGCGTATACAAAACTGGCCGCCACTGCCATGAAGCTGGGCGGAACCGTATCTGCAGAACATGGTGTTGGAAAGAAGCAGATTCTTAATGAATCCGGAAATATGATTCCGTATCTGGAAATCATGTTCGGACAGAGCGGATTGAAAGTGATTGCGGAGATCAAGCATCAGCTGGATCCGGCCCTGATATTAAATGTGGGTAATATGGTTCCAAAAGAACTGCTGGAACAGGTTAAATCTGAAAAGGAGGCTGGATAATGGATATTATTGCATTTGCAAAATATGTACCGAACATAGACCGTATTCCTGACAATGCCTGGGATTATGAAAAAGGAACGCTTCTCAGATCCCGGCTTCAGATGCATTTTAATTCCTATGACCAGGTCGCTCTGAACATGGCCCTGTCTATCCGCCAGCAGCGGTCAGATGTCCGCATCACGGTCCTGAGTATGGGCCCGTCAAGTGCGACTGACATGCTGAAAGAGGCCATTGCCTATGGCGCAGATCAGGCCTTTTTATTAACCGATAAGAAATTTGCCGGTGCAGATACCATCGCTACAGCATATGTATTATCTGAAGGGATTAAATATCTTCAATCAACTGGAAAGATTAGTCATGAATATGCAGTCATCTGCGGGATGCAGTCTACAGACGGTGACACGGCTCAGGTTCCGGCACAGGTGGCCTATTATCTGGATGCCCCGTTATATCCCTATGTGACGGATCTGACCATGAATGATAAGGAGTTTTCCTTCCATTGCCTGAATACCGTAGGTGCCATGACCATGACCACCTCACAGTTTCCCCTGGTAGCCACAGCAACCAAATTATATAAGAAGCTGGCATTTTATGTGTCCCTGGACGATATGGTCAGAGCAAATAACACACCGATTTCATTAATTACAGTGGATGATATGTCTCTGGATGTGAACCGGATTGGACTCACTGGTTCTAAAACCCGGGTTATCAAAATCTTTTTTCCGGAAAAGCAGGAAAAAGAGCGCCAGGTTCTGGATTCGCGTAAAGATAATTTTAAAAGTGAGATCACGGACATGATTCGGAGCCAGATCCGACTGTTAGGTCAGTCTGCTGAACTGACTGATTCGGGAGTAGCTTCAGAGCAGCTGGATACCAGTGCCTCTTACTATTCCGGTGATTGTGTATCGTTATGTGAAATAGTGGACGGTTACCTGTCACAATCCTCACTTGAAACCTCGTCCCGTTGTGTTCAGCTGGCTCAGCAGCTGGGTGTGAATGCAATGGCGGTAATTGTCTCAAAAACCGATGCAGAGGTGGTTCAGACACTTCAGACCTATGGCATCAAAAAAGTCGTGTTTATTGAGGATCTGGATGAAGACTCGGTCTGTGTCCATGACCGGGCCCGTGCCATCGCCGCCGTACTCAAGGATCTGAAACCTCAGATTGTTATTGCCAGTGCGACCCTGACCGGGCGTGTGATCGCTCCGTATATTTCGGCTGAACTGAATGGTGGATTAACTGCCGATTGTTCCGCTCTGGAACTGCGGGATACGGTCCTGAAAAAAGAAACCTATTCCAATATTCTGCATCAGATCCGACCGGCGCTGGGTGGTAATATTATGGCCACCATTGTGTCGATTTATGACAATACTGAAGACTATGTGCCTCCGCAGATGGCCACAGTGCGCCCCGGTGTTCTTGATGCAGTAGAAGCTCCGGCAGAGTCCTGTGAAGTGGTTACGGTATCTGCGTCACCCTATAAGTTGAATTTTTCAGAAACCTATACGCCGCATCAGGTTCAGCAGGATGATGAACAGGCGGATTTGACCAGTTTTGAGGTCATTGTCTGTGTTGGAAATGCAGTAGATACGCCTGAATCTGTCGATCAGGTCATCCGGCCCTTCTGTCGCCAGCTGGAACGGGTGTTTAATACCCCGGTTGGTCTGGGATGTACCCGCGCGATCGTGGATAAGGGGATGTTGCCTCATAATCATCAGATTGGGCAGACTGGTGTTGTCATTAAACCAAAACTCTATATCGGAATCGGTGTCAGTGGCGCTATTCAGCACAAGATCGGTATGGAACAGACGGAGATGATCCTGAGTATTAATACCAATCCGGAAGCACCGTTGAACAGTTTTTCAGATGTGGTGCTCCTGGGGGATTATGAAAAGGTGATTGAACAGTTTTCAGGTCAGTTAAGCCAGCTGTCGGTCCAGTAATTTCGAATCAGCCGTTCCGGTTTAGATCTGATGTTTCATATTCGTGATGGCCAGCTCATTAGCCAGCTGTGTCAGCTTGTCCATCATGGACAGGAGCTGCCAGTAATGGGGTTTGATGCCATTCATCAGGATCGGTAGTGCCTCGTGTACCTGTTCCGAATCCTTTTCCCCTTCAGGTTGATTCAGTTTCATCAGGAAGAGATGTCGTTTTGCAGCATCAACATGGTTAAGTTCCTCATGGATGAGGGTGTTCAGCTGTTTTTTGAGTTTATATATCTGGCTGATCGGAACACCGGATTTTCGGGGCGTATAATGATTTTTTTCAAAATATAATTGGGAAATCCGGGTGGCACAGTCTGAAAATATAAGAAATTCGTTTTTGTCTTTGATTCAAATCCCCCACGATTTTCCCCAATTACAGCCTTTTAACATCCTAAAATAACAGTATCACATCCAAAATGGCAAGGTCAACGACTCAAGGAGCGACACAAATCAACCAAAATCTCCAAACCATCCCGTTTAAGATAGACTCGACCCTCGAATCAGCAAAAAGAAACGGCTACAGTTCTCAGAAATACTCGCCCCACTCCTCCTCAGCTATAAGGAGCTCGGGCTGGGCGACCTGAGGGGGAGGCCGTTCGGCCTTGAAGGTGAGCTTGAGGTGAGCGATGATCCTATCGATAACTTTATGATCTTCAATGAAAGAGATGATCTTCATTTGACCTCCACAGGAAGGACAAAGCAGCGGATCCACTTCATACACCTTACGAATCATCTCCGCCCAGCCCTTTGATGGTCTAAACGGCTCCTCCTGTTCGATGATCAGGAAAGGGTTGGCTGCTTCATGGGTTTTCTTCATCTTGCCCCGGTGGGCATTAGAATAGAGGCCGTAGTAGCGAATCATGACTTGTCCCTTATCGGGGATGTGTGAGGTCACGCGGGCGATGAATTCCAGATAATCCATCGACTTCTCCTGTGAGCCTTGCCTCGAATACTGATAGCGAACCTTGGTTTCTGTCTCATCGAACAACAGCCGCTTCAAAGACAGAAGAGGCCGGATCATGTATTTGCCGACATACATTAACCAGTTTGAAGAGAATATTGAGTTTACGTGCTATATACTGGAAACTCTTAAAAACAAATGGTTTACGTTAAGTAAACAGGAAAAAGCAGAAATCTTCAGAATGATGACGTGCCAAAGAGAATTAGGCAACGAAAAAACTGGTAAGTTGTTGATTACATGGGAAAAACCTTGGGACGCTCTATCACTCATACCTAAGAGAGTCAACGGGGTTGGCCGTTGCGGCTTTGATGGTATGATAGCTTACTGTGAAAAAAGCAATTCCAAGTGCCAGTATTCCGGAAAGAGCAAAAACCCAAAGGCCGATCCTTATCCTGTAGGCGAATTGCTGAAGCCATCCATTCATGGCAAAATAGGCAAGGGGCCAGGCGATGATGTTAGCGAGGACAATCCTTTTCGTGAAACCTTTGGTGAGATGCAAAACAATGTTTGGGACCGTTGCACCCAAGACCTTCCGGACGCCTATCTCCTTGGTTTTCAGATCAGCCACGAAGGAAGCCAGGCCAAACAGGCCTAGACAGGAAATGAAGATAGCCAAAAATGAAAAGACGGAAAAAAGCGATCGGATTTGCTTTTCATTAGTATAAAGATTGTCATAATCCTGATCGAGAAAAGAATATTCGAACGGATCTCCTGGGGCAAAGGTTTTCCATGTGTTTTCGATATGGCTGACTGTGTCGAAGACATTCTCGGTGCTCAAACGGACAGAGATGTAATTTTGCTCATTCTGAAGGTTCCCGGCGGCCAAGAGCAGCGCTAAGGGCCTGATTTCCTGATGAAGGGATTCATAATGATAGTCTTTGATGACGCCGATAACCGAAAGCTTCCCCACTCCAGGGGACCAGAAGTTCTTGCCGATGGGATCTTCCCATCCCAAAGCGTTGACCGCCCTTTCATTCAGGATAACAGCCTGTGTGTCTGTGCTGAATTCACGCGAGAAAAATCGCCCGTCAGCCATTTCCAGCTTTAAAGTTTCTAGAAAATCAAAATCACAGACACAGAGGTTCAAATTGAATTTATTGGCGACATCCTTAGATACAAAAATCATGTTTCTGTAACTCCTGCTGGGAAGCGTGTTGGAGCCGGAAACGTTGGAAACATGGCTGTTTTGACGCAAGGCGTCCTTGAAAGAAGAAACACTGTTTCCTAGAGAGCCTGGATTGCGGACGACCAAAACCTGTTCTTTTTCGAATCCCAGTCTTTTATTTTGGAAAAATTTCAGCTGTTGGAAAACAACTAGAGTTCCTGCAATCAGAAATATGGCAATAGCAAACTGGAATACGACAAGAATATTCCTCAGAAGAGAACTCCCGCTGCTGCGGCCGGTAATTCCCCGGAATACAGAAATGGGCGGAAAAGATGAGAGAAAAAATGCGGGATAGGAACCGGAGATCAGCCCCACCACGAGTCCGAACGCCAACAAAGACGGGATGACAGCCGCATTATCCAGATAGGGCATGGAGAGATTTCTTCCAACAAAATTTCTGTATGCGGGCAGAAGGATTTGTATGGCCGCCAATCCCAATGCGAGAGATATAAAACTCAACAGTATGGATTCGCTTAAAAACTGTTGCATCAGTTCCTTTCTGCTAGATCCAACGACTTTCCTCACTCCCACCTCTTTGGCTCGAATCGAGGATTTGGCGGTGGAGAGATTCATGAAATTGATGCAGGCGATCAGCAGTATGATGATACTTATCACGGAAAAGATGACGATGTATGTTCGATTGCCGTTGGCCTCAAATTCTCCTTTCAGATCTGAGTTCAGGTGGATTTCCGTGATCGGCTGCAGGTAATACTCCCAATAGTTACCCTGGGCAACCCATTCATCGAAACCCCGTCCGCCTAAGTTTCTTCTTGTAAACTCCTTAAGTTTTTCATCGAACCGGTCCTTTGATGTCCCCGGCGTGAGAAGAAGATAGGTGATGAAATCGGCTCCCCCCCAGTCTTTTTCGTTGATCAGGCCTGGAAAGGTAGAGGAAGAGACCAGGATGTCAAAATGGAAATGGGAATTGTCCGGGACATTTTCAGAGACTCCGGTTACATGAAAGATAGCACTGCCCGTACTATTGGAAAAATCAGCCCGAATCGTATTCCCGAGCACATCTGTTGTGCCGAAGTATTTCTCTGCGGTGGCTTTGGAAAGGACCATGCTGTTGGGCTCGGCGAGAGCGGTTTGCGGATCGCCATCGATCAGTGGAAATGTAAAAATTTCGAAGAATGGAGCATCCACAGCATATAATCTCGACTCATAAAAGGTCCGGTTTTCAAAAATAACCGGTGTTCTCCTTGGGTTATAGAACTTGACCCCCTTTTCGATTTCTGGGAATTCCGCAACCAATCTCCTGAATACTTCAGAGGACGTCTGCGCCTGATCGATTTTGGTATCGCCTAACGTGGCCCGCAATGCCAGCCTGTAAATCCTGTCCGCTTTTTCATGAAACCGGTCATAGCTTCTCTCATGGCCCACAAACAGCCAAATAAGAATGCTGCAGGTTATTCCAACGGCCAGGCCAACAATGTTAATGGCGGAAAATGTCTTGTGCTTTTTGATGTTCCGGAAAGCGATCTTCAGATGATTTTTAAGCATAACGAAGCCACACAGAAAATTATTCTAGAACAAAGTCACATGAGATACAAATGCCTTATTTTGACAATGTCCTCTCCTTGTGATACAAGAATTTAAATCGGTTTTCAAAATTTCCAGGGAATCTTGAGGACAAAGCAAGAATGAATACCGCGCAAGCAAAAAAGGATGCTTTGACGATTTTCGAATCAGCGGTTCGAGCGGTCGACCCTGCTCGAGCAATTAAGAGTCATCTCAAAATTGAAAATAAACACCTGACTGTCGGCGCCGATCTCTCTGGTTTCGACAGAATATCTGTTATCGGGGCGGGAAAAGCCTCAGCCGCCATGGCTCGAGCCATGGAAGAGATTCTCGACCAAAGATTGAATTCCGGCCTTGTCATTACAAAATATGGCCATGCTCTTTCTTTGGACAAAATCCAGGTCATCGAAGCGGGGCATCCTGTGCCTGATGAGGCAGGCTTTCAGGGAGCCCGACAGATTGTAGGATTTCTCGAGCAAATAGATGAAAAAGATCTTGTTTTTTTCTTGATTTCAGGAGGTGGTTCCGCACTTTTGCCCTTTCCGTATGAGGGATTAACTCTTGAGGAAAAGCAGAATGTGACAAAAATCCTGCTCTCGGTGGGAGCGAACATCCATGAGATCAACACGCTGCGGAAACATCTCTCCCGGGTAAAAGGAGGGCGGTTGGCAAAGGTCGCTT
>RCNB010001198.1_pt1 | contig 21991 bp, 20 predicted proteins | sample 2041321 | NCBI WGS metagenome assembly RCNB01 (sample SAMN09708232, study PRJNA481090) | Marine sediment metagenome, whole genome shotgun sequencing project. | reverse complement strand
AGCAAGTGCTGAAGCTCTTGATAAAATGATTGAGGAAAGATGCACATTCGGTCACGAAATAATGAGCATGAACTGTGGAACAGTGAATTATTGGACTCCACCTTATGAGGGTGTTTTCATGAATGATATTCCACGAATCAAGAAGTGGGCGGGATACATGAAAGATCATGGAGTCAAGCCGGAGCTTGAGGTCTATGATACAGGGATGATTAATACGGCTAAGATGCTAGCCAATGAAGGCGTGTTCGATACACCTCTACACATTCAATTTGTAATGATTGGAAGAACAGGGTTCTCTGCAACTCCAAAAACCCTTCTTTATTGTGTAGAAGAGCTTCCTTCAGATTGGACTTGGAGTGTTTGCGCACTAGGAAGAACGGAGCTACCAATGGGTGCTTTAGCGATGACTCTTGGGGGTCATGTGCGTGTTGGTTTCGAAGATAATATCTATCTGAAAAGAGGTGAATTGCTGAAAAGTAACGCCCAGCTTGTAGATAGAGTAGTAACTATCGCCGAGGCTCTGAATATTGAGGTAGCAACTCCTAAAGAGGCTAGAAAGATACTTGGAATAAAATAATGCGCGCGCGCACCTGACCAGATGATTTCACCAGATTGAGAATCGGTAAGATATGTCATGTTGGCTTCTGGTCAGGATTCTTCCTCTGCCAGCTTGTCGTACGGCTCGGTTTTGTCGTTTTGATATGATAAAAAAGGGTAAGGATTTTTAAAAATCTAGGGATATATCATTATGATTTGATGAAGACCTTCATCATCTCGCCGACTGCCTTGCCCGGGTCGTCGACGTGGCCCATCTCGGCCAGCGCACCCTCCATTGCAGCCATGGTTGCGACGAGGTCGTTCTTGGTGTCGTTGCCCATGTGGCCGACCCTTACGGTCTTCCCGCCTAGCCTGCCTAGCCCGCCTGCGATGATGACCCTGTACTTGTTGTACATGATGCCCCTCATCTCTGCGTCGTCTACGCCCTCGGGTATCTTGGGCACGCTCAGGGTGTGGGCGTTGTGTCCCTCTGCCGGGTAGCTCTTGAAGCCCAGTCCCTTGATGCCCGCCTGGAACGCGTCCGCGTACAACTCGTGCCTCTTCCACCGCGCCTCAAGGCCCTCCTCGTCGATGATGCGGAGAGCCTCCAGCATCCCCATGACGAGTCCCGTTGCAGGTGTGGCGAAGTATCCCCTGGGGCTGTCCATGATGGGTTTCCACCGTTTGAGGTTGACGTAGTAGTCGCTTGGAACCGTCTTCCTGGCTTCTACCGCCGCCCATGCCTTGTCGTTTAGGCAGAAGTTGCTGATGCCCGGCGGAGCCCCCAATGCCTTCTGGCTGCCCGTGAGCGCGTAGTCGATGTTCCACTTGTCCATCTTGAGGGGCATGCCGCCTGCCCCGCAGACACTGTCAACCACGTATAGTGCGTCGTTGTCCTTGGTGGCTTTCCCGATCTCCTTGATGGGGTTGGCGATTCCAGTGGACGTGTCGACATGCTCCACGGTGAAGAGCTTGTAGTTGTCGCTCTCAAGTTTCTCCTTGACGAGGTTGACGTCAACTACCTCTCCCCACTCGAACCTGAGCCTGTCAACGACGCCGCCGTGGGTCTCCACTATCTCCTCCCATTTCTCGCCGAAGTAACCGTTCTCGACGCACAGGACCTTTTCACCCCTCTCCATGAGGTTGGCGATGGCCGCCTCCATGCCCAGGGTGCCGCTTCCCGCTAACAGGAACGGGGTGCCCTCTGTCCCGAATAGTTTCTTTTGAAGTGCAAGTGCCTCGGCGTAGCCGTCAACGAACTCCCCGCTGACGTGGCTGAGCACGGGCTTGGCCAATGCCCTCAGGACCCTCGGTGATACAATGGTGGGCCCCGGGATCATCAATAGCTCCCTTTCATTCTTCATGATATTAACCGCATTGAAAGAGAATGTTGGGTAAATAACATTTACGTGGTGGCACTCATGAAATCGGGATGAGTTATCGTTTTAGAATGAATCACGATGAGGTACCCGCAATAACGGATACGGAGGGTGGGGGTCGATCCCCTCCACTGGTGGTTATATCACCATCTCATTTTGTTCAATCGATGCGCGCGCGCAACTAGTTGAGACTCATTCGAAGGTATATTCTTTTATTTCAAGTTAAATCAAACAATCTTTACGCTCGCTGATTACTTTGCGCGCTCGTACGCAGAAATAGTAGAAAAAAAAGAAGGATACGTAAAGTTATCCAGCGCGCGCGTTTGAGATAGTGATAATTTTTAAAAAAAGTGAGATTATTACGTAGGCCTGCGCGCATTAAATCTCGACAGTCTCCACATTAACACACCGGTTAAGAGTAAACCGCCAATAAAAAGCAAGTAACCCATATACGTTGGTTGTGCTGCCGTCGTTTGGTATACCAGTCTATACATTTTTTTCCTTCCTTTATCTGGTTTATAGCTGTTCGTTCAGCTATAAAACCCTGAGCGTTCGTGCGGTCAGGTGGAAGTCATTGATTAGATTTGATGTGTGTTTTATTGCGCGCGCGCACCCCATCCCACCAAAAAAATATTTTTTCCCAAATTTACGGCCCTCTGTTACCACCACATTTTTATTCTAAGAACAGTGTCCTTTTTCTGGTGCCTTGGTGTCCGGTGACTGTAAAATTCGCTAATTTACACCGAAATGACACGTTTAAGGCTGGAATTTTTGGAGGGCTACCATGAGCTACAAGCCACTTGACAGTAAAGTAGACATACCGAAACTAGAACACGAGGTCCAGAACTACTGGACAGAGACCAACGCGTACTGGAAAAGAGTAGAGATACAGGAACAAGAGGACAGACCACACTGGAGCTTCATCGACGGCCCCATCACCGCCAATAACCCCATGGGAGTACACCACGCATGGGGTAGGACATACAAGGACCTGTTCGCCAGGTACAAGTTCATGCAGGGCTACGAGGTCAGGAACCAGAACGGCTTCGACTGCCAGGGACTCTGGGTAGAGGTAGAGGTCGAGAAGGAACTGGGATTCAAATCCAAGCTGGACATCGAGGACTACGGCCTAGCCGATTTCGTCATCAAGTGCAAACAGAGAGTACTAGACTACTCGGCCAGGCAGACCGAGCAGAGCATACGCCTCGGCATGTGGACCGACTGGAACAACCCGGACGAGCTCAGGAAGCTGTCCATCGCGCTGAAGCAGCCCATGGAGGAGACAACCTACGTGGGCTCAAAGGGGCCAGTGACGGGAACCGCAGAGCACCTGGTGGGACAGCTGGGCATGCCCCAGATGGGAGGCAGCTACTACACGTTCAGCGACGAGAACAACTACATGATATGGAAGATGCTCAAGAGTTGCCACGACCGGGGATGGGTCTACCTGGGCGCCGACGCCATGCCATGGTGCCCCAGGTGCAGCACAGGCATCAGCCAGCACGAGATAATCACAGAGGGCTACCAGGAGGTAACCCACACCAGCGTCTACGTCCTATTCAGGCTCAAGGAAAGGGAAGGATCACTACTCATCTGGACCACCACGCCCTGGACCCTCACAAGCAACGTCGCCGCGGCGGTCCACCCCGAGCTAGACTATGTCAAGATCAAGTACAGGGACGAGGTCATCTACCTCAGCAAAGGAGCCCTCAAGCTGGCCATACAGGACCAGAAAAACGTAGAGATACTCGGCGAGATAAAGGGCGCCCAGATGGACGGATGGAGCTACGACGGACCCTTCGACGACCTGCCACGAGTTAAGGAACTGGGCGTACCCGAGGCCCACAGGGTCATCATGTGGGACGCCGTCGGCGAGGAGGAAGGAACAGGCATCGTCCACATAGCCCCAGGAGCCGGAAAAGAGGACCTGGAACTGGGCAAAGAGTACGGATTACCCGCCCCCGCACCACTAGACGAGTTCGGCGTCATAGGCGAGGGCTTCGGCTGGCTCACGGGTACACACGTCTACGAGAGCGCAGAGCCCATATTCGATGACCTCCGCAAGAAGGAGATACTCTACAGGACCCAGAAGTACACCCACAGGTACCCGGTGTGCTGGCGGTGCGGCTCCGAGCTGGTCTTCCGCTACGTCAGCGAGTGGTTCATCAACATGGGGGAGAAACTGGACAAGCCCTACGAGGAGGTCACCGAGGAGGAGAAAGACAAGAACCTCCGGTACCAGATGATGGACAGCACCTACGATGTCAACTGGATACCCGAGTTCGGCCTCAAACGTGAGCTTGACTGGCTCAGAAACATGGACAACTGGATGATCAGCAAGAAGCGGTACTACGGCCTCGCGTTGCCCATCTGGACCTGTGAGTGTGGATGGTTCGACGTCATAGGATCCAAGGAGGAGCTGGAGGAGCGGGCCATCGAGGGATGGAACAAGTTCAAGGGACACGCCCCACACAGGCCCTACATCGACGAGGTAAAGATCAAATGCGAGAAATGCGGCAAGACGGCCTCACGTATCCCAGACGTAGGAAACCCGTGGCTTGACGCCGGAATCGTGGGGTTCAGCACCCTCCAGTACCGGCAGGACAGGGAGTACTGGGAGAAATGGTTCCCAGCCCACTTCATCACAGAGAGCTTCCCCGGCCAGTTCAGGAATTGGTTCTACGCCATGCTGGCAGAGTCCACCATACTGGAGCGGAGGACCCCGTACCTCACATGCCTAGGGCACGCCCAGGTGATGGCCGAGGACGGCAGAGAGATGCACAAGAGCTGGGGCAACGCCATCTGGTTCGACGACGCCGCCGAGGAGATGGGCGCGGACGTCATCCGGTGGATAGCAAGCGCGGCCAAACCAGAGACGAACCTGCTGTTCGGGTACAACAAGGCCAAAGAGGTGAGAAGGCTGTTCTTCATGACGCTGCTCAACGTCTACAACTTCTTCTACCAGTACGCATCACTGGACGGGTGGACCCCCGACCAGCAGCCAGAGGAGCTTGTCGCCCTGGACAGGTGGATACTGGGGAAACTGGACGAGACAGTCGAGAAGGTCACCATAAGCCTTGATTCCTACCTAACGATGCCGGCGTGCAACGAGATAGACAGGTTTGTGGACATCCTCAGCAAGTGGTACGTGAGGAGGAGCAGGAGGAGGTTCTGGAAGACCGAGGGCGACGATGAGAAGAAGGCCGCGTATAGCACACTCTATAGGTGCCTGAAGACAGTCATACACCTCATGGCGCCGATAACGCCCCACCTCAGCGAGGCCCTATACCAGAGGATGATCAAACCCGTGGAGGCTAACCTCCCGGAAAGCGTGCATCACTGCGCATGGCCCAGTGTGGATGTCTCAGTAAGGGACATGGACCTCATGGAGGAGATGGACCTGGCGCTGGCCCTAAGCAGCGCGGGGCGCTCAGCCCGTAACCAGGCAGTCATCAAGCTCAGGCAACCGTTAGCCGAGGTCATGGTGATAGCACCCCAGGAGAAGGCGGCCAAGATCGAGAAGGTAGCAGATATACTCCGTGAGGAGCTCAACGTCAAAGCCGTCAAGGTGGGCACGGATAGGAGCGCCCTCCAGAGCCTGACCGTTAGCCCAGTGGCCAGCATCCTTGGAAGGAAGTACGGCAGGGAGTTCCCGAAGATCGGGGCGGCCATCAAGGAGCTGGGGGCATCGGACGCTGCCAAGCTAGCCTCAGGAACATCTGTCAAAGTTACTGTGGACAACAAGCCGTTCGAGGTCCAGCCAGACGAGGTGGAGCTCAAATCGGTGCCCCACCTAGAGTACTCGGTGGTCGAGGAGCAGGACATGCTCGTCGGGGTCTACACCGTAATCTCCGAGAACTTGAGGGGCGAGGGCCTCGCGAGGGACGTGGTGAGGCGCATCCAATCCCTCAGGAAGGACGCGGATTTTGAGATTGATGACCAGATAACGACCTACTACACGGGAAGCCCCGAGGTCGAGCTGGTCTTCGAGGAGGAATCCGAGTACATCATGGTGGAGACCCTCAGCGACGAGCTGGTCAAGGGCGAGGCGCCCGAAGGCGCGGAGGTCCAGGAGTACGAGATCGACGGCCTGAGCCTAAAACTGGGTCTCACCAAGAAGTAGCCCGCCCTTTTTTCACGCCGTTTAAATAACTTCGTTCATATTAACGGCAAATCAGTAGGACTCTGACTGCTCATGTTTGGGAAACGTACAGAGAAGGACGCGAGGCAGGTCGAACTGGAGATTCAGTTCGAGGAAGGTCTGGCATCCAAGTACGGTATAATCGTTAAGCGGATCCTCCCAATCATCGTCCTGAGCCTTGTCGTCGATGTTCTGGGCTTCCTCATGATAATGCCCCTGCTGCCACAGTATGTGCAATCGTTCGAGGCATCGGATTTCATGATCGGGGTGATTGTGTCTGCAAACGCGTTAACGGCCATGATATTCGGGCCGGTGTGGGGCAGGCTGAGCGACAAGTACGGCAGGAAACCCATCCTGATCGTTTCCCAGATAGGCACCCTTGTATCGTTCGGAATCCTTGCGGTAGCAGACAGCACCATGATGCTGCTGTTCTCCCGTCTCCTCGACGGAATGTTCGGTGGCCAAGTACCCACCATAAACGCGGTGCTGTCCGATATCTCACGACCGGAGACGAGGTCAGAGAAGATGGCGTATATGGGAGTAGCGATGCTCATCGGAACCGTCTTTGGCCCCATGATCGGGGGATACCTGGGCTCGATTAACATGGCTTACCCCGCTTACGCGGCCACCTTCATGGCCGGGGTCGCCATAATCACATCTATACTAATATTCCCCGAGACAATGCCTGAGCAGCGCAGGCTTGACCTGAGAAAGCAGTTCCACAAGGCCGACGAGAACGGAAACGAGGAGAGCATATTCAACAGGACAGTCAAACTGAGGCTGGCCCAGATGTTCGGGACCACCATGATGTTCGGCCTGATGATGTCGGGCATGAGCCTGATCCTGGACCGCAGATATAACTCAGGTCCAATGGCCATAGGTAACATAGCCGCCATGATGGGCGTCATCAGCTTCATCATCGGCATGGGGCTGATGCGTCCCCTTAACAGGAGGCTGGGTGAGAACAAGATACTCACTGGGGCTATCATTCTGTTTGGCTTGGCCTACGGAGTCTACCCCTTCATGAACACCATCAAGGGGTACTACGTTTTCATGATTCTCCTGGTCTCTGGAAGCAGCCTGTCTCGGCCCGTAGTCAGATCAAGGCTCACACAGGCAGTTAAACCAAGCCAACAGGGGGCGATAAGCGGGTACTCCACCACTGTCCGGTCTCTGGCTCAGACCGTGGCGCCACTGATAACCACTGGGTGGCTGCAGATTGGTGTCTTAAAAATGGGCGGACTTTCACTTGATTACAATCAACTCATTGGCATCTCTGGCGTCTTAGTTGTGGTTATGCTGTCTGTCCTGGCTTTCCTTGACAGAGAACTAAATGAGCCCGTTCCCTTTGAAAACCTGAACCAGCAATGACCGTATTCACCCGCATCCCCGAAATAAAACGTCTTTTATATCATAATTACTACGGTTATTGAGTTTCGAGGGATTCTGTTTTGGGTATTGACGAGGATTTCAACGAGTACTACGGGATAAGCCCCGATCACCCGCGCTACGACGGCAACTTTGACGAAGCCAGAGGCATAAGTAGGGACAGGACAGGCCCAAGGTACAACAACCCCGAGGGGATGGCCAAGAGAATAAAGGCAGGTCTACCCGGTTACAGCCTGGTCGACTATGCGTTCAAGGACGCCGCGGGGACGGTTGAGTACCCCCACGACGGAACCTATGGATTGAACCAGGGCTATTACAGGTGGACAGGGCTGGGGCAGACTAAGCTACCCCCGGGTATAGAGCCGTGGGACGCGCCCCCCGAGGAGGTGAACAAGGTCATCACCAAGGCAGCCAAGTACTTTGGGGCCGTGGACGTGGGCTTCTGCAAGATGGACAAACGGTTCGTCTACACAAGGTCCAGCAACAAGGACATCGTCTTCGAGGATGTTGACAAGCCCTACGTTACCGATGAGAAGGCGGTTATACCCGAAAAATGCGGCAACGTCATAGTCATCCTTGTGCCCATGGAGTTCACCGAGAACAGCTACGCGCCCACGCCGCTTGAGGTCACAAGCAACATGGGGTACGCTCGCATGCACTTCACCGCGGGGACACTGGCTGAGATGATAAGGGGGCTCGGGTATAACGCGATACCCATGGGAAACGACACCGCATTCAGCGTGCCGCTGGCCATCAAGGCAGGGCTGGGTCACCTGAGCAGGAACGGGCGGCTCATCAACTGGAAGTACGGCCAGCTCACGAGGATCGCCAAGATATTCACGGATATGCCGGTGAAGCCAGCGGAGAAGATGGCCCCCAAAGGAATCATCGAGTACTGCGAGATATGCACAAGGTGCGCCGATGAGTGCCCCAGCAAGTCCGTCCCGTATGGCCCTAGGACAACCTCCAACCCCAAGTACCCCAACCTGAACCCGGGGGCGTTAAAGTGGTACAACGACGAGGGCTCATGCAGCGAATACTGGAAGGAGGTGGGCACAGGTTGCTCCATTTGCCTCAGGTGCTGCGACTTTGTCAAGCCCCAGGGCATTGAGCACGACTTGGTCAAGTGGTTCATACGCAACGTGCCCCAGTTCAACAAGTTCTGGGCTTGGAGCGACAGGAAACTGGGCTACGGCAAGATGCAGGACCCCAGGGAGTACTGGGACATTCCCATCGAGAGGCACAGGAACTAGTCCTAAGCTATTTCTTTAAACCGAGCCATTTTCATGAGGTATTTGATTCCATGAAAATGAGGTCCAGGTTACCCTGGCTAGCTATGGCGGTCGTGATGCTGGTGCTGATGGGCAGCGATCTCGGCGCTATGGGTGACAAGCTTATGCTCATGCTGGCCTTGATGCTTATCCTCATGAGCTTCTGGATGAAATCCTCCAGAGACTAGACGAGCAGAAAGCTGACGTAGTCCCCATCTTCCTCCTGGGAGACTTTTGTTATCTCTGTCTCTACACCATAATCATCTAAAAGAAGGTAGAGTAAATCCTCGAAATAATCGTAGTAGCCGCATGTGTGACAGAATGAGCCGCTGAAAAAGACCTTGAATCCGCCGTCAAAATGTTCCACGACATTTGCCTCGACCTCGCGGGTCCTTATCCTGTTGAACTCGTGTAGCGCGACATCGAGGGTCCCTTTTAGGTCCGGCATAGAACCGTTCAGTGATTGCGCCTCTTATACCCTACTTAGTTGCCTTGCCACAGGGGATTCTCCTGTACCGCTTCCTGATCTCATCCAACGCGAGTCTGTACATATCCTCAGTGAACTGTGGGTCACGCAGGAACGAGAACTGGAGTTCACCCCTCCTGTACTGCTCCCAGCAGGACTTTCTCGGGTTTCTCTGGCACGCACTCTTCACGTTCTTGGAATAACCCACATCGAGAAGGTAGTATTCCTTGCCGTCGCTGCTGATAACCGCGTATAACCCCTCTTCGCCGGGGAACCTCTCCAGACCACTATATGGGCCCTCGAACATGTAACCAGCGATGGACTGGTGGACTCTAAGCTGTGACACCGTGACCACTGTGTAATGAGTCGAATCGTGTCTTGAAAAACCTGTTTATTCTAACCGGTGGACTCCCACTCGTGGCGGAGGATTCCGTAGATTAAGGTGTCCCTGTACTGTCCCCTGATTTTCAGGTTCTCCCTCAGGTGACCTTCCTTGGTCATCCCGTTTTTCTCCATTACCCGGTAGCTGCCGTGGTTTTCGGGGTCGCATTTGGCTAGGACCCTGTGTAAAAGCAGCTCCTCGAAACCGTATCTAATCATCGCGGCGGCGAACTCCGTGCCGAATCCCTTGCCCCAGTATGGCTCATCAATGCAATAACCCAGCTCCGCCCCATCGCTCTTCAGGTCGTGGATGGTCAACCCTCCGCCTCCTATTGGTGTCCCGTCAACTGTAATGGCCAAGTCATAGCTTACTCGCGGCTTCAGTACCTGTGATTGTAGTTTGCTCTGAAGAAAATTTCTGGTCTCGGCCTCGGTGTTTGGTCCCCACGCCATGAACTTGACCACGTTGGGGTTTGTAGCATACCTGTGAACCGCCTCAAAATCATCGAGGGTGAACTCGCGTATGAGCAGCCTCTTCGTCTCGATGGTGACCATGGGCTTGAGAATAAGATTGGGGTTATGAAGGTTACTGGTTTCTGAGCTTCCAATAAAATGGACGGAGGGAATTAAACAGCTGCACGCGCACCCGTTATCTCATATACTTCCTGCCCATATGACCACTATCAAAGGGCTATTCAGCTCAAACAGTCGGAGATCATAACATGGACGCTCATTTCAAACCCGAACACTATCATCGCCCAACAGACCTGAAAACAGCAAGCTTGCTCCTCGCCCGGAGGGGTGCAAGAGTCATCGCGGGTGGTACAGACCTCCTTGTCACTAGACCAGCCGACACCGAGACCCTAATTGACGTCAAGGAGCTTGGACTCAGCTTCATTCGCGAGGAAGCTGGTCTCAGGATAGGATCCACAACAACCTTTTCGGATCTATTGAGATCACCACTGCTTGAACGTTACCCGTATCGGGTCCTCTATGATGCAGCGGGTGAACTGGGGCACCACAACCTCAGGCACATCGCGACGCTTGGGGGAAATATCTGTAACGCGGTGCCCTCGGCCGACGCCCCGGTGGCGTTGATAGCGCTGGACGCGATTGCTGTTATTCACGGGCCAACGGGTGAAAGGACTGTTCGCCTTGACGGCTTCTTCAAGTTCGTTAGAGAGACCGTTCTCAAAGAGGGCGAGTTCCTCAAGGAGATCGCGATTCCAGTCCAGCCCGAGGCTGGCGCCAGCTTCCAGAAGCTTGGCAGGACCAAGGTGGACATAGCCCTCGTGAACGCAGCGTGTAGGTTATCCCTTGTTGGTGGGGTCATCTCTGAAAGCAGGATAGTGCTGGGAGCTGTGTACCCCACTCCGTTGAGGGCCAGGGCTGCCGAGGATGTGCTGAACGGGAACGAGTTCTCTCATGCATTAGCGGAGAGATCAGCCCAGGTTGCGGCAGACGCCGCAATGCCCATCTCAGATCATAGGGCGTCCTCGGAATACAGGCGAGAGATGAGCTATGTTCTCGTTAAGAGGGCGATTATCAAGGCCCACGAGCGGGCGGAGGGGACACTATGAATGTCACAGTGAATTTCAAGGTAAACGGCAGGGACCGAACCGCTCAGGTGGAGCCGAAGACGACCCTGTTGTACGTTATCAGGGAAGATCTAGGGCTCATAGGTGCCAAGGAGGGATGCGGTAAGGGCGAGTGCGGCGCTTGCACAGTAATAATTAATGGCGATGCCGTGCCAAGCTGCCTAGTCCTGGCTGCCGGCGTTGAGGGAAAGGAGATCATCACCATAGAGGGAATCGGCGAGATCGGACGCCTACACCCTCTTCAGGAGGCGTTTGTCAAGTACCACGCCAGCCAGTGCGGGTTCTGCTCACCAGGGATGATACTTACGGCCAAGGCATTCCTAGACAGAAACCCCGACCCGACCGAGGAAGAGGTCAGGGACGTCATGATGTCAAACCTGTGCAGGTGCACTGGCTACGAGAAGATCATCGAGGCCGTCATGGCCGTGGCCAACGGGGAGGATGCTTAGATGGCTAGGACAATTGTGCTCCCCGAGAAGGGTCTCACTATAGTGGGGACAAGCCCCGAGATGAAGCTTGCTCGAAACAAGGTGACGGGCAGGGCAGAGTTCACCGTTGACATGAAGCGACCCGGGATGCTGTACGCCAAGATGCTCAGGAGCCCCTACGCAAGCGCCAACATAAAGGGAATTGATTACAGTAGGGCGCTGGAGCTTCCGGGTGTCGTGGCAGTAGTCACGTACGAGGACGCCAAGTTACTCTACAAGCCGAGCCACGGCAGCTCACGTGAGTACGGGCTCGACGACATGGCTCGCTATGTGGGTGACAAGGTGGCCATGGTGGCCGCTGAGACCGAGGAGCTCGCCGAGCTAGCCCTCGACTACATTGACGTTGACTACGAGGTGCTTCCCCACGTCATCGACATGGAGGAGGCCATGAAGCCGGACGCCCCCGTGGTTCACCCGGAGAGGCAGGGCGTTGACTGCGATGGAAACATTTTAGACCACAATGTTCAGGAGTGGGGGGACGTGGAGGAGGGCTTCAAAGAAGCCGATTACATCATCGAGAACAGGTTCTACACTCCCAGGGTATGCCACGCGGCCCTTGAGCCCCACGCCATGCTGGCGGAGTGGGACCTTGACGGAAACCTCACCATGTGGAGCAGCGAGCAGACGGCTTTCATGATCAGGGATAGTCTGGCTGATGCTCTAAAATTACCCAGGAGCAAGATCCGGTTCATCGTGCCCGATTACGTGGGAGGCGGATTCGGCGGTAAGTACGAGAGCGCCGAGAAGATTACGCTAGCCGTACTGGCGAGGAAGGCTGGTAGGCCCGTGATGTGGCGGCTGACCCGTGAGGAGGAGTTCTACACCACGAGGACCAGGAGCCCCTGCATCTTCGAGAGCAGGACGGGCGTCAGTAAGGACGGCACCTTCGTGGCACGGCAGATGAGGGCAATCATCGATATCGGTAGCTACGCGTGGGGCGCCATCATGAGCAGCAGGGCCGCCAGCTATATGACCATGCTGTACAAGTGTGCCAACATCAAGTACACGGGCTACGGTGTCTACACCAACACCCCGCCAAGTGGAGCAATGAGGGGCTTCACAAGCACGCCCATACACTACGCCATGGAGGCAGAGATAGATGAGATCGCCGCGGCCATCAACATGGATCCCCTAGAGTTCAGGCTCAAGAATAAACTCAACGTGGGCGACGTTATCCCCCTCAACGGAGTGCCTATATCCAGCAGCGGGCTGGAGGAGACCATGCTTAAGGGGGCAGCCGAGATGGGCTGGCACAGGAGGAACCCGAAGCCTGGGGCAACTGATGCTAGGTTCAAGCGTGGCATCGGTATGGCAAGCTACTGCCATTACAGTCCCATGCTTAAGAGCTCTGAGCGTAGCATTGGCAACGCCGTGTTGAAGGCGAACATCGATGGCTCGTTCCACCTGCTACTGGGCATCGCCGATATCGGGCAGGGGCTCAGGACCATCATGGCCCAGATATGTGCAGAGGCCTTGGGTGGTGTTCTCGACGAGATAGACGTGACCCTGGCTGACACAAGGACTACACCGTGGGGCACCACCACCGCTGCCAGCAGGTCTACCATCGAGACGGGTGGAGCCGTCAAGGACGTTGCGGAGAAGATGAAAAGCCGCCTCATCCAGCTGGCGTCCGAGATTATGGGTATCCATGAGGAGAACCTGGACGCGAAGGAGGGTTCAGTCTACGAGGGTGCAAACCCTGGAAACAGTGTCAGGTTCGGCGATATTCTACATCATCCCGATATCTACCTCCGGGGCGACAACGTTATCGTCTTGAAATCCACTTACAGTGTCCCCCAGTTCATCCCGCCATACGGCACTCAGTTCGCTGAGGTTGAGGTGGACACCGAGACGGGGCAGGTGAGGGTCATCAAGGTGGTGGCCGCCAGCGACGTGGGCAGGGCCATCCACCCTAAGAGCGTTGAGGGGCAGCTTGAGGGAGGCATCCACATGGGTATAGGGTTTGCATTGGCCGAGGAGCTTAAGCTGGACCCTGAGACAGGCGCGGCTCTGAACCCCGATTTCCTCGACTACAAGCTGTACAGGTCCGGTGACATGCCTGAGCTCAAGATAATCATCGTCGAGCCCATAGACCCCTACAGCGTCTACGGCGTCAAGGGTGTAGGTGAGATGACTGTTATTGCCACAGCTCCCGCTGTGCGGAACGCCATCTTCAACGCCACTGGCGCGAAAGTGTTCAGGCTTCCATTGACGAGTGAAAACGTGCTGGCGGCTCTGAAGGAACAACGTGCTGGGAATAGTGTCGCGTAATATCATCGCCCAGTGTAACTTGGGCATGTAACGTTGTTTCTGGGTTCTTTATATGCGAATCCCATACTGAAGGGTCATGATTCAGCGTAATGCGATAGAGATCGACGACCTCGTGAAGAGATTCGGGGACGTCACCGCGGTTGACGGCCTCAGCCTTGAGATCAGGGAAGGCGAGATATTCGGGCTCCTTGGACCCAACGGGGCGGGAAAGTCAACCACTATTAACATTCTATCGGGGCTCATTGAGCCCACAAGCGGCTCCGCCATCGTCGGCGGCTACGATATAACCAAGCGGCCCGGGAAAGTCCGTGAGCTGATAGGCGTTTGCCCTCAGCACTCTGCTTATTACAAGTACCTGACCGGTAGGGAGAACATCAAACTCTTTGGAGACCTCCACGGGATGCTAAAGGAGCTCATCAACGAGCGATCCGCCCAACTCATCGAGAAGATTGGGCTTGAGGAGGCAGCGGACAGGAAATCCGACGGTTACAGCGGCGGTATGGTTAGGAGAATTAACCTGGCAATGGCGCTGATAAATGACCCCGAGATAGCCTTCCTGGACGAGCCAACGGTGGCGATGGACCCTCAGAGCAGACGGGCTACATGGGATTTTATCGAGGAGTTCCGTTCAAGCGGTAAGACCGTGATACTGACCACTCATTATATCGAGGAGGCAGAAGAGTTAGCGGATCGCGTTGGGATTATTGACCACGGTAAGCTCATCGCGCTGGACACTCCTAGGGCTTTGATTGATGCCAATGGCGGCGAGAACCTGGAGGACGTGTTCATCGGACTTACAGGCCGCAACATAAGGGAGGCGATCTAGATGAACATGCAAAGGATCAGGGCTCTAACAGTAAAAGAGCTACTCCGGGTGCTCCGTGAACCAGCCAACCTGTTCATGATAATTATGCTTCCCCTTGTCATGACCCTCGTGTTCGGTATCGCCTTTGGAGGCATCGGTGGGGGCGGTGACGTCCAGTACGGCGTCGCCATCTTGGATCAGGATGCATCATCATGGTCTGGGGAACTTGTTTCTGGTTTGAACGGTTCCGGTGTCCTTGTTCCACAGTATTTCGAGGATGATGTCAGTGGGCAAGATGCATTGAGCCAGGGAAAGGTCAGTGCAGTCCTTGTTATCCCGAATGGGTTCGGTGCCAGCGTTGATGATTTCAAATCAAACCCGGTTGACGAGGCTTCTTGGGCCACGACGACGCTTGAGCTTTCCATCGACCAGGGGTCAATGATCGCTGGGGCTGTCATACCCTCACTTGTCCAGCAGGCGCTCACGGTGACCCTTTACGGCATGGAGGCCCTTTCACCTCCAAGCCCCGTTATGATAGGTTCACCAGTGTTGGTGGAATCCGTTAAGATCACACAGTTCGACTCCATGATGCCGGGGATGTTCAGTTACGCCGTTATCTTCGTGACCATGATCGTCTCACAGGTCTTTACAGAGGAGAGGCAGCTCGGGTTACTCAAGAGGATAGCTTTCACACCCACAACGGCTTCAGATATCTTCGCTGCCCAGGTGGCGGCTAACTTGATCACCGGAGTCTTCCAGGTCTCAGTGGTCTTCGGTTCATCCTATTTGATGGGCTTCAGGCCCATGGGGGGGCTGACGGGCATTGGTCTAGCCTACCTGCTCTCACTGCTGCTGGTTCTCTGTAACGTGGGGTTCGGTTTAATCACCGCTACGCTGGCTAAATCATCTGGAGCGGCGTCTGGACTTGCGTTCGTTTTCATCCTGCCCCAGATGATGCTGGGCAGCTTCATACCCGGCATCCCTGAGAACCTGTCAAGACTAGTACCAACTTACTATGTTACACAGACCCTGACAAACGTCTTCATCAGGGGTGCATCTGCCTCAAGTGCATCGTCGATACAGAACCTTGGGCTTCTGGGCGTTTACAGCCTATTTGTGATAGTGGTTGGAATAGTCCTGTACAACAGGTACGGTAACAGGTAGCTGGGGTAGATTCAGTCTACCTCCCTTTTTTCAGACTCCCCATGTATCTTTTCAGGTTCACTCGTCAGTATCCTGATTGCCAGCTATTCGGGTTACTTAGTCGGGCCCCTAGTATGGATACCCTTCAAATAACCCGCCGCGTTTTTCATACTATGAGTTCTCAGAGGTTTCAAGTGGTTACCGGCCCCGACAGGAAGATCGAGGTGATCCTCAGCGGTGAGGCATACGTGAAGGTCATGGACCGGGTTAACTTGAGCAAATATCAAGTGGGCGAGGATCACGAGTTCCATGGCGAAACGGGAAAGGTAACACAAGTGAGGATCAAGGTGCCATTTCTGGGCAGGTGGTTCATAATAGTGGACTCGGGGGATGAGCCCGAGGTATCCGTTGAGTGGCGTAGGTAATCAACATACTCCGTGTTTTTCCTTGGGTGCTGATAGCCCTTTTTCCTTCCGCCGTTCCTCCCACGTCTTGTATGGCTCTTCAAGCCGCTCCTTCCAGCTGACGTAGTCCTCCTTGTATAGGTCGGCCTTGACGTATTGGGCGTCCTTTGGTGCTAGATTGTACTCCCTTTCCTCGTCGTGGGGCTCCTCGTTGAACAGCACCTTGCCCCGCTTGTTCCAGTTATCCAGGGTGTTGGCCATCTGGGGCATCATCTCGCTGGGGATGCTCAAAGCGACATGGTTGGGGTTCATGGCCATGACGCTGAACACGCCGAAGCAGCCCAGGGTGTACCGGGGTTCGCCTGTCATGTATGCTTCCGCCCAGCTGCTGGAGCAGGTTCCTGGCCCTGTTCTGCTCTTGGGTGTGATGCCGCTCAGCCACTGGAGGGCTCTCGAAGCGTACATCATCTGCTTGGGGTTGCCGAACAGTACGACCAGGTCAGGGTCGAAGGGGCAGTCGCTCAGTGGGGCGATTGCTAGATACCTGTAGACGTTTGGGATGATGGTGTAGTCGTTGACCAGGTTCCTTATCGAGGCCGCCTTGGTGCCGTAGATCCTGGGCTCGGCCTTCATGCCGCTTGTGGGGGGCCTCATGCTGTTCCAAGAGCCGTGCTCGGTTCCTTCGATGATCGGTGCGAGCCCAACGTAGCCGTCCCCGTTGCAGACAGGGGCCTCTCCCACTGTTGGTCTGCTCTTGGCGCCGTCCAGGATGTATGTCTCAAGCCTGAACCTGCTCCTCATCATGAACTGGCAGTGCATCAGCTTGAGCGGGCCGTCGTAGATGTGGTCCTCAAGGTGGGGTGGAAGCGTCTCGTCTGGGTACCACGCCATCGCCACTGGGTCTCCGTATAGCTCTAGGGTGTCAACGAGTATTTCCGCCTGTTTTGAGGGCGGGTATCCCATCCAGTCGCGGTCGTAGACCGACCAATCATAATCAACCATGACAGCATCAGTGATTGAAATGTATTAAAAAACTTGCATCAATGGCTCCTCTGACCTGTTGGGGTGCCTCAACTTGTGCAGGTGACGAGTTTTCATCCCTCTTCATGATTTGAACACGCGGGTAATTGAACGCGTAAAAAGGCATCGCTGATGACAATTAAAAGAAATGAACCGGAAAAGGGCTCTGTCTGGGATTTATTGCTAGGCTTTTCTGTTTTTTACAGTCTCTAAGAGTTCTCTGGCGATAGTTGTGGTCTCCTCTAATGGGTATTCCTGTCGATCATACCCCAGGGTCTCACGCATGATCTGCGCAGCCCTATCTGTTAACACCAGTGTCCCATCGGACTTTATCGCCTCTATCCCATCGAACTTTGCGCCATCGGCGTTGATCTGAGTTGCCTCCTTCAGCGTCAATTCCTCAGGCAAAACCACATCCACGTTGTCATATGATAGCCTCACAGGGTACCCTCCCTGCAACCCATGTGGCCCTGACGCGTGCAACAGCTCTCTCTTATCGAAATAGATGGCTAGGACGTTCCTAAGGAAACACGAGGCAGTTGCCTGCTGTGGCGGTGGACCGGTCCACCCTGTGGATCCCATTCCCCTGCTCCGCGCCTCCATCACGAGCGCCCCCAGCTTCTCCTTCGGGAACATATCGGTAACATCCCTGTTATCTGCAAAGATTCTGACCCAGTAAGGTGCCTTCATCCCCGTGGTCACAACGGAGTGGTGGCCCACAAATGAAACATCAACAGTTTGCATTGGGACCTTGAGCTTCTCGGCTACCACCATCTTGATGGGCGGGATAAGCAGCGCCGTGTTTCCTCCCCCGATCGTTGGGGCTAGACCTGCCTTCCCCAGAACAGGATTTACCCCGTCGGGGAATGAGCAGTTAACGACCCTCGTATCGATCTTGGATTTTTTCACCGCCTGCATGAGGCTGTGGGTCAACGAGAGGTGCATTGGGACCCACGGACCTGAGCCCGCCTCGTCAAGCTTCATGTAGACCTCAGCGGGCAGCGTGTGCCGTACCCACCATGACATCAGGCTTGTCACGTTGCATATGACGGCCGGCTTCTCCCTCTGAAGGGTCTCCACGGTTTCATCGATATCATACAGGTTCATGGGCGTGAAACTCGTATCAGGGTAGAACCCCTGTTGGGCCGCACCGAATACCGCGTCCCTCGTCTTTACCAGCCCGATCTCCTTGTTGACATCCGCGGCCACGACCTTGCTGATACCCGTGACCCTCGTCAGAAACTGTAGAATATGGAAACCTAGATCACCTAGGCCTACAACCAGAATGCTACCCGCCATTACACCACGACCAATATCTCATACCTCTCAGGGTTCCACATTATACAGTGTTTCTGTCTACAGCGTAATGGGAACAGTGTTGGCTGATCTACCATACAATTGATGATAGGTTAGGTTGAGATGGCGATGTTGATCACGTGGGCGAAGTCCTCTGGTGATGCGCCCACGATGGTGGTTTTCCTATCCGTGAAAAAGGTGACTACTTTCTCCCTGATTGATTCAGGGTCTGTCTCCAAACCTAGAAGCTGTCCCTCAAGGTCCTCTAGGTCGGTCTCTGGGAGGAGGAAGAAATCCCCAGATATCTGGAGGAAGATTATCTTATCATCCTCTGCCTCTACCTTCGCGCACAGAAGTTTACCACCGGGGACCTTATACTCACATCTCTTCATTGCTCTATCTCCTGAACCTCCACTCCTTGGAGGCGTACTTGTCACGGAACCCGGCAACCAGCTCATTCTCGGCGGGGGTCATCTCTCCTTTTACTAGCTCAACCCCCAGAGATTTGGCGAAGCCCTTCTCCATGGCCGCCCTGACCTCCTCGAAGCTCACGTTTCTCCCGAGCACCTGCCTGATGGTCGTGACCCGTTCATTTGCCTGCTTGATCAGCTTGTCGCTGATCTTGGTGTCGCTGATCTTGAGGACGCTGAACATCTGCTTTGCATCAAAATCAACGAGGATTGTGCCGTGGTGAAGAACCGCGCCGTACCTCCTGATCTGTGCGTTCCCTGATATCTTCTTGGACCCCACAATGATATCATTGATGGGCTTGAAGTCTGCCTCGATCCCCAGGTTCGCGAGTCCCTCGATGATTCCTTGGCAAAGGTAACGGTAGGACTCAGTCGGGTCCGTGCTAATCCTTGGGTCATTCTCGTCCATGACGATGCTGTAGGTGATCTCACCCTCAGCACTGTTGAGTACGGCACCTCCACCACTTATCCTCCTGTTCAGGTCGATACCATACCTCTCCAAGGCATCCAAGTCGACCTCGTCCTCGACGCTCTGAAAGTACCCGAGGGTGACCGCGGAGGGGCTCCACCTGTAGAAACGTAGCGTATCGGGGGCTTCGCCTTCCCCCTTGGATTTTGTTAGCGCCTCATCTGTCGCCATGTTCGTGTAGGCATCGTTGACCTTGAGGTCCAGAAAACGCATCTTATCGGTCAAGACTATCAAGAGAATGGGGGGGTTCTGGATATAAAAGAATTTAACATATACAAATTTAGCTAGATAATATTTATATTGCCTTGTATATAATAATATATGTGAACAGCGCGCGCTTGAGTCATTAATCCAGAAGAGATGTATGATATGAATTTTTAATCTCTAAACCTATATTTTGTTGGTGTAAATTCTGCCAAGTTCTCCTACATTTATGGAAATTGTAAAAGAGTCCTCTGGATCTCCTTTGAAATGCAAAAAAATCGATACGATTCAAGTAAACCTAGGCTACCGGTGTAACAAGGAGTGTTCTCATTGCCATATTCGGGCGGGTCCGGATCGGACTGAAGTAATGAATTGGGATACTATGCAGGCAATAATTGAACATGCATTCGAGGAAAAGCCTCGACTCATTGATATAACAGGAGGCGCTCCTGAGATGAACCCACATCTCGAAAAGTTTGTATCAATGTTGGCGAAACAGGGGCATAAAATACAGATCAGAACAAACCTGACAGTGCTTCTTGATAATGAGTGGAACAAGTTTATCCAAATTTATCGTAGAAATGGTGTCAAGCTAGTTGCTTCTCTTCCATGTTATGAGGCAGCGGAGGTTGACTCCGTGCGTGGGGATGGAACCTTTAATGACAGTGTAAAAATATTAAAAAAATTAAACCAAGAAGGTTATTGCATAGAAGAACGTTTGCAGCTGGACCTTGTTTTCAACCCGGAGGACGCGTTCCTACCCCCAAACCAGTCAAACCTTGAAGATGTGTTCAAGTTCAGGCTCAAGGAAGACTTTGGAATAGTATTCAACCATCTCATAACCATAATCAACATGCCAGTGGGACGTTTCGCGGACAAGTTACGGGAGGAAGGCACTCTTCAAACCTACATGGAAATGTTGAAGAAGACGTACAACTCGAAAACGTTGGATGGTTTGATGTGCCGAACCCAGATTAGTGTTGACTACGATGGAACTCTATATGATTGTGACTTTAACTTGGCAAACAAGATGCCCCTCTTAAACAAACCAAACATTAAGAACCAATCATTGGACCTAACCTCCTTAAACAACAGAACTATAGTGACTGGTCCACATTGTTTCGGATGCACGGCGGGTGAGGGTAGTTCTTGCGGTGGAGCTCTCGTCTTCTAGGAGTGGAATGGATTAGACCCTTGTATATTCATAATGGCAAAATATCCTACCGTTGGAGATGTGAAGACAAGACTAGGAGAAATAATGGGGTTTGAGGAAGCAACAAAACTCTACATCTGCTTCCTAAAAGACACGGTTGAAAAAGTAAAGCAAATGGACACGGCTTTTGTCATATATTACACGCCTGAAGACATGAAAGAAGAGTTCAAGCAGTTACTAGGAGAAGACTTGAAATACGTTCCCCAGAAAGGCGCAGATTTAGGAGAGAGACTGTACAATGGGTTTAAAGACTCTTTGAGGTGGTACCCCGCGGCAATAGCTTTAGCTAGCGATGTACCGGACCTCCCGGTTTCATTACTTCGGGAGTCAGTGAAAAAACTGGAGGACTATGAATCAGTTCTTGGGCCCTCGCCTGATGGTGGCTATTACTTGATAGGATTAAATGACCAAGTAGTAACATGGAAACTGTTCAAGGGAATAAACTGGAGTACTGAAACCGTATATAGGGAGACTCTGGAGGTAATCGAAAAAGAAGCCATCTCTCTCCACGTCCTTGACGCATGGGAAGACGTTGATCAGGTTACAGACCTATTAAGGTTAGCCAACTCAAAAAACACCAATTTCCATAAAACACACACATGGCGATACCTAAAAGCTACCGATACCGCTTGACCAGTAATTTAGGATGAACCCCCAGATGATATAATAAAATCAACCAAGTGTTCAAGGCAAGCTGGTAAACCACACCATTTCTCTGGAACCGCCGCGAGGATGAAACGACTGGACCCTTAAGCTTGTGGACTCTTGACAACTTCCTTGCTTTTTGGAATATTTTTACGTCCTCAAAAAGCGGCCAGCCCGGGAAACCATCTACCTCGTCATAGAACTCCCTACGCATGAAAATGCATTGGTCACCAAAACTGGTTAACACTGAATCAAACCTACTTGCCCAAGTTATCAGGTCTAGAAGGAAGTACCTGGGCCTGAACTTGATCGTGAAAGCACCAATCTTGTTCTCAGGTTTGGAGAAAAAATCTTTGAGTTTAAATAAAACATTCTCTGGTAAGGTTGTGTCCGCGTGGAGA
>RCNB010000696.1_pt1 | contig 22008 bp, 19 predicted proteins | sample 2041321 | NCBI WGS metagenome assembly RCNB01 (sample SAMN09708232, study PRJNA481090) | Marine sediment metagenome, whole genome shotgun sequencing project. | reverse complement strand
ACATCCCTCTCCTTTCCACAAAACATATGATGTATACCGCCTGCGGCATCCTTTACAACAAAGGACTACCCGGGGTCAGTAAGAGCTAAAAATCTATTATGGTAAGTTCCGATCTTGGATTATCTGAACACTTTGAAATCTCAGGCGGAGATTTCAACAAAGCGGGAACGATCTCGACCAAGATCAAGGAAATCCTTCAAGAGATCGGCATTGAATCCTCAATCATCAGAAGAGCCGCTATTGCTTCGTACGAGGCAGAAATGAACGTCGTTATGTATGCCAACAAAGGCTCGCTCACTCTGAACATAACACCCGAAAAACTTCATCTCAAGCTCGAAGACAACGGCCCCGGAATCGAAGATATCGAAAAGGCCATGCAGGAGGGATTCTCAACTGCCACAGATAAAATGAGGGAGATGGGATTCGGCGCAGGAATGGGGCTTCCCAATATCAAAAGAAATGCAGATCGATTCGATATCACATCATCCCCTGGTAAAGGAACGTCATTAGACATTGTATTCTGTCTGAATAAAACATAAACAATGAGCCAATACTTTCACTCCATCCGGATCGATGAAAACAAGTGTGATGGCCGGATGAGGTGTATGCGAATCTGTCCGACTCTGGCCATACGCGTCAGAAACGGAAAAGCCGCAATAATTGAGGAAAAATGTATCGATTGCGGAGAATGTATCACAGCTTGTCCGAATGACGCCATAATTCCGTTGACAGATCCTATTGGAGAGCTAGCGAAATTTAAACACACAGTGGCCCTCCCTTCTCCAGGGCTGCAAGCTCAATTCGGAAAAGAAATCCTGCCAAAAAGAATAATAACAAGCTTGAAAAGACTCGGATTTGATGATGCTTTCGACCTCTCCCTCACATGCGGAGAAATCAGCTTCGCCATCCAGGAATACCTTCGCGAATACACCGGTCCCAGACCTCTTATATCCATCGCCTGTCCTACGGTCGTCCGCCTGATCCAGGTTAAATATCCTGCCCTCATCGAACAACTCATTCCCATTGACCTTCCTAGAGAAGTCGCTGCAAGAGAACTCAAAAAGAAAAAATCCAAAGAACTGGGCATCAAAGAAAGCGAGATAGGGATATTTTATCTCACTCCGTGTCCAGCCAAAATGATCTCCATCAAACAACCTGCAGAAAAGGGGAGATCCTACCTGGACGGGGCCATTTCCATCTCCGATATCTACGGCCCCCTTCTTTCTGTATTAGAGGAAGTGGAAAAGGAAACCTATCGCAAAGACTTGGAGGACATCTGCATTCTGGGAATGGGGTGGGCCATGGTGGGAGGGATCTGTGGAACCTTGAGATTAAAGAACTCCCTGGCAGTCTCGGGATTGGGTGAGATCATAAAAGTCTTCGACGACATCGAAACAGGGAAACTGAGAAACATTGACTTCATCGAAGCCTATTCCTGTCCCCAGGGATGTGTCGGCGGCTCTTTAACCGTAGAAAACCTCTATACATCTCACAACAAGATCCTTAAATTGATCGAAACCTTAGAGTTCGAACAAATAAAAGCATGTCCCGACATCAGGGAAGTCCGGAAGCTTTACAAACAGAATTATTTTTTCATAAACGGAAAATTCGAGCCCAGGCCCATAAAACCCCTAGATAAAGACTTAGCCAAAGCCATAAAGAAAAGAAAAGAAAAAGAGAATATCTATGAATCATTGCCCAAAATCGATTGCGGCGTATGCGGTGCGCCCACATGCTTGACGTTTGCAGAAGACATCGTCAAAGGAGAAGCAACACTGACAGATTGTATCTTCAACCTTCCGGAAAAATTTGCAAAGCTCTCCCTGGAGCTTTCAGAATTGCTCGATAAATCTGTGTCATTACATTCAATCAGATCTAACATAAACAAAACACAAAATAAGAAGGAATAAAAATGAAAGTCAAAGAAATCATTGAAAAACTTCAGTTAAAGGCTCTCTCAGGTCAAAAAAATTTGGATGCGGATGTCACAGGGGGGTATACGAGTGACTTGCTCAGCGATGTGATCGCCAACAGTAAAGAAGGCAATCTTTGGATCACTCTGCAGATCCACCAAAACACTATCGCTGTGGCTAAACTGAAAGACCTGGCCGGGATTATCATTGTCAACAACCGCGAACCCGATGAAGACACCCTAAAGAAAGCAGAGGAGGAAAACGTGCCCATCCTTTGCAGCAACAACATGGCCTTTGAGGTCTCTGGAAAGTTATATGAATTGATTAGTTCTCAGGACTAATTCATGCTCAGACCGTTTAAGGCGGACCTGCATATTCACACCTGCCTTTCCCCCTGTACGGAACTGGATATGTCACCCCGGGGAATCCTCACCTCGGCAAAAAAAAAAGGCATAGATATCTTAGGCATCTGTGATCACAATTCATCAGAAAATTCTCTGGCCGTGATGAAAGCTTCCGAGACAATGAATATCGGCGTTTTTCCCGGTATGGAAGTAACGTCCCAAGAGGAAGTCCATGTTTTAGCCCTTTTTGATGCCATCGAAAACGCTCTAAAACTCCAGGAGCATGTCTACAAAAACCTGCCCGGAGAGAACGATGAAGAAGCCTTTGGCATGCAGGTTATCGTGAACGAAAAAGAAGAGGTTCTGGGATTTAGCGATAAGCTATTGATAGGAGCCACAACAATGCCTCTTGAAGAAGTCATTCAATTGATTCACTCGCTCGATGGAATAACGATCGCATCGCATATTGACAGAGAATCCTTCAGTATTATCGGACAGTTGGGATTCGTCCCTGAAAATTTGGAACTGGACGCCTTGGAAATCTCCCCTAAAATCACGTACGAAGACGCAAAGACAACATATTCATACAATTATCCGATCACATGCTCCTCTGATGCGCACTATCCTGATGACATTGGCAAAACTTTTACCTCTTTCCTGCTTGAAGATAAAACAATCGCCGAAATAAAAAAGGCATTGAAAAATGAAGATGGGAGGCGAATAATTCGCTGAAGATGCGATGGAAGACCTCTCTTTACACATCCTGGACATCGTCGAGAATTCTGTGGCGGCTAACGCGGATACCATCGAAATCAGAATTACAGAAGATATAGAAAGGGACCTGTTGTCTGTCGAAGTCATCGACAACGGAATAGGTATGAATGATGAAACCGTGGAAAAAGTGCTCGATCCCTTTTACACCTCTAAGACAGTTCGTCGATTTGGCCTAGGGCTACCTCTTTTATCGGAATCGTCCAAAGCTGCCAACGGTCATCTCTCCATAACATCAAAAAAGGGAGAGGGGACCAAGATTCAAGCCGATTTCCAATACAGCCATATCGATCGCAAGCCTTTAGGTGATATCAGCCAGACAATTATCACTCTTGTCATGGGTAATCCTGAAATAGACCTTGTTTATGTTCACAAAAAGAATACCCATACCTATACTTTTGACACGAAAAAAATTAAGGCTCAAATCGGGGACAGGCCCATAAATTCTCTTGATGGGATGAGAAAGATCAGGGAAGAACTAAAAAAAATACAAAAATAAATATTTTATATATAATATTTGAAGGAGAGGTTGAAGTGGTACAAGAGGGTGGAATCACAAAAGAGTTCTTAGAGAGCATCTTGGGAAGCATGGAGGGGGGAGTTCTAACTATGGATAAAAATGCCAGGATCACCTTTTTTAATCGTTCTGCTGAGGAGATCACTGGTTACACGAAAGAGGAAGCACTCAATAAAGACTGTTGTGAGATTCTGAAGAGTGAGCTGTGTGAAGAATCATGTCCACTAAAAGAAATTCTAGAAACGGGAAAACCGGTCTTCAATTATGAGATTGTGATCACTAATGAGTCAGGAAACCAAGTTCCCCTAAACATAACCACAGTACCTTTACGAGACAGTAATAACGAGATCATCGGCGCTGTAGAAAATTTCAGGGATTTAACCCGACATAAGGGATTATGGGGGAGGTTGCGCGAAGAAAGGAACAAGGCACAGCAATACTTAAATATCGCGGGTGTTATAATCGTTGCGATCAACGAAAACGGAGTTGTCTCCCTCATCAATAGAAAGGGATGCCAAGTTTTGGGTTATAAAGAAGACGAGATCATGGGCAAAAACTGGTATGACCTGTGTGTCCCCGAAAGAGACCGGATTGAAAGAAAAAGCATTTTCAATCAAGTGATGGCTGATGAAAGAAAAGAAGCTGAAGACTATGAAAACACCATCGTTAACAAATCAGGAGAAGAAAGGATCATCGCCTGGCACAACGCCACACTCAGAGATGAAAAGGGGAATATCATCGGCACTCTGAGCTCAGGAGAGGATATCACCGAACGCAAGCTAACAGAAGAAGAATTGATACAATCCGAAAAGATGGCCTCCCTGGGTCAGCTAGCCGCCAGTGTTGTTCATGAAGTCAATAATCCTTTGGCTGGCATCATGATCTATATAAAGCTTTTCCTTAAGAAGTATAAGGAAAAAAAGCTACAGGATGAAAAAACGGAAAATCAGCTTTTAAAGATGGAAAAAGAACTGGACAGAACAACCCGGATTATCAGAAATCTTCTCGCCTTTGCACGTCAATCTGAACCAAGCATGAGCCCTGTTGAAATCAATAAGGTCTTAGATGCTGCATTGCCTCTGGTTGAAAATCAAATCAATCTTGAAAACATAATCCTTGAAAAGAATTTGGATGCCGAGCTTCCTCTTGTTCAAGCAGATTTTGATAAGATTCAGCAAGTGCTTATCAATATTATGCTCAATGCCATTCAGGCTATGCCTGAAGGGGGGAAACTCACCATCACCACATCAGCGGCCCGGGGTGTCAGAATCCGTGATTCGTACAAAAATGCTGTCCGAATTGACATCACGGATACAGGTGTGGGCATTCCTCAGGAGAATTTGAAAAAACTCTTCACTCCTTTCTTCACCACAAAAGAAAAGGGCGTGGGAGTAGGTCTTGGGCTTTCCGTTGTCCATGGGATCATAGGAAAACATAAAGGCAAGATAGACGTAGAGAGTGCGCCCGGCAGGGGCACAACATTCACGATTTATCTGGAGGCTATGGATGAGCAAAAAACCTAAAATTCTCATCGTTGACGATGAAAGTATCGTCAGAGAATCGCTCGGCGACTGGCTAGACGGGGCTGGTTATGACGTTGAGATTGCGGAGTCGGGCGAGGAAGCACTCCCGATAATCAAAAAGAAAAGGCCCAAAATAATGGTTGCCGATCTAGTCATGCCGGGTATGAATGGCATCGAACTGATGAACGAAGCGAAAAAAATCATTCCTACGCTCTCAACGGTTATCATAACGGCTCACGCGACCATTCAATCGGCCATTACTGCCATTAGAGAGGGCGCTTTTGATTATATCGAAAAGCCTTTCTGCCCTGAAAAAGTTGAGCTCCTCATAGGAAAGTTGGTGGAACATCAGGATCTAATTGAGGAAAATATCAAGCTCCGGCAGAAGATCGCAGACAGATTTCATTTTGAGGGGATCATCGCCAAAAGCCCCAAAATGTTAAAGATATTTGAACTTATCAGAATAGTTGCCCCGACTAATGCAACTGTATTGATAACTGGAGAAACTGGTACGGGAAAGGAAGTCGTCGCCCGGGCTGTTCACCATCAAAGCAAACGCCGGAGCAAACCCTTCATTGCGACAAGTTGCGCGGCTTTGCCCGAAAGTTTATTGGAAAGCGAGCTCTTCGGCCACGAAAAAGGCTCGTTCACGGGTGCGGTGGAAAGAAAGAAAGGCAAGTTCGAGGCGGCAGACAAAGGGACATTATTTCTAGATGAAATCGGTGAAATAAACGCCAACACTCAGGTCCACCTCCTCAGAGCGCTTGAAGAAAAAAAGATCACTCGAATAGGAAGTAACGAAGAAATTGATGTCGATGTCCGTATCATCATAGCCACAAATAAAGATTTAAGAAGCATGGTCTTGGAGGGACAATTCAGAGAGGATCTGTATTATCGGTTAAAAGTTGTAACCATAAACCTCCCCGCGCTTAAGGATAGGAAAGAAGATATCCTTCCTTTGGCCGAGCATTTCTTAAAAAAATATGCTGAAGAAAATGACAAAGACGTGATAAATCTATCTCCTGAGGTTATTGAATTTATGCTGAATTACTCCTGGCTCGGCAATGTGAGGGAGTTGGAGAACATGATTGAGCACGGAGTCATTCTTTCAACGAGCAATGCCATCACAATGGCTGAATTTCCGCAGGACATCATTCATCCAACCTCCACAGAAGAGAAAACCATTGAGGCGGTGACGAAAGCTCATATCTTGAATGTTCTGGAGGAAACAAAGGGTAACATCTCAGAAGCAGCAAAGATACTCGGTATTCAACGAATGACGCTATATAATAAGCTCAAAAAGTACAACCATCCTGTCAATTAATTAGACGGCAAGTGTCTAATTATTAGACGTGACTTCCTTTTTCCGGAATTTTATCAAACCTCTTGCCTTTAATCGTAAGTCATTCAATTACAGGTGTTTAACATGACCTTTACAATAATATCAAAGCTTTTTGGTGTTTTGGCACACTCCTTGCATAAAAGACAAATGCAATGATTAATTCAAAGAGGATAAAAAGAGTCATTCAAATTATCCTGAAGGAAACATGCAAAAAATCAAAGATCGGAGGAAAGAAATGAGAAAGGAAAATATGTTGGTCGTAGAAGATGAAGACATTATGCGGGAAGCATTGGTCGATTACTTTTCAGACGGGGGTCATACAGTTGATACGGCCAATGATGGCGAAAAAGCATTGGAGAAATACAACCTAGAAGATTACAAAGTCATGATCATCGACCTTAGATTGCCGGGTCGTGATGGGCTTTCAATTTTAGAAGAAGTCAAACTGAAGAATCCGAAAGCAAAAGTGATCATCATCACGGCTTACCCCTCGGTTGAAACCGAAGAGGAAGCCATGCGCAGAGGCGCTACCGAATATCTGCAAAAACCTTTCGAACTATCCTATCTAGAAACATTGATAAGACAGGCCTTTGATGTTGATGTGATTCCGACTCCACCTGTCGAAGAGCCCATTGTTGAAGATTTAATTATCGCTCCCTGTATCTGGATGCAGGCAGGCATAGTCAAAAAACGCAGGTGCACACTGGGATACCAATGTCAAAATGTGTGTCAATTTCATTTCGCAATGATGCAAAAAGAAAAATTTAGTGCTGATCCCAGGATCAAACCTTTCTTAGACAAACTCGCTACTCAATCTGGAAGGAACGAGTGCAGATACACTCTGAGTGGAGAGATTTCTGCACGGGCCTGTTCACAGGTATATCGCTGCGAGAGTTGCGAATTTCACCAAACAATACAGGATGAAGTCGATCGCCAAATCGCCATTAAGGCCGCGAACAGAAAAAAATTGCAGCTGAAAGTTGACAGCAAGACAGTAGTGGAACCCAAGCCAATCCGAACTGACCACTAAAGATCGACCCGTATTTCTTAACACTCCAAGGGCTGTCTCCGCCACAACTGGAAACGGAGGTAGCCCTTTTTTCTATCATTGACCATTCCGTAAGAAGATCACTATAATAAGCCTGGATTATTCACGAGTTGAGGTTGCTGCAAAGGCAAGGCAGTGGCCCACGAAGCTGTAGTGATCTACCGCGAGTGGGCTACAACGAAGACTTTGTAGTGAGATCAGCTCGCCCGAAGGGTAAAAGATTCTGACAATAAAATAGTCATGGTTTTAGAATATAGACTTGTCAGAAGATTTTATGAATAATTCAGGAAAAGAGATGAGTCGCATCATTATTAGCAAAGAGAAGCTCCAGAAGTATTGGAACGGTCACTACGAGGTCAAGGTCGTGATCCCAATGGATGAGGATCCCTATGTAGAGGAATTTCTATTTGACCAGGAGGAGCTGGAAAGGTATTTGGAGAATTATAGCAAGCATGCGGCATTTATTATTTCCATAGAATTTTTAGGATAAAGGGGGGAGAATCGGACAGGAGCGACGCCCATTTTTTCATTTGCATTTTTCGCATATGCCCAAAAATTCCATGTTGTGATCATGGATTGTAAAATTATATTTTTTTGCCAGTTTTTCTTCTGTCTTTTTTACGAGGCGTAATTCCTCATCCAAGAATTCACTGTAGTTGATGATTTTCCCACACTTGGTGCAGATAAGATGGTGGTGATGTTCATCTTTTTCCTTAGATTTGAACTCATACCGGCTTTGTCCATCACCGAGGGAAAATTTAGCAACAATGCCCATTCGCTCTAGCAAGTCAAGTGTACGGTAGACAGTACTCAGCCCCATGCCTGGATAAGATCTGTGGAGGGAGGTATAAATTTCCTTGGCACTCATATGTTTTGATGATCTGCTCAAAAACTCCAGAATGGCCTCCCGGGGTACAGTCAAGCGGGAGGCACGGCCGTTAAACCTATGCCTCAATCTGTGGGGTTTCGGCATCTTATTTTTCTTTATTGACAATGATAATCATTCTCAAATAGAATATAGCCTGAGTTTTTTTTGTTGTCAAGAGGGACTTTGATTTTGACAACAAAACCGAATAAGATAGTACGCCTCGCAAAACAAAGCGAAAGGTTGTTTATGTGTTAATGAAAAAGGCAAATTTCTGGTTTATACTCGGCGGATTGTAACAGCAATAGTATTAGAGGAAGGAGGTCAACCATTATGAAAGGGTCCGTACTTATAATAGGTGCCGGCCCCGCAGGAATGCGGGCCAGCGCAGAGCTCTTAAATCAGGGTTTTAAAGTTATCCTAGTTGAGGAAAAACCTACAATCGGTGGCAAGATGGCGCAAATTGATAAAATGTTCCCTTCGAATGAATGTTCGACATGCACAATACTGCCGCGCATGCTGGAACTGACCAGTAATCCCAATATGACAATCGTGGCCTATGCAGAAGTTAAAAGCATTGACGGAAAAGCAGGGGATTTCAAGGTTAAGGTCGTCAAAAATCCAAGATATGTTGATCCGATGAAGTGTACTGCATGCACAGATTGTTTTCCTATTTGCCCTGTTGGAGGAATTCCTATGGAATTTAACTTTGGCAGGGGCGCCTCCAAGGCCATTTATTTTTATTCCCCTTTCCCGCCGAGAAAGGCTTTGATTGATCCAGAAAAATGCACCTATATTCTTGAAGGGAAATGCGGAGACAAGGAAGTCCCTCCCTGCGTTGAGGTATGTGAGCCAGAAGCCATTGTGTTTGACCAGAAACCCGTAGAGGTAGAATTTAACGTAGGCGCGGTTATTTTAGCCACGGGCATGGATGAAATAAAAACAGAATCATTAGAAGCTTTTGGATACGGTAAATTTCCAAATATACTCACTGCGCTCGAGTATGAACGCCTGCTTTCAGGTCTTGGTCCGACAGGCGGTGTCATAAAACGCGATGATAAAAAAGAACCACAATCTGTTGCGTGGTATGTCCTTAATAATCCATCGCCCGTTGGTTTTATGACAGCCGTAGCAGAGGCTATAGGCACAATTGAAAGAAATCCTGATGCTTCTGTTTCTGTTTTTTATGAAGATATGAATCTGGTAAGAGACGATTATGAAAATTTTTACCAGACGGCCAAAGAGTCCAAAATAAATTTCATTAAGACAGATTGTATATCCATTGCTGAAGGAAAAGACGGGAACGTTGACATTTCTTATGATAAGGAATCTTTCAATGCAGAACTGTTTGTTTTGGTCCCACCATATGCTCCTACTGAAAGCACACTTAAACTTGCAGAAAATATAGGCTTGGAACTTGATGAATGGGGATTTTTCAGTAAAAAAACAGAAGATTTCCATCCCATTCATACACCTAAAGAAGGAATTTTTGTATGCGGAAGCACACAGGAACCAAAGGGAATAGATGATGCAATAATCCAGGCGTGTTCTGCAGCATCGCATGCAGCTGCGTTGTTGGCTTCGTCCCGGGGCAAGGAATTAGTGACCCCCCCGGAAAAAGATATTTTACCCGTAAAGCCGGAAGATGAACCAGCAACCCTCGCAGTTATATGCCGCTGCGGCATAAACATAGGAGGGCTTCTTGATATGGAAGAAGTCATTGAATATACAAAATCTCTGCCTCATGTCAAACACGTGGAATTGACTCCTTTTGGCTGCGACGGTGTAGCAATAAGGGAACTTTTAAAGACAAGGGAATATAACAGGCTTGTTTTAGGCGCGTGCTCGCCAAAAACCCATGAAGACCTTTTCTTTCTTCACACAGAAATGGGAGGCCTTAATCCTTATCTCATGGAAATTGTAAACTTACGCAATCAATGCACATGGGTGCATTCAACGGATAAGCAAAAAGCCACAGAGAAAGCAAAAACACTCATGAGAATGGGAACAAACCGCGCCACATTGCTTGAGTCTTTAGAAAATATCCACGTGGAGGTGACACCGGCATGTCTTATCATTGGTGGGACTCCTAGCGGTATTGCCTGTGCCCTAAAACTTGTACAAGCCGACCTTAATGTTTATCTGGTTGATAGGGAAGCAGATCTCGGTACAACAAAGGAAAATAAAAACAGAATTGTGGAGAAAATGATAGATGAATTAGATAAAAATGAGAAAGTGAAGATTTTTACAGAGGCTGAAGTGGGAAGAGTTGAAGGTTTTGTCGGGAATTTCAGGGCCGAAATTGTTAAACCCAGTGGAAAAGAGATTATAGATATTGGTTCTGTTGTTGTGGCAACCGCTGTTGATATGAGAGCTGAATCAGACGAGGGTGATTTTGAGAAGGATTTGCTTCTTCAAAGGGACGATAAAAAATTCTTTGTCGGAATGCTTGGCATTTTAAATCCCCTTGATTTCAATACTGACGGGATATTTAAGTGCGGTCCTGCACGAAAAGTGATGGGCGTGCCTGATGCAATCATTGACGGTGAAGGGACTGCATCGCGTGTTGCTGGAGTGATCTCAAAAGATGAACTGGTGAAATCTCCCACAATTTCGGTGGTTGTGGATGAGAAGTGTGACGGTTGTGCATACTGCATCGATCCGTGTCCTGCCCAAGCTATAACACTTATTGAATATCAACAAAAGGACAAAATAAAGAAAACAGTTGAAGTCAATGAAGCCATCTGCCGCGGTTGCGGTGTTTGTATGGCGACATGCCCTAAAGAGGGTATTTTTGTCAGGCATTTTAAACCTGAATATTTTGAAGCAATGATCAATTCCGTAGCGGGGAGTGAATAAAATGACAAATGATTATGATCCGGTTATTATCGCATTTTGTTGCAATTGGTGTTCTTATGCAGCTGCAGATTCTGCAGGAACGGCACGAATGCAGTATCCATCGAATATTCATATCATCCGTTGCATGTGTTCGGGCATGGTGCACCCCAATTTTGTAATGAATGCCTTAACTCAGGGCAGAGCTGATGGAATTCTTATGTGTGGCTGTCATATTGGTGATTGCCATTATCAGGATGGCAATAAAAGAGCGGAAAAAAGAGCAGAGGCAATCACCCTGATGCTCGAAGATTTTGGACTTGAAGAAGAACGCTTCAGATTAGAATGGATTTCAGCCTCAGAGGGACCTAAGTTTGTCAAAATTGCGGAAGAGATGACAAAAACACTCAAAGAGCTGGGCCCAAATCCATATAAAAGTTAGGAACAACATATCTATAAATAAAAGACTCAGGATGGATGTGTGTGCTAGGCGGGTGGCTCGCCTTCTAGTACAATTTCCGTAACAACTCTACGTGTATAGAGAAGGTATTTCTCCTCTTCTTCAACCAACTCGACTTCAAAATTATCATTCTCGTATGTCTGTTTCACTTCTTGGGTTTCTTTTTCGGATTCATACACAACCCCATCCCACATGACTTTTTTCCCGTTTATTATTTTTGACACATCTGGCATAACGGACTCCCTCTATTTTACATTTTGTAAGGGCTTGGCCCTAATTTTTTGACCTGTTCTATAAACTCTTTGGCCACTTGCGCGAATTTTGGGCCTTCGGATGCTGAAATCCACTCCAAGCGAAATCTCTCTTCCTCCAGGCCAAAATCCTCCAGCATGATCGTTATGGCCTCTGCTCTCTTTTCTGTCCTGACATTCCCGTCTTCATAATGACAATCGCCGATATGACATCCGCATATTATGACTCCATCGGCCCCTTTTGTTAATGCATCTATCACGAGATTGGGATGAACCATGCTCGAGCACATCACTCTGATGATTCTGTAATTCGGAGGATATTGCAGCCTGGACACACCGGCCAGGTCTGCTCCAGTATAGGAACACCAGTTGCAGCAAAAGCTAATGATCAAAGGTTCAAATTCATCTTGCATTATCCTACTCCTAAAGCAGCAATGACCTGTGCACCAAGCTGTTCTAGTGTGAATCCTTTCACTGATATGCCTTTCTTAGGACAGGTTGCCATACAACAGCCGCATCCTTTACATGCGGTTTCATTCACTTCCACCGTCTTTTTTATTGAGCCTTTACTCATGTATTCGATCAGTGTGATTGCCTGATAGGGACAGGGTTCAATACAGTATGCACAACCATCGCAGTTTTCATCTATGACATGAGATATTGTCGCTTCCAGCTCTATACTGTCTTTTGCAAGGACAGTCGCTGCTCTGGAGGCCGTTGCCTGGGCTTGTATGATACTCTCATCCACGGATTTTGGTGAATGGGCTAGACCACACAGGAAAACCCCATCAGTCGCAAAGTCGACCGGACGAAGTTTCATATGCGCTTCAAGGAAAAATTTGTCCTGGTTCAACGGAACTTTTAAAAACTTGGAAATCTCTTCGTTCCCCTCATCTGCGACGATCCCGGCTGAGAGGACAACGAGGTCTGCGGGTATCTCAACCGGAGCATTTAACGCTGGGCTAAAAACTTCCACTTGAAGCCCCTCTCCATTCTGAGTGACTTCAGGCTTCTGGTCATCTGGGTACCTCAAGAACCTGACATTCTGTTGCCTTGCTTTTGTGTAGTATCCCTCTCTAAATCCGTAGGTCCTCACATCCCGGTAGAGAATGTAGACATTTGTATCCGGCGAAATTTCCTTTATTTTTAAGGCGTTCTTTACGGCGACTGAACAGCATATCCGGGAACAATAAGGTCTTTCTTCATCCCGAGAACCCACACATTGGATCATCACGATGTTCTTTGGAAAATGATTATTTCCGGGAGTTGACCATTCACCACCTGCACCAAGGCGCTCTTCCAGTTCAACCTGAGTTACAACTTTTTCGCTTTGTTCGTACAAATACTCTTTGGGTTTATATTCTTGAGCGCCGGTAGCGACAACCACAACTCCATGTTCAAACTCTATAGATTTTCCTTGTGTGGATAGTGTGGTTTTGAAATTTCCGATCGAACCCTCAATATTTTCGATCTTGGCTTCTGTATAAAGATGGATCTTTGGATGGTCTTCCATGTGTTGGATCAGTTTTTTTAGTTCCTCTTGGGGTTTCTCACCATTCAGTAAATAGTGAATATGTCTTAGGTTCCCGCCCAGCTCTTTTTCCCTCTCCACCAAATAGACATCATACCCTTGACCTGCCAGTTCAAGAACCGATGACATGCCAGCAACTCCCCCACCGATAACCAGAGCGGATTTGATAATGGGAACAAATCTAGTCTGTAGAGGCTCCAACATTTGGGCTTTCGCCACGGCCATTCTGACCAAGTCTTTGGATTTCTCGGATGCTTTTTCCGGCTCCATCATGTGCACCCATGAACATTGATCCCGGATGTTTGCCATTTCAAAAAGATACTGGTTGAGTCCCGCATCGCGGATCGTGTTTCTGAATAAAGGTTCGTGAGTCCTTGGGGTACACGAAGCAACAACAACACGATTCAAATTGTGTTCTTTTATGATCTCTTTTATGACATCTTGAGTATCATTGGAACAGGTATATAAATTATTGTTTGCGTATACCACATTGGGCAGTGTTTTTGCATACTCGACTACGCTTGGGACATTGACGACTCCAGCAATGTTTGTACCGCAGTGGCATACAAACACTCCAATTCTGGGTTCTTGGCCTTCGATGTCTGTTTCAGGCGGGAACTCCTTTTTTGTGATCAAGGTATCTCTCTCATCTTTGAGGAGGGATAAGACTTTTGCTGAGGCACCTGAGGCCTGCATGATGGTCTCGGGGATGTCTTTAGGCTCTGTGAAGGGCCCAGCCACATAAACGCCCTCGCGTGTCGATTCAACGGGTGTAAAGGTCTCTGTTTTGCAGAAATTGTATTCATTCAATTCGATGCCGAATTTTTCAGAGATCTCCTTCACATTTTTTGGAGGGTCCATACCCACAGATAAGACAACTATGTCATATTCGCGCGTCACTTTGAGATCTTTTTCATCGATATATGTGACGACAAGATTTTTTGTTTCGGGTATCTCTTCGATAACAGGGGGGCGACATCGTATATATTCGATCCCAAGTTCCTTTCCTTTTTGGTAATACTCATCAAATCCCTTACTATACGCGCGCAGGTCCATAAAAAAGATGTCGCATTGCAAATCCCCACTAGTATGTTCTTTAGCGATTATAGCCTCTTTAGTGGCATACATACAGCAGACTGAGGAGCAATAATCTCTTTCACAATCTCGTGAGCCGACACATTGGATAAATGCGATATTTTGGGGCTCTTTGTCATCACTGGGCCTTAAAATATGGCCGAGATGTGGTCCTGTCGTAGACATGATTCGTTCAAATTCGATCGATGTGACAACATTGGGATAGTGCCCATAACCCAAATCTTCCTTGCTCTGCACATCAAACAGCTCGAATCCTGGAGATAATACAACAGCACCGACATTCAGCTTGATCTGTTTCTCTTCTTGTTCAAACTTAATGGCATCAGCTTCGCAAACCTCCTGACAGATCTTGCATTCTCCCTTGAGTATATGCACACAATATCTTTCATCGATGGTCGCCTTGTTGGGAACCGCTTGTGGATAGGAGATGTAAGCTGCGGATCTTGTGTTCAGCCGTTCATTGTATTCATCCAGTATAGGGACAGCCTCGTTCTTGCTGATATCCTCAAGCTTGATCCTTTCTGTCGGACAAATATAAGCACATGTCCCGCAAACCTGGCAGACATCAGAATGCTTATCAAAAGGAGGTCCAACTTCCCGTCTGGAACCCCTGTAGGCAAAACCTATCGCATTGATGCCCATCCGTTCTTCACACATGCGCACGCAGAGTCCGCAAAGGAAACAATCCTCATTCTTCTTTCTGAGCCGTGTTTCTTTGACACCGTATTCTTCGGCTATCTGTTGGATCGTTTTCGAATCAGGACACAATGCCAGCTGGAGTTCGATCATCGCTTTCCTAGCCTTGATAACCCTCTCAGAATCAGTCTGGATGGTCAAATTATCCTGGGCTGGATAAGTGCACGAGGTCTCAATCTTTGATCTTCCATTTTGAGAGATCTCTACCAAACACAACCTGCACGCTCCATAGGGCCGTAGAGCTTTATGATGGCAGAGAGTCGGAACCTTTAATCCTACGTCCTCAATGCACTCTAAAAGCGTTTTGCCCTCGGGGAATTCATGCTCATTACCATTTATAGTCAGCTTAATCACGCCGACCCTCCATTCATAAAATGTTTATTAAAATTCTTGATGCTTGATATCCCAAGTGTCTTTTTAATTCTTTTGACAGACATTATTCCTCTTTGACCTCCAGATCACACCGGAGGCAGCGTTTCGCTTCAGCGATTGCAGCTGTTTCATCGAAGCCTAACTCGACCTCTTTGAAGCTCTCTGTCCTTTGATCGACAGGCATACACGGCATTTCAGGCCTTTTGAGGCTTTTGATCTCTTCATCTGAAAGTTCCATGGCCTCGACACGTGCTGCGGGGCGAGTCACCTTATACTCTACCTCTAGTTTTTCTCCGCGTATGTATTTGTCGATCATCTTGGCCGCAGTCTTTCCGTGAGACATGGCGCCGGTCACTGTATTTGGACCAGTCACAACATCACCACCTGCAAATATCCCTTCCACGCTCGTGACGAGGGTTTCTGGATCGACTTCAAGGGTGTTCCACCCCGAAACCTTCAGCCCATTATCACCTATCAGCAGAGAAACATCCGGTATCTGGCTTATTGCGAGGATCAAACTATCGACGTCAGCCTTGAATTCAGATCCCTCGATGGGAACCGGTCGCCTTCTGCCGCTTTCATCAACATCACCAAGCTTCATCCGGATACATTCAATTCCTTCGATCTTCCCATTACTCGACAGAACATTAATCGGCGCAACGAGGTACTGTATGTCAATCGCCTCGAGCAGGGCTTCTTCGATTTCACTGGAAATAGCGGGCATCTCTGCCTTTGTCCTTCGGTAAAATATGCTTGTCTCTTTCCCCAACCGCCGGGCGACGCGAGCAGCATCTATGGCTGAATTTCCACCGCCTATGACTATGACTTTATTCCCAATTTTCACTTCACCGCCCAGGTTGAAATCCCTCAGGAATTCCACGGCATCCAAAACGCCTTCGACATCTTCGTTGGGTATCTTCATTTTTAAGCCTTTATGTGCGCCTGTGGCTATAAAGACCGCTTTGTACTCTTCCTTGAGTTGATCCAGTAGAATATCTTTTCCTATGGTCGTATCGGTTTTGATCTCAACGCCAAGCTTTTTGATCCTCTCTATTTCAAAATCCAGTATTTCCTTGGGTAATCTGAATTCCGGGATTCCTAACGCCAGCATCCCCCCAGCCAGTGATTGACTCTCAAACACCGTCACTTTATAGCCCTCAAGGGCAAGATAATAGGCACAAGTCAGGCCTCCAGGGCCAGAGCCGATGATAGCCACTCGCTCCTCTTTCTCTGGTTTTGGTTTCTCATCAGGTTCTACATCATGTTCCCTATCGTAATCAGCCAGAAAACGTTTGAGGGCTCTAATGGCTATTGGATCGTCGTATTCCCCGGCTACACATTTTGTCTCGCATGGAGTATCACACACACGTCCGCAGACGAGAGGAAGAGGATTCTCTTTGAGGACAATTTTGACCGCTTCTTCAAACTTGCCCTGGGCGATAAGCCCTATATAACTTGGGACGTCCTGAGAGATAGGGCATGTATGCTGACAGGCCGATGAAATGATCTCCTTACACACCAAAGCCGAACATCTTTTATACTTGACATGCTCGATGTATTCGTTCCTGAAATATTTTAAAGTGCTCAATACCGGATTGGGCAGCGTCTGGCCTAATCCACACATGGACGCATCTTTTATCGCAATGCTGAAGTCCTCGAGGATCTCAAGATCGCTGTCTTCACCTTCTCCTCTGCATATTTTTTGGAGGACTTCAAGAAGGACGGCTGAGCCCTCTCGACAGGAAACGCATTTTCCGCAAGATTCATCATTCGTGAACTCAATAAAATACTTGGAGACATCCACGACACAGGTATCCTCGTCCAAGACGATCAATCCACCCGAACCCATGATCGATCCGGCTTCAGTCAGCTTTTCATAATCCACGGGTAAATCTATCAAACTGGCTGGAATACATCCTCCCGAAGGCCCACCTGTCTGGATAGCCTTAAATTTCTTGTTTTTCGGAATCCCCCCTCCAATGTCATAGATGATCTCTTTAAGAGTAATGCCCATGGGGACTTCAACCAATCCCGTATTGTTAATCTTCCCAACAAGAGAAAACACCTTTGTGCCTTTGCTGAGTTCAGTGCCTATGCTGGAAAACCACGCTGCACCTCTGTCAATTATGGGTGGAATAGTCGCCCAAGTCTCGACATTATTAATATTGGTGGGTTTTCCCCATAATCCTGACTCGACTGGATAAGGGGGTCTTTGTTTGGGTTCAGGCGGACGGCCTTCTATTGAAGCAATCAGCGACGTCTCTTCTCCGCAGACAAAAGCACCGGCTCCCTGTTTAATACGAATGTCAAAACTAAAATCCGTATCGAATATGTTTTTGCCGATAAGCCCGTATTCTTTAGCCTGCTCGATCGCGATTTTCAATCGTTCCATTGCGAGCGGATATTCCGCTCTGATATAGACATATCCTTCAGTGGCCCCAATGGCTCTTGCCCCAATCAACATCCCTTCTAAAACAGAATGGGGGTCAGCCTCCACAATACTCCTATCCATATAGGCGCCTGGGTCTCCTTCATCGGCGTTACAAACGATGTACTTAACATCTCCTGGCTGCTTTCGACATAATTCCCATTTTAATCCGGTCGGAAATCCTCCTCCGCCCCGGCCCCGAAGCCCAGAGTTTTTGACCTCATTTATGATATCTTCGGGTGTCATTTCTGTCAGAGCTTTTGCTAAAGCTTTATAACCGTCCCTGGCGATATATTCATCGATTATTTCGGGGTCAATCATACCTCTATTTCGGAGAGCGATGAGTGTTTGGCGGGCAAAAAAGCCGATATCCATCATCTTTGGAATAACAATTTCTTCTTTTTCCGGAGTGAACATAAGTTTTTGTACGGGCCTGCCTTTCAAAAAGTGCTCCTCAACCAGATGAGGGATGATATCTTCCGTTACACTGTGATAAAATATTCCATCTGGCATCACGACCATCACAGGGCCAACAGCACAAAACCCATTACAACCTGTCATGACGATAAGAACCTCTTCTTCGAGTTTTTGCTTTTTCAGCTCCTCTTCTAATACTTCTTTTACTTTAAAAGACTTATTAGAAACGCAGGCTGTCCCCGCACATATCATGAGATGTAATCTGTACTTATCTGTAATATGTTCGTCCATAATCTTCTTAACCTCTATTTACCTGAACTATTCATAAAAAATGTCGATACTTGGTTCAACAAAAGCAATATCGATCATTACCATTGCTCTTGTTGTAAATCACCTTAACAATTTCGTTTTCAATGTACTTTCTATTCATAATCGACATTTTTTACCAATTCATCTTTACGGCCCATCAGGACATTCTCTCACTGCCTTTTGCCAAGGCATACTCTTCAACAATTTTCCCGCCCAAAACATGTTCTGAAAATATTCTGCAAATTTTCTCGGGTGTCAGATCTACATATTTAACGGGCGCCTCATCTTTCAATTCGACCGTAGCCATTGGCTCTCTGCTGCATAATCCCGCACAGCCTGAGTTTGTGAGAATGATATCTTCAATCTTATTCTTTTCGATTTCATCCATTAACGCGTTCATGATCTTTCTGGCTCCAGCAGCTATTCCACAGGTTCCCATATGAACTGTTATTTTTGCCTTACCAGCCCCGTCACGCAACAGAACTGTCTTCCTCACTCTCTGGCTGATTTTTTCTAAATCCTCAATCTTTAATTTTGACATCGTTTTTATCCATTAATAAGGAATAGATTTGAAATCTTACTCTCCATTTCTTTACACATGACTGGGATTATCCTTGAGCACTTTGATAAACATTCAGCAACTCTGAGACTTTACCTTTAGTCATCTGGCCATGGATCTCTTCACCAACCTTTAATACTGGAGCTAATCCACAACAGCCAATACAGCGAACGGCTTCGATAGTAAACATCATATCCTGCGTTGTTTTTCCCCTATGTATCCCGAGTTCACTTTCAAATTTCGCCGTAATCCTTTCGGCTCCCTTTACGTGGCAGGCTGTTCCAAGACAAATCGTGATGATGTGTTTCCCTCTCGGTTCCAAGCTAAAGGCATTGTAAAAAGTAGCGATCCTATACACTGTGCCCAATGGCATGTTTAGTTTATCAGCAATGTATTTTAAGACCGGTTCAGGCAAATAGTTAAAAGTATCATTGGCTTTTTGGAGTATCGGGACCAAGGATTTTTCCGAGCTTTCAAAATCTTTAATGATATTGTCCATTATCTCTAAATCTTTTAAGGCAATATCGATCTTTTCTTTCTCCGGCGTGATATAGATGATGTTCTCAACTGGACAATTCGTCACGCAGGTGCCACATCCTGTACACTTTTCTTCATCAACATACCGGGGTCTCTTTATGAGATCGACTTCAAAATTTCCAGCATTCCCCCTTATTCTTTCAATATCTGCGAGTGTGATCACCTCTATATCTTTATGTCTTCCAATCTCGACCAACCTCGGCGCCATGGTACACATGGCACAATCATTTGTGGGGAAAGTTTTATCCAGTTGAGCCATCACGCCCCCGATGGATGGTTTATTGTCAGCCAGATAAACCTTTATGCCAGATTCCGCTAGATCGAGGGCTGCTTGCATACCCCCTATCCCACCGCCAATAACTAAGGCGGCACCGACTTTTTCGTTTTCCATTTTGATATTATGCATTTTCCAACACTGCCTCTGCAGGCACCTCCTGTTTTACAGCCCTATCTTTGACTGCTTGTAGGTATACTGCCAGTGGACGGTACATCAAGTGTGCCCACTTGCCGAATGGCACTTCGATCACCAGCATCGCCACGGCTACAACCAAATGAATGGCATACATGTAGTAAGTAGCCAGTGGCAATCCCATATACCTGAAAATATGGACCGATATCCCAGTCAACGTAGTCAGGAATAGAAGTATCGGGAACATCCAGTCACTGAAGTCTGAGAACTTATGGAGCTGTTCACGCTTTTTGATACGGCCAATTATGATCTCTATTGTGCAGTAGAGGAGCACGATCGTCGCGTAATACCCCAGCCATCGTTGAGGATGTGTAATGGGGTAGATATTGTCCGTTTGAAACCACAACAGAAAGACGACAACCAGCAAGAGCATGATCACGTAACCTGATACGAGCAACAGGTGTTTGAACCATCGGCCTGTGTTTTTTTTACAGCTTAGAAAAAGTTTCTGGGTGGCGAAATGCACTATCAATGTCTTTGCTTCAGCGAGAAACATGCTGAGGGGGATCTTAACCTTTTCGCCCTGGTGTTCGGTATATCCAAAGCCATCCTCTTTAAAGCCTTTGAGGACATTAAAGATGTTTGCGCCTCTGCCCTGGTGCATGTTGAACCAATACATGCGGAATGAATTTGTGAACAAAAAGAACGCAAGACCAACAAATAAAAGGAGGTCGAACGTGTGTACCATATGGGCTGGGGCGAACGTGTTGAGTTCTACGCGCTCTGTGACAAGGGGACCGTGAAGGAACCATATCAGGGCCGACATGAAAATGCCGACCACAAAGAGCGCTCCCAATTCCCATACCTTTGATTTGTATAGTTTGGCAGAGAGGCCTGTCCAGTCATACTGGACAGTGAGATAGCGCCGGAGTGTCATCATTGCCTCCCCCGGTTCTGTTTCTCTCGGGCAGGTCGTGGAACAGTCGCCGCAGTAATAACATATCCACGGCTCCAAACCGCCTCTCACCAGGTCTTTCAGGCCAAAAAGAACAGATTGAAGCATTCTCCGTGGAAATGATACCGAGTTTTTTGCTAAATCACAGACTACTGTGCAACTTCCACATTGATAACACGCGTTGGTATCAAAATGGCCATACTTTCGAACCTCATTTAACAAGGTAGGATCACTTTTAATTTTCTTCATGCTTGCACCATGTCGATAGAGAAATCCTTTATTTGAATTTATAAAACATCCCCCAGCGTATTCATTGTTTTGGGTACAATTATGGGGAAGAAATAGCTAGATTTTTTGCTTCCTGCGTATAAATTCATCAATCAATAATCGATAAAATAAAGAGCAGACTATTATGTTATGATTATTCTCGCTCCGCTCGAAACAGGACATGGTATCCAATTTCATATGTGCTGTCAAGAATCATTTTATTTTTTTTACTAACATAACTTATTGATTATATGGGTTTTATCGTAATTATAGATAATTGGCCTGTTCCGCATCAGTGCGTCTACCCAGCGTGTAAATCTTTCCATCACTTGGCCTTCTTCCCTCTGAGTCTCTATCGAAAAACTACCTAACCTGAATTATTCATAAAAGCTGCCGATACTTTCCTTCGTAAAACTTCTATTTCATATTATCGGCATCTTTTACCCTTCGGGCGAACCGATCTCACAGCATCGGCTTCGTTGTAGCTCGGGTTAGGTTGGGTCGGCTCGCGGTAGTTCACTACCGACCCGACCTAACCAACCAAACTTCATGAGCCACTTCCTC
>RCNB010000695.1_pt1 | contig 22024 bp, 13 predicted proteins | sample 2041321 | NCBI WGS metagenome assembly RCNB01 (sample SAMN09708232, study PRJNA481090) | Marine sediment metagenome, whole genome shotgun sequencing project. | reverse complement strand
GAGTTCGCGATTCTGAAAGGTGAAACCATGTTGCTGGAGGCGGAATACATGGATGCGATACGTTTGTACCGTTCGTTCACCGGAATGGAGGCCATCCCCGCGCAGATTGATGAGACCCTCAGTGAATTGCAGGAAATAGAAGAGGGTCACCCGGCTCTAAGGCGGGCAATGGATCACCTGGCCGAATCGTCCGCTTCTACCGAGGTAGTCCGTCAGAGCACCACCGCCCGGCCAAGTGTGGATGTGTTCTGGCGAGGTTTCCGCGGTGACTCCCAGGCCCCTGGCGTCAATGCGCTGGGTATTGGTTTTGCCATGCCACTTGGAAGGTCACCCCGACGAGAGCCTGAAGTGGCGAAAGCCTATGAGGAATTTGCCGGTGCGGAGGCTGAACTTATCGAGATGAAAAGACATCTCGATTTGGAGCTTCACGAGGCGAATCACCAGGTCCATACCACGCGTGAACGATTGGAGAACTCTGATGCCATCGTTAAGACTGCGACCGAACGATTTCGACTCGACAAATTGGCCTTTGAACTTGGTGAATTTTCCACCACCGAGTGGCTTCGCCGTCTTTCCCAGCTCAAAAAAATAGAGCGCTCACACGAATTGCTTCTGATACAGCAGGGTGCGGCAATCGCTGCCTATAACCAGGCTGTTGGAGAGTCCTTATGAAATATACAAAACCATTGATCTTACTGATGCCACTGCTGTTGGCTTTCCTGTTGCTGGCTACGCCGCTTGCTGCTCAGATATTGCCTGTCAGCGAGCAGGAGCGAAGCCTGCTGGGTATTCAAGTACAAACGGTCAGTGCTGTCGATCAGGGTGGTGCCGGTGAGATCACCTTGAGGGTGGCATTTGCACCCGATGGCGAATGGGCAATCAAGACACCATTGTCCGGTGTTCTGCAGCGGGTTTTTGTGCAGGAAGGGGATTTGGTCAAAACCGGTGACGCACTTGTGGTGGTCCGCAGTGCGGATATGGTGGCGCTGCAACGGGATTATCTCAAGGCCCGTGCAGAGGTGAATTTGCAGGTGGCGAGCTATGAAAGAGATGAAAAATTGAGAAAAGCAGGTTCAGTCTCAGAGCGTCGCTGGCAGGAAACACGCTTCAGTCACGATACAGCACAGGCTGAGTTTGCAGGTTTGCGTGGTCAGTTGATGCTGGCAGGGCTGACTGAGGCTGATTTGAGCTTGCTAGCCAAAAACATGGAAATTGGGCCGGATATTGTTTTACGCGCACCTGCAGATGCAGTTGTGCTGGAGAGACCCGCAATGTTGGGTGACCAGCTTAATGGTAGCGAGTTGTTGGTGAGGTTGGGCGAAACACATAAGTTGGTGTTGGAGGGCGAGTTGTCCAGGTCCGCTGCTGCCAATCTTGGTGTCGGAGGACAAATCGCCTTGCAGGGCACCGATGTTCGTGCCGAGCTGATTTATATTTCTACGGTCATCGATCCTCAAACGCAAACTGTGCATGTTCGGGCTCAACCCGAAGACGCATCGAGCCTGATGCCGGGTCAGCTAAGCCGCTGGGATGTGCTGTCCGGTGGCCAGATACTTACCGTGCCATCGAGTGCGGTGGTAAAACTCGACGGTAAGGATGTGGTGTATGTGTTAGTCCCATCAGGCTTCGAAGTACGGGAAGTAAGGGTCAAAAGCACCGGCAGCGCAGCATGGATAGTGCTGGACGGTCTGGTAACGGGTGATAAGGTCGCTGTGGTCGGAACCGCCGCGCTCAAGGGCATGAGCATGGGGCTCGGCGGGGGAGACGAATAGTGTCACTTGCTGCCCTGGTCCGGTTCTCCCTGACCCAACGCTTGCTGATGCTGCTTGTTGTAGCACTGCTTATTCCGGCTGGCTGGTTTGCCTTTTACACCATCCCGATTGATGCTTTTCCGGATATCTCACCTACCCAGGTGAAGATCATCATGAAAGCACCTGGTATGACACCCGAGGAGGTGGAGTCCCGGATTACACGTCTGATTGAAGTCGAACTGCTCGGTGTACAACGCCAGACCATGCTTCGTTCGATTGCCAAGTATGCCTTGACCGATATCACTGTTGATTTTGAAGAAGGCACCGACATTTACTGGGCCCGACAGCAGGTTGCCGAACGTCTCACAGCTGTGAGGGATGATCTCCCGGAGGGTGTTAGTGGTGGATTGGCGCCGATGAGTACACCGCTGGGCGAAATGTACATGTTCACGGTAGACAGCGACGAGTTATCCATCACCGAGCGCCGTTACCTGCTGGACTGGGTGATACGTCCTGCCTTGCGCACGGTGTCCGGTGTGGCAGATGTTAATGCTTTGGGTGGCAAGGTCAAAACCTACAGCATCAGCCCGAGGTCCGACGCCATGCTGGCCCTGGGTGTTACCACCGGAGATATGGCGGAGGCACTTGAATCCAATAATCAGAACGACGGGGCTGGTCGTCTCAAACGGGGTGAAGAAGCCCTGTTGGTTCGTTCCGAAGGTGCCCTGGTCAGTATTGAGTCAATCAGGCAAACCCCTATCCTTAACGAGAGTGGCAAGCTCATCACGCTGGGAATGGTGGCGGATGTGTTCCTGGGTAGCCTGGAACGCTACGGGGCAGTGACTGAAAGTGGAAAAGGTGAGGTCGTAGAGGGCTTGGTCGTCAGTCTGCGTGGCGCCAATGCACGCGATGTCATTATCGATATTGAACAGAAACTGGACGAGTTGCGTGAAAGTTTGCCGGACCATGTTTCAATCAACACGTTTTATAACCGCAGTCATTTGGTCAACCGGGCGGTGGCGACCGTTTCAAAGGCCCTGGTCGAGGCCGTTGTGCTGGTGCTGATATTGCTGGGTCTGTTTTTAGGCAACATTCGTTCAGCACTCACCGTGGCCCTTATTCTGCCGCTTTCGGCTATGGTCACGTTCATCGCGATGCGGGCAACCGGTATGTCAGCCAATCTGATGAGCCTCGGTGGTCTGGCGATTGCGATTGGACTGCTGGTAGATGCAGCGGTGGTGGTTGTTGAAAATATTGTCACAAGATTATCGGCTGACAGCAGCCAGGCACTGCCACGATTGCATATCATCTACCGTGCGGTAAAGGATGTGACCATTCCGGTTACCTCCGGCATCCTGATTATTATCCTGGTGTTCCTGCCCTTGCTTTCTTTACAGGGTCTGGAGGGCAAGTTGTTTAGCCCGGTGGCACTCACCATCGTTTATGCGCTTGCAGGCTCATTGGTATTGTCACTCACGGTGATTCCGGTGCTCGCTTCCTTCCTGATCACATCCGGAAATCACGAGGAACCATGGTTGCCACGCAAACTGTCCGCGATATACGTGCCCATGTTGAACAAGGCACTGGAACAGGAGTGGCGTGTTTTATTACCGGCAGCTGTCCTGCTGGTTGCATCAATTGTCTCGTTTCCTTTTATTGGAAAAACCTTCATGCCGACCATGGATGAGGGCGATATCATCGTGCAATTAGAAAAACTACCATCCATCAACCTGGAAACATCCCTCCAGCTTGACCAGGTGGTGGAAAATGCCCTCGTTGAGCAAGTACCTGAAATCCGTCGCATCGTCGCCCGTACGGGCTCGGATGAGTTAGGTATGGATCCAATGAGCCTTAACGAAACCGATATGTTCCTTGAATTGAACCCGCCTGATGAGTGGCGTATGGATAGTAAAGCGGAACTGGAAGATGCCATTCGGGCCGTGCTGGAGCAATTCAGGGGCATTAACTATGGGTTTACCCAGCCGATTGATATGCGTGTATCTGAAATGTTGACCGGTTCCCGAGGTGATCTTGCCGTCAAAATATTCGGTCACGATCTTGGCGTTTTGAATGGACTGGCAGGTGAAGTAGCGAAGGTTTTGAACGGTATTGAAGGGAGCACAGACGTTCTCACCGGTGTGAACGAGGGCATGCAATACATCGTGTTGCGACCCAAACGGGATATGATCGGCCGTTATGGTGTGAACCTGCAGCAGGTGCTTGACCATGTGAAGGTCCTGGTGGAAGGATTGCCGGCGGGTATGGTGATCGAGGGTTCTGCCAGGGTACCCATTATTTTGCGCTATGCGCAGACGGATGGTGACCCGCTGGACAAGTTTGCGGCCGAGTTGATCAATCTTCCCGGTGGAGATTACGTATCTCTCTCAACCCTGGTGGCTGCTGAGCGGGTGGAGGGGCCTGTATCGGTGAAACGTGAACAGGGACGCCGATTCGTGGTTGTCATGTCCAATGTGAAAGACCGTGACCTGGTCAGTTTTGTGCAAGAGGCCCAGTCTGAAATCGGTAATTCAGTCAAATTACCCACCGGCTACCACATGGAGTGGGGCGGTGAGTTTGAAAATCAGCAACGTGCTGCGCGCCGCTTGATGATGGTGGTGCCGGTAGCGGTTGTGCTGATTTTCCTTCTGCTTTTCTCGACCTTCCGTTCTGTTACGCAGGCCGGACTGGTATTAGCCAATGTCCCGTTGGCGCTGATAGGCGGTGTGTTGGCGCTGGCCATATCCGGTGAATATCTTTCCGTACCGGCATCGGTCGGTTTTATTGCGCTGATGGGTATTGCGGTACTTAACGGTGTCGTGATGCTCAGTTATTTCAATCAACTACGTAACCGCGGTTTGGCGATTGACGAAGTTGTCCGGTTAGGTTCCGAACGACGTCTACGCCCGGTCCTGATGACCGCATCGATAGCAGCGTTGGGGCTGTTGCCGTTATTGTTCATGACGGGCCCGGGCTCGGAAATCCAGAAACCACTGGCCATCGTGGTAATAGGTGGTCTGATCACCAGTACTGCTTTGACACTATTCATCTTGCCGGTGCTCTACCGGCGCTTTACAAACCTGGAGCTCAAATGAACCAGCAATGCCTATTGAGACTGAATATTCCACCCAATCTGGAAGAGGATGTGGTTGACCTGTTATTGGCATCTGAAGAAATCCCCGGTTTCCAGTCTTACCCTACCCGTGGCCATGGCCAGGTTGGGGCCATGACCATCGCCGAACAGGTCGAAGGACGGCGCAACCGGGTGCAGTTCGAAATAGTATTGGATAATGAGCTATTGGAAGCACTTTTACAGAAGCTAAAAGAATCCCTCCCGGTCCCGGATATTATCTATTGGGTATTACCGATCTCAGCAAGCGGCCGTCTATACGAATCGGGTGCGTAACGCGTTAGGCGCAGGCTATCGGTCGTAACTCGTAACGCACAAATTACTGGGATGTAGGGTGCGTAACTTGTTACGCACGAGGCAAATTCAATAATTGGTGGGTGACGGGCACAAGATATCTCGTGGGTATATGGATCGTGATTTTCTATGCACGGAGTATTCGTGGGTAACAAGTTACCCACCCTACGTGTACCGTGCACAACCCGTCACATCAGCACCAACAAGCACTCTATGCACCAAGCTGGTGCACAAACAAAGCGCTACTGTACCAACTTAACCGGCTTTTATCGTGTCTCCGCTCTTTTTCACACCTAAGTCATTATTATTTCTTTCAAAACCACAATGGCCTGATTCCTGCATATATATAAACCCAGCGTTCACATGCAAGGATTCAAAAATGCGATTAGTCACTGCGATTATCAAACCATTCAAGCTCGATGACGTCCGGGATGCCCTGGCAGAAATCGGTGTCAGTGGTATTACCGTGACCGAGGTCAAGGGCTTTGGTCGACAGAAAGGTCACACAGAACTCTATCGGGGGGCGGAGTACATAGTCGACTTCCTTCCAAAAATAAAACTCGAAACGGCGGTTACCAGTGACCTGGTGGAACGGGTTGTTGAGGCAATTGTCCAGGCTGCCCAAACCGGAAAAATCGGTGACGGCAAAGTCTTCGTGCACAAACTCGATGAGGTTGTGCGTATCCGTACGGGTGAAACCGGCGCACAGGCCATATAGGAGGAGAACGATATGGAAAACCAAATTTTTGAACTTCAGTATGCCATTGATACCTTCTATTTCCTGGTATGTGGTGCACTTGTCATGTGGATGGCGGCCGGCTTTTCTCTATTGGAGTCGGGTCTTGTCCGCTCCAAGAATACCGTTGAGATACTGACTAAGAATATCGCGCTTTATGCAGTGGCCTGCATTATGTACATGGCAACGGGTTATGCGCTGATGTATGGCGGAGGATGGTTCTTGCAGGGGATTGAGGCATTTGACCTCGGCGAGGTATTAAGCAGTTCTGCAGAGAATGGCTTTGACGGTGACAGTGTCTATTCACCTGCTTCTGACTTCTTCTTCCAGGTTGTGTTTGTCGCAACCGCGATGTCGATTGTTTCGGGAGCAGTTGCTGAGCGCATGAAGTTATGGGCATTCCTGGTTTTTGCCATTTTCATGACTGGTTTTATTTACCCGATGGAAGGCTCCTGGACCTGGGGCAGCAATGATGTATTCGGAATGTTCAACCTCGGTGACCTTGGTTTCAGTGATTTTGCGGGCTCCGGTATTGTTCATCTTGCAGGTGCCGCGGCGGCACTGGCGGGGGTTCTGTTGCTGGGTGCAAGAAAGGGCAAGTACACAAGTGATGGAAAAACCATCGCCATCCCCGGCGCCAATCTGCCACTGGCCACGCTCGGCACATTCATTCTGTGGATGGGCTGGTTTGGTTTCAACGGTGGTTCTGTGCTCAAGCTGGCAGATGCGGCAAATGCGCATTCAGTTGCAATGGTGTTTTTAAATACCAATGCGGCAGCAGCAGCTGGACTGGTCGGGGCATTATTAACCGCCCGCGCCCTGTTTGGCAAAGCCGACCTGACCATGGCGTTGAACGGCGCGCTGGCAGGGTTGGTAGCGATTACCGCTGAGCCTTCAACACCCACTGCATTGCAGGCATCGTTATTTGGTCTGATCGCCGGGATCATTGTTGTCTTTAGCATCCTTGGTATGGATCGGCTGAAAATTGATGACCCCGTTGGTGCGATTTCAGTGCATGGTGTGATTGGATTGTTTGGTCTGCTACTGGTGCCGCTTACCAATGGCGATTCCAGCTTTACCGGTCAATTGGCCGGCGCGGCCACCATTTTCACCTGGGTATTCGGTGCCAGCCTGTTGGTATGGTTCGCGTTGAAACTGACCATGGGTGTGCGTGTCAGCGAGGAAGAGGAATACGAAGGTCTCGATATCGGAGAGTGCGGCATGGAAGCCTATCCGGAATTCACCTCCTCAACGTAGGGTGGGTAACTTGTTACCCACGAATGACAGGGTCCTTGAGCACAGGCCCATGCGCTTCGTTTTTCCCCGTGGGTAACAAGTTACCCACCCCACGTGAGGTGCATGATTTGTTACGCACGGGGTTGGGTTAATCGTGGGTAACAAGTTACCCACCCTACTGGGCCTTAAACTGCTGACGATAAGCATGCAGTAACGGCTCGGTGTAGCCACTGGGCTGCTCATTGCCTTTGAATACCAGGTCACAAGCTGCAGAGAAAGCGATACTGTCGGCAAAGTTTGGCGCCATATTCATATAAGCAGGATCACCGGCGTTTTGGCCATCGACGACCATGGCCATACGCTGCAGGGTTTCCATTACCTGCTCTTCGTTGCAAAGGCCGTGTTTTAACCAGTTGGCAATATGTTGACTGGAAATCCGCAGGGTCGCCCGGTCTTCCATCAGGCCAACATGATTAATGTCCGGCACTTTAGAACAACCCACGCCCTGTTCAACCCAGCGCACCACGTAACCCAGCAGGCCCTGTGCATTGTTGTCCAGTTCATTCTGAATGGCTTCGGCAGACGGCTTTTCATCACCCATCAGGGGGATGGATAAAATATCATCGACACTGGCGCGTTGACGATTTGCCAATTCAGTTTGGCGGTCAGCCACATTAACCCGGTGGTAGTGCAGGGCATGCAGTGTAGCCGCCGTCGGTGAAGGTACCCAGGCGGTATTTGCCCCCGCCATCGGGTGGGCAATTTTAGCCTCCATCATGTCGGCCATATTATCGGGAGTTGGCCACATGCCCTTACCGATTTGAGCCCGGCCTTTCAGTCCGCAGGCCAAGCCAAGGTCAACATTCTGATCTTCGTAAGCCAAAATCCACGGCATTGTCTTTAGCTGCTCTTTGGCCGCAAAAGCGCCGGCATTTTTGCTGGTGTGCAATTCGTCGCCTGTACGATCCAGAAAGCCGGTATTGATAAATGCGACGCGGTTTTTCACGGCGCGAATGCATTCTTTGAGATTAACCGAGGTGCGGCGTTCTTCATCCATAATGCCAACTTTCAGGGTGTAGCGATCCAACCCCAAAGCATCTTCAACCCGGCCAAACAGCTCATCAGTGAAGGCCACTTCATCCGGGCCATGCATCTTCGGTTTTACGATATAGATGCTGCCTGTTCGGGAATTATGCAGGTCAGAATTGTCTTTCAGATCATGCATGGCGGCCAGCGTTGTCATCATGGCATCCATGATGCCCTCCGGCACCTCAAAACCCTCTTTATCGAGAATCGCAGGATTGGTCATCAAGTGGCCTACATTACGCACGAACAGCAGGCTTCGACCCGGCAATTTAAGCAAACCACCATCTGGTGTGGTGTATTCGCGATCGGCATTCATTTTCCGCAGGACGGTTTTGCCGTTCTTTTCAAGGGTTTCTTCCAGGTCACCTTTCATCAAGCCCAGCCAATTGTGATAAACCAGCGCTTTATCCTCGGCGTCAACCGCTGCAACAGAATCTTCGCAGTCCATAATCGTGGTCAGCGCGGCTTCCACAATCACATCACTGACGCCGGCAGCATCAGCAGAGCCAATAGGGCTAGCCGGGTTAAATTGAATGTCTAAATGCAATAGATTGTTCTTGATCAATACTGATTCCGGGTTCTCCGTGCTTCCCGTATAGCCAGCAAACTGTTCGGGGTTCGCCAACGTGACACAGGAGCCATCGCTCAACGAGATTTTCAATGCGCCACTTTCAGCGTGGTAAGCTGTGGAGTCTGCATGGGAGCCACTAGCCAACGGGGCTGCTTGATCCAATACCCTGCGAGCATAAGCGATCACTCTGGCGCCACGTACCGGGTTATATGGCCCTGCTTTTCCAGCACCGCCGTCTTCCGTGATCACATCACTGCCATAGAGTGCGTCGTAAAGACTGCCCCAGCGGGCGTTTGCGGCGTTTAGTGCGAAGCGGGCATTCATCACCGGTACAACCAGCTGTGGCCCGGCCTGCAATGCAATTTCAGGGTCCACGTTATTGGTCTCAATCTGGAAATCGGGCCCTTCTTTCACGAGGTACCCAATCTCCTGCAAAAACGCTTTGTATTCAGCTTGATCAATGGTTTCCCCGGCACGTCGATCGTGCCAGGCGTCGATCTGGTCCTGTAAAATCTCACGTATGTGCAGTAGTTCACGGTTTCTGGGTGTTAAATCTACGAGGATTTCCTCAAAAGAAGCCCAAAAATGCTCAACAGTTACACCTGTGCCTGGAGTTAGCTCATTTGCAACCAGATCAAAAATTTCTTTAGCAACCTGTAAGCCGCCTTGCTGGATACGATTGGACATTGTTCTATCCTGTAGTGTGAGGTTTAGGTAACCTGCGCTCGTTTATGGCTCAGGGTTTTGATAATCGAATTAACTATTTTAGGACAGATCTGCGCGCTTGCCGAATAATTCCCATTATTTGTCTTGTGAATAGTCAGGTTAATCTACGTCTTGAGCAACTTCAGCAATCAAGCGGCGCATCCACCGGTGTGCCGGGTTATGTTGCAACAACGGACTCCAGGCCATCGTTAACTCAAATTCCGGAATCTCAAACGGCGGTGGCAAAATAATTACATTGGGATCATCCTTTAAGCGATTGGCTGCCTTACTCGGCAATGTGACTATCAAATCGCGTAAATTTGCCAGACTCATCGCCGCCTCGTAATGCCGGGTAAAAACCCGAATGCGCCGCTCCTTACCCAGTTTGGCCAGTGCTTCATCCACCCACCCAAGGCTCTGGCTGGCGCCAGGCTCCATACCTACACCTATCCCCATTCCGGTTTTGCTGACCCACACATGACGAGCCTTAAGGTAGGTCTCCAGATTGAAGTTTTTGCGAACCGGGTTCTGGCAGCTGAAAATGCAGGAGAAACCATCCCGCCAAATGGGTCTTTGGTGAAATGATTGTGGTAATACATCAAAGCGGTTAATCACCAAGTCGACACTGCCCTGTTCTAAATCCTGAAAGCTCACATCACTGGGTGTCAAAATATCCAGGGTGACATCCGGCGCTTCCAAACGCATGCGACGCAGCATGTGTGGCAATAGCGTTGATTCACTGTAATCACTGACGGAGATTCGAAAAACACGGTTGGCACGGGCAGCATTGAACTGCTGGTCTGGTTGAACCACATTCGTGATTGAGGCTACTACCTCCCGGATCTTCGGCTGCAAGCCTTCGGCTCGTTCGGTTGGACTCATGCCACCACTGGTGCGCACCAACAAGGGGTCGGAAAACAACTTTCGCAAACGCCGTAAACCATTGCTCATGGCCGGCTGGGAGATCCCCAGGCTCTCAGCAGCACGGGTCACGTTGCGTTCACGTAACAGAACATCAAGGTAGACCAATAAATTAAGATCGATGTTTTTTAAGTTCACAAAAAGACTCTTAGGATCAAACAAAACCTTTATTCATAATATGAATGCAGGGTATAAAGTCTATAGATTATCTAAATTTAACAGGTATAGCTAGAATGGCTTTTTATGAGAGCAATTTGGACTGTTTAGTTTTAAACTACCTTGTTGCTCCAAACTTTATTTAAACACAGATAACGGAGGATTCGCCATGTCGAGTTATACGAAGGATATCAATGCTATAGCAGAGGTTTGCAACGCCGCAGGCAGCTCCTGGAATGCCATTAACCCTGAATCCATCGCCCGTATGCGCGCCCAGAACAAGTTCAAGACTGGTCTGGAAATCGCCCAGTACACGGCCGACATCATGCGCCAGGATATGGCGGAATACGATGCCGATTCTTCACAATATACCCAGTCACTTGGCTGCTGGCATGGTTTCATCGGTCAGCAAAAAATGATCTCTATCAAAAAACACTTTGGCAGCACCAAAAAGAGGTACCTGTATCTGTCCGGCTGGATGGTTGCCGCGCTGAGGTCTGAATTCGGTCCCTTGCCCGATCAATCCATGCATGAAAAAACCACGGTTCCGCAATTGATTGAGGAGCTCTACACCTTTTTGAGACAGGCTGACTCGCGTGAGCTGAACGCCATGTTCCGGGAGCTGGATGCGGCCCGGGCAGCCGGTGATGCTGTCAAGGAAGCAGGAATCAAAAAAGAAATCGACAATCATGAGACACACGTTGTGCCCATCATTGCCGATATTGATGCCGGTTTTGGCAACGCAGAGGCCACTTATCTGCTGGCCAAGCAGATGATTGAAGCTGGCGCTTGCTGTTTGCAGATCGAAAACCAGGTATCCGATGAAAAACAATGCGGCCACCAGGACGGTAAAGTCACTGTTCCACATTCTGATTTCCTGGCCAAGATCAATGCTTGCCGTTATGCATTCCTGGAACTGGGTATTGATAATGGAGTTATCGTTGCCCGCACTGACTCCCTCGGCGCGGGTCTCACCAAGCAAATCGCAGTGACCCACGCGCCAGGCGATCTGGGTGATCAGTACAACGCATTCCTCGACTGTGAGGAAATCACCCTGGAAAACATGAACAATGGTGATGTTGTTCTGAACCGCGATGGCAAGTTGCTGCGTCCTAAACGCCTGGAATCCAACCTGTTTCAGTTCCGTGCCGGCACCGGTGAGGATCGTTGCGTACTTGATTGCATTACTTCCTTGAATAATGGCGCCGACATGATCTGGATCGAGACAGAGAAGCCCCACATCGGTCAAATCGGTGGCATGGTCGACCGTGTTCGAGAGGTTATTCCCAATGCCAAGCTGGTTTACAACAACAGCCCGTCTTTCAACTGGACACTGAACTTCCGCCAGCAGACATATGACACCTGGGTAGAGGAAGGTAAAGACGTGTCTGCCTATGATCGTGATCGCCTGATGAGCATCGACTATGACAACAGCGAACTGGGCAAGGAATCGGATGAGCATATCCGTACCTTCCAGGCCGATGCAGCACGTGACGCCGGCATCTTCCATCACCTGATTACGTTGCCGACCTACCACACCGCAGCTCTTTCCACCGACACCTTATCGAAAGAATACTTCGGTGACATGGCCATGCTGGGCTATGTACTCCATGTTCAACGTGAGGAGATTCGCAACGGTATCGCCTGTGTGAAACACCAGATCATGTCCGGTTCCAATATCGGTGATGACCACAAGGAGTATTTTGCCGGTGATGCAGCACTGAAGGCTGGCGGCAAAGACAACACGATGAACCAGTTCGCCAACGTGTAAACCGCGTCTTGCAACAAGAAGGGTGGGCTTATGTCCACCCTTTTTTTGTGACACGTAGGGTGGGTAACTTGTTACCCACGGCCTGTCGTCAATTTAAATCGTACGTAACATTTACGCGCCATACAGGGCCATCGTTGTTGTAATCGTGCGTAACAAGTTACGCACCCTACGCGGCCATCGATGTGTTAATCGTGGGTAACAAGTTACCCACCCTACGCGGCGGCTTTCGGTCGCGACCGTGCATTTGAATGAAAATTTTTCCTCTTCCAACACACGTGCATGCCAGCGGTAGTCTTCAAAGGTAGTCATTTACCAGTCCTTCATCGGAAAAGTGATGGGCGAGACAGGTGGCCAGGGAATTCCGGCCTCTTCAACTCTTGCAGCAAAATTGGGTGTGGCTTCAAGATCCCAGGGTGCGCCACATGCACACCAGTAAGTCACCAACAATAAGGATTGTGATCCAAATGGGTGCGAATCTATCTCTGCTGCACGTTGGTTGGCATTGTCGCGGTCACCTGACCAAGCGTAATAAATGGGCATCCAGAATCCTGCTGCAAATGGGAATTTCAAGAGTTCTTCGGACAGCATGGCAGAAGATTCCCTTGAGCCCATTGCTGTTAACTTCATCAAATTGGCAACAATAACATCTTCTTTTAATCGCAAATGGGTGGTAATTGCACTATCCGTTTCCTCATAAAGACCATTGGCAACAAGTGCCCGCATAAGGGCTATACCCAACCATCCACCGGGTGCGACTTCGTTGCCTTCACGGGCCACCCTGAGGGCCTCCGCCTTATCACCGGCCCATAAAAAGGCACGAGATTCATCAAACCAGGAATGTGAACGCATGGGGTCACATTTACGTACCTCACGTGCACGAACGGCATATCGGTCTGAAACACCATACACGGCGGCAATACCGGGTAACCATGCGGCCTGGTTGCAACCACTCTCAGACAGGTAACGCTCTACTTTTCCCTGCATGCCGCGCCAGTTTCCAGTCAGGTATGCCTGATCGATCTCGATGTCATTGCGTTCCGAAAAGTTTCGTGCGTGTTCCACCGCCAGGTTCAGGTCAGCGAGAATATTATCCGGTGCTTCTGCTAAATCCTGCTCGGTGACGCTGTCTGGTGACCGCCCTGTGCTGTCATCAAGCAACATATGCACATATAGATCGGTGTGATCAATATATGCTGGTGCATAACCCGGCACCTTATCCATCACCGTTTCAAGCAACTTGTTGGTGCGTCGCAGGTATTCGATCTGGTCAACGTCGCCGTGTGCTTCTGCGTGTAGTTCAAGCGCTTTCTGGTAGTCAATAAAAGCCTCGACATCGCGAAGGCCGGCCTGACGCATGGCTTCGCGCTTTTCTTCGTTCATGATGACATTCATGGCCACGGCAATTTTCTCAGCGATATCTTCCTGTACCTGAATCGTGTCTTCGGAAGTACTGTCATAATTCTCCGACCAAAGATGAAAACCATCTGAAGAACGAATTAGCTGTGCGGTTACTCTAAGACGGTCACCAGATCGTCGTACTGAACCCTCAACGATATGTCCCACTCCCAGTTTTGTGGCAATCTCCTGCACCGGGATGTCCTGACCTTTGAAATGAAATGATGAGGTTCGCGCCGTAATTAACAATTCGGGTAATTGTGCCAATGAATTAAGAATTTCCTCGGTCAGGCCATCGGCAAAGTATTCGTCATCCGGACCGTTGCTCATGGCAACAAAGGGAAGCACAGCAACGGATTTGGCTTTGATCGTTTGCTCACTGCCGGTATCGGTACTGAGCTCGGTACTGGTGGTTTGAGCAATTTTAGCAGATGCTGCCAACTCGGTTGTTGAAGCAAATTTGTCCCAGACAAACCACGCCAACGCGACGACCAGAATCCCGATAATCATGCCGTTCATTTTTTGACCAGTCTGTGATGTGATCGATTGAGAACGATCAACCTCGGCTTCGCGTTTGACACCCTCCGGGGTTAACTCAAAGGCCCATGCAAAAAACAACGCCAGCGGAAAACCAATGACCAGAAACCCAAGAAATGATTTAATAACCCAATCGGGTGCGCCAAAGTTTTCCAGCATCAGGTCAGCCACCTGGGCCATTAACCAGGAGACAATGACGTAGGCAAAGCCGACCCGGAAGACATTTCTGCGTTTAAGTTCATTAAACAGACTCATGGCTGCACCTCTTTATCAGGTTTTGGTATTGCTTTCCATTCTTCCAGTAAACCCAGTTTTTTCACGAAAATCGGGTAGTGTGGATCGCCCTCCAATTTTTTATTCCAGCGACTTCTTAAGAAAAAAGAAAATGACCCAGAGTCTTGATCAAATGCTTTTTCATACCATTCAAACGCCAGATCATTTTCCCCCCGCCATGCGTAAGTTGCGGCCATTGAAGCAGGAACTACCTGGTCGGGTTCTTCGAGGATTCCGCCAATGACTGCTTGTGCTTCCTGTTCATTACCCAGTGTCGACAATATCCTGGCTTTCATGTATGAGTAATAGCGCGAGGTCGGATCCTTCTCGATTTCAATCAATGCTGTTTCAGCTTCACCTTTCCATAAGAAAACCACAGCAATGTTGAAGTGTATCTCTGGAAAATCCGGGTTGATGGCCATTAACCGGTTGTATGTTTCCAGCGATTCCTCGAAGCGACCGATGGTTGCATAACGAGACCCCAGCGCTCTGAGGCTGGACAGGCTCAGAGGATCCCGCCTGACGTTTCGCTCGAATAGTTCAATGGATTTTTCCAATTGTCCAAAGGTACCTGCCAGTGTCGCCGCTGAACCAATAACAAGCCCATTGTTGGGTTCAAGATTGATGGCTTGATCAATAGCAGTTTTGGCACCTGCCCAATCCCCGCGGCCCCTTTTAAGGTAGGCCAGACCGGCCCAGGCTGACGCCATTTCCCTGTCAATTGCCAATGCGCTTTCCACCGCCGCCAATGACAATTTATAAGCTTGTTCTCGAGACAGCCAGTTGTTCCTGGCTTGGTCCTGATAAGCTACGCTGATGCCAACCCAGGCCGGGGCATAGTCGGGGTCAATGGCGAGGGCCTGCTTATACGCTACCAGGGATTTTTCCAAATCCTCTTTGCCCCTGAGATTATTGAAATAATTCCCTTGTAAATACAGGGAATAAACCTCAGGGTCTGTTTTACGGGGCTCGGGTACAGCACCCACCAGGGTGACTTTCAAGGCAGATACAACCGCATTGGCGATTTCATCCTGCACCACAAAAATATCATCAAGGTTTCTGTCAAAGGTTTCCGACCACAAATGGAAACCGTCGTCTGTTTTATTCAATTGCGCAGTGATACGTACATGGTTGCCGGCCTTGCGAACACTGCCCTCCAATACATAGTTGACATTGAGTTCTGTACCTATCTGGGCAATTTTTACGTCTTTGCCCCTGAATGAAAATGAAGAGGTTCGAGCAGCAACCCGGAGTTCAGGGATTCTTGCCAACAGGTTTAAGAGTTCTTCGGAAAGACCTTCAGCGAAGTATTGATTGTTATCATCGTCACTCATGTTGACGAAGGAAAGAACGGCAATGGACCGTTCATCCAATACTGGTGTTTCTTCCACCGGTTTGACTTCAGTAGCTTGCGGGCCAATCGTTTCTACTGAGGTTTCCTCAAGTATGGGGTCCAGTACAAGCTTGTCATAGGCAATATATGCCAGGGTCACAATGAGGACAATGATGATGGAACGATTGATTTTGCCACTTGCCCGGGATGTCGGTTGCTCTTTTACGACATCGGTTTCACGTCTCAGACCCTGCGGTGACATTTCATATGCCCACGCCATCACCAGCGCAACCGGGAAACCCAGGATGAGGATAGAAATGAGCATTTTCATCACCCAATCAGGGGCAAGGAAACTATCCGCTGCGAGTCCCGCCGCTTGCGCGATCACCCAGGCTGTGATGCCATAGGCAATCCCGACCTTGAAGACGTTTCTTCTCTTTAACTCTTCAAACAAACTCATTGGGAGCTCCGTAGGGTGGGTAAATGTTACCCACGTGCTAACTGAAACAATCGCGCCGCACACAGCTCAGGCTGCCCTCTCGACCGTTTACCGGCCTCACCTTGTCCTGAACATAACCCGCGATTTCTCTTTAGTTCTGATCAATATGTATCTCGTGCGTAACAAGTTACGCACCCTACGGTTTTGATCATTTTATGATTCCCAACAGTTCGTAGGCTTCTTCGCGCTGGCGTTCCATATCGGTTTCGAAGCGTGTCAAAAAATCCTGATAACCGGGTTCGCCGGACAGTTGGCTGAAAACCACGTCAAAAAGCAAAGTATCCCGCCAGCCAAACCGCCATTTTTTATCCCATGTACTGTTAAGTAATTGCAGCGCATCGCCATTTTGACCGCGGATGGTGGCGATTGCTGCCCGCAAAAGGTCTGGGCCCCAGACGCCCCATACCGGGTGTAACTCATCTGCATTGGCAGCTGCGATACTCAATAACTCTTCCGGACGATCAGACAAAGGTTCAGCAAGTTTGAGCAGGGCTGCAATCTGGATAATCTCCCAGGTCTGGACATGAACATTCTCTGGTGCTTCAAGCGATGCTTGAAATGCCCAGTCAAAAGTTTCCCTGTAGACCATGAGGCCCGCCTGGTAGTCGCCCTTTAGTCCGGATTCGAAAGCCCAGATTTGCCGGAAGTTAAAACTGGTGCCATGCCGGTCTTCCAGTTTTCTTTCAAGTACTTGCTTGACGAGCTTGTGCGCCAGTTCGTGTTGCTCACGGTACTTGTAAAGGCTCAGCCGGGATCGCAATGGAAAGGCCTGTCCGGTTCCAGCAGTATCGGCACGTTGTAGCCACTTTTCAGCCTGTTCAACATCACCCAGGTCTAACCAAAGGTCGCTAACCGCCGATACCATTTCGAAGTCACCCGGATCTCTCTCGACAGCATCAATAAATCCTTTGGTTGCGCGTGCCATGTCACCGATGTTCAGGTAAGCCAAGGCCTCGCCATACCAGCCCAGCGGGCTCTCCGGATCAATTTCTTTAATTCGTGAGCAGGAGTGTCCCGCAGCATCAGTGTTTTGTAGGAATCCATTGGTCTGGCAATGTTCCCATAACACCTGTACTGAATAAGGCTCGATTGCCAGGGCGGCATCTATCAATTCAAGGCCCCGATCAACCTGCCCATCGTTATAAAGGAATCTGCCAAATGCCTGCAAGCCGGTGGCGTTGCGCGGATCTGCGTTCAGGGCAGCAGTGAACGCCTCATCTGCTGCCTGAAAATCATCTTGATAGACTCGATATATTGCCAACTGGATACGGGCATTGCTGTTGTCCGGTTGTTCCCTGATGATTGCTTCGAGAAAAGGCATACCCCGGTTCAGGGCTTCCTGACGGGTTATTACACCAGTCTTAGCCATATGCGACCAGGTGTTGATCAAACCAAGTTTTGCCGGTGTAAATGTGGGGTCCAGGGTAACGGCCTGTTGAAACTGACTGGCAGCGTCATTTAACGACTCGAAGCTGTTTTTGTTCAGGTTCTGTAATGCCCGTAGGTAAATGTCATAAGCACTGATTTCAGTGCTCACGAGTTGCTCCAGGCGAACCTCGTCTTCACCCAATAAGGTGATGCGCATTGCCTGCGCGACCTTGCGTGCAATTTCATCCTGGATCGCAAAAATATCATCGAGTTCGCGGTCATAGGTCTCGGACCACAGATGAAAACCGTCATCAACGTTGATCAACTGTGCCGTGATGCGAACCCTGTTACGTTTTTCATCCTTGCGCACGCTACCTTCAAGAATTGTCGCGACATTCAGTTTTTTACCGATTGAGCGCAAGTCATCGTGTTGACCTTTGAATGCGAAGCTTGAGGTGCGTCCGGCGACACGTAATTCCTTGATCTTGGCCAGAATGTTGAGCAGTTCCTCGGTCAACCCATCAGAAAAGTACTCATTGCTGCTGTCTTCGCTCATGTTCACAAATGGCAGGACCGCGATGGTTTGGAATTCATTTGCCTTGGTTTCGACATTGGAGGCTTGCTCAGTCAATACCGGGGTAACAGGCTCTGAAAAGGTTCTTTCAATTCCGTAAAACTTGTCAAATAACAGGTAAATCACAGCAAGAACCAGCATCGTCATAATGGCATAATTCAGTTTCTTACCCGTTCGTGGTGCGATCGACCGCTTGCGATCGACATTCTCTTCGCGCTTAATGCCTTCTGGCGTCATTTCGAATGCCCAGGCTGCAAATATTACGATTGGCAGACCGATGGCAACGATGGTGACAACGATTGGGCCAATGGTTTCGGGCAGATTTAACAGCTCTGATAGCACATCCGTGAGTTGCAGTAACAACCAGGCACCCACCACGTAAGCAATACCCACGCGGAATACATTGCGACGTTTGAGTTCGTTAAAAAAACTCATTGAATCCCTCCACATGGCTGATAATTACAGCCACGTAGGGTGGGTAACTTGTTACCCACGATTGGCATACCATTTGTGACAACTTTAAATCGTGCGTAACGAGTTACGCACCCTACGGTGTGATGAGTTAGTCGGTGTATGTGTTTTTTGCACAACGACAGGCTTGTCGACTGAGAGAAATCCCGGACGACCATCTTATTTCCAGTGCTGAAATGAATAACATTCCGGCATTTTTTATTCCCAAAATAGGACAAGTCGTTTCTACCCCCGCAGTGAACGACAGGCCGATCGCTTGGTATTTAGTTACCGATCAAGACAATCTGCTTGTTATTTTTATAGTGTAGTTGCTCAAGTACATCTTTGCTCAAATTGGCGTGTTTTCCACATATAAGTATGTCGTTATTTTTGCTGATGCTTGACCATGGTGACACACATCATGGGCAGGTTGTTGATTTATTGTGGTAATTCCGTTGTTCTGACCACGGGCCCGAAGTACAGTGCATTAACCCATAATCGCTCGGTTCCTCGCCAGAATCCCCGGAAAACCGGGTTATTTGCAAAACGGACAACCAGTCCCTTGCCGTGGCGCTCGGCAATGACAGCAGGTTGTTCACTTATTTCAGTCAACCGCTGTCCACTTATATAGCCGCTTACCAATGGTTCGGGTGCATAACGCACTGGTGTTGTAAATGGGTTTTCACTGCTCTTCAAAAGTGTGCTGCCACGCCGAAACAACGGCATTTCTTTGTTATAACCGTAAGCGATGGGGTGGGTGGGGTCGACTATCGCCTTGACGATGGCTCCACCGATGGTCCTTTGTGCTTTCTGGTCATCAAAATCAGCATATGCCATGGCTTTTGCCGGTTTCTTGTCTGGTGCATCAGAAGAGTCCTTCTTGTCGCAGCCTTTCGCATTAAAACAGAGTGACTCCGACCAAATCGCTGCACCCTGAGCCGCGACAAGTACGCCACCATCATTGATCCATGAGGTGATTCGCTGTTTTTGGGCATTGCCAATGTTTGTATACCGGCCTTCAACCATCAACAGATGTGTATAGTTGTTCAGGTCAACTGATTTTAAACGTGATATGTCAACCATGACCGTTGCCACACCCAGGTTCTGATCAAGTTGGAACCAGGCTTCACCGGTATCATAACTACGCGCACCCCTACCGGCGATCAACAGTGGTTTAAACTGGGGTATTGCTTTGTAATGGCTGGTTCCCAGGCCCGGGCCACTCATGGCTAACTGCGTGTTGAATGAATGGATATCAATACCTTCTTCTGCCGCCTGTTGCAGTATTTTGAGGACAGACCCGGATTTATCCTGATCCTGTATTCCGCTGAGCAAGACCAGGCTGCCTTCGGTAAATTTCACTGAACCTGAAGAACTTGCCATGCTAAATGGCTTGGTCGCGACGCGAACCCTGGCTTTGGCATCAAGTAGTTTTTGCAATAGGGCAGGGGCATTCAACTGTTGCCAGGAAATGATCCAGGCCACAGAGTCTGGAACCGGCGCGATACCCTGTTCAGGCGCCTTTTCGCTGGAGGTTGCGGGCAGCCGTGTCAGTTTTGCAAAAGGCAGATTGTAGGCCATTGCGAGATTCCAGGCCGAGACGTCATAGAAGGTGTTGTCTTCGAATTTCGTACGTGTTTCCAGCATTGCCTGCGCCAAACCGAACTGCCGCTGTTTTACGGGAATTACCCATGCATGACCCGGTTTGAATACGGCTCCGTCCACATTGATTTCAGCATTCAGTTCGTTGTACTCAATCTGGTGCCGCTTGAAAATATCCATGAGTTTCAATGCACGGGCCCTGTCATTTCCATCACCAATAACCCACGCCTGGAAACCTGCCTTACTGGCCCTTTGCTGCATTTCACGGAAAAACCCGGCCTGGTATTGTTTGTATTCATCGCTCAATTCATAGGCGCCTTTGAGCGTGGAAAGTGACATGCGCACTTGGTTGTGAATGGCTTCGGTGAACTCCAATGGGCCGGATTTCCGGTTCATTACAGCGCCATTCACGCGTGGTTGTTCATACAAAATCCCGATGCTGCCATTGATGTCCGGATAGCTCGAACCTTTGCCGTAGAAAAAATCGTCGTAGGTGTCCTCGGTGAAATACATTTCTCCTGCGCTATCGAAACTGCTGGTGTGATAGGGCACGAGCTTGCGTGTCATTTCAAGGTTTTCGGAGGTGGTCAGCGGGTGCTGGCGGGTAGGTACGCCGGGCTGGAAGAAAAAACCGTCGTCCCCGGTTTCATGATGATCGGTGATGATATGTGGCAGCCAGCGGTGAAACTCGTTGATGCGGGCACGGGATTCCGGATGCACCAATGGTAACCAGTCACGGTTCAGATCAAACAGGTAATGATTGGTCCGGCCCCCGGGCCAGTCCTGATGATGAATACGCCCGTCCACGTTGCCGACCGGGTTCATGCTGCTGTTTGAGTTTGCCCAGGTGGCAAAACGGTCAAGACCATCAGGGTTCAGGCTCGGATCGATGATGACGATGGTGTTTTTCAGTAAGTTCTTCACATACTCAGATTGGGATGCCGCCAGGTACCATGCAACGACAGGTGCTGCATTTGCGCCGCTGGCCTCATCGCCATGCACGCTGTAACCCAGCCAAACCACCAAAGGAGCTTCGGTGTCACCGCTGGTTGAGCCCTTGAGGTGTGCGGTTCTTAGTGACTCGAGTTTTACCTGGTTTTCCTTCGAGGTGATGATGACTTGCAGCAGGGGTTTTTGCTCGTAGGTGCGGCCTGTGACCTTGATGCTGACACGGTCTGATTTATCAGCCAGTGTGTACAAATACTGTACCAGGGTAGGGTGTTGAATCCTCCAGTCCCCGGGCTCCCAGCCAAATTGGGATTCCGGTGATGGAATAGAGGTATCCAGCTCTGCGTCCGCTGGCAGGTAGGCAGCAGAAGGTTTGGCAAACACGGCAGAATTTGCAAAAAAGCCGAGGAGAATACCGAGGATAATTGTTAGTGAACGCACATCTAACTCCATCAGGGGGTTCAAAGTAATCTGCATTCTATGGGATGTTGAAACGCTTTGCCTTAGTCTATTTACACAAGTGTCATGTCAAGCCTATAGTGTGGGGTTCAGAGCTGCCCAGATGGTCCAAGACAAGACGCAGTCCGCAGGAAATGGCATGTCCTTTTCAAGGGCTGCACCAAAAGTAGGCGCATAAGGCGCCGCGGGGGGCATCTGGGTCGGCCCCTTCGGGCGAACCGTGAAGCGGTCG
>RCNB010000693.1_pt1 | contig 22059 bp, 12 predicted proteins | sample 2041321 | NCBI WGS metagenome assembly RCNB01 (sample SAMN09708232, study PRJNA481090) | Marine sediment metagenome, whole genome shotgun sequencing project. | reverse complement strand
TGACATCTTGGGAGGGGGTGATATTTCATTGGGCTCAATAATATGGAAAGTTATCACTTTTCGGATCAAACTAAAAAGTATAAAAAATGCTCTAATTTTGATGAAACTGTTTGAATATGAAGAGTAAAATAAGTTCAAATGGGATTAATTAATCAAATTCGATAGCATATAAAATCTATTTTTTCTATTCATCCTTCCAATTTGAATACCTTTAAAATTGATAATATTTTTTCTTTTAATCCTTTAGAGTCTTCATCCTTTATTGACTGGATAATAACATTTTTATCTTGATCGGAAATATCTCGAAATCTTTCAAGGAATAACCGTAAATAAAGCACTTTCTTGGAAGGATTTTTTTGAATATTTGAAACGAGATTATCAATTAGTAAATCTATCGATGAACCTTCTTGATTTGATGATTCTGGATCACAGATATTTTCATTAGCAAATCCATGTTCTTTAAAAATACTATTCTGTTCAATAATATCTCGTGTTATTTCCTGAAGAAGTTCATTACGAGAGGATATGGGTAAATTTGAAAGAATTTCATCTATCATTACATTTTTTTGCTCGAAGTCTTCTATAAGTGAAAGAGTTTTTAATATGTTTTCTCGCTCCATATACTACCTAACTTTATTTAAATTTTTAAATTTATCCTTTCATTTTATATACTATGGATAAGATTACAAAAGACGTACTAGATCAATTTCAAGATTTTATAAATTATCGTTTTAATAAACCAGAAATGCTACTTCAAGCCTTAACTACCTCCCAATTTGCTAACGAAAGTAATATTCCTTCCTATCAAATCCTCGAAACGCTTGGAGATGCGGTAATCAAATTAATCATTAGTTTGAAACTCTACATTAAAGGTGAAATCGATCCTGGTAATTTAACTAAAATTAAACTACGCTTAGAGGATAATCGAACTTTTCATAAAATAGCAATGAGCATGGAGCTGTGGAAATACATTTTTTCCTCAAAAAAGCAAAGAGTAAAAGACAGTTTGATACTTGCGGATGTATTCGAAGCGATATGCGGAGCAATTTTTATTGATTCAGGAAACGATTTACATGTTGTTGAAAAAATAATTATTGATAGATTTGTAACTGACTGGGAGGCGTTAATAAAGGAATCACCGCACTTATACAAAAATCAGCTTTTAGAATATTTACAGAATAAATTCAAGGTAACACCTACGATAAAGTTTGATTTTGAAAAGCTAGGGCCAGATAATGATACTCTTTGGATTGCTAAAAATCCCAAAATCTTTGATAATAATCAGAAAGAGCTAATTAGAGTTCCTAATAACTTAAAGTCAGAAATATTTAAAACACATAAAGACGCGGAGAAAAATATTAGTTTGAAAATTTTAAAATACCTAGAAGGAAAATGAATTTCACTCCTAATTTAACCCGTTTATACCTAATCTTATTTTTATTGGACATTCGAATAAAATAGAATCTTAACGTTTAAAATATTCCTAATACTTCTAAACCTATTGCAGTGATGATTATCTTGATATTTGTTTTATAATTAATATTTATGTACTTAAAAAAGGGTTAATCTTAATGTCTGAAGGAAGAATTGTTAAAAAAACTGAGGAAATGGATGAATACGAAAACGAAACGGGAAAACTTGCGATATGGAAGGGAAGAGAAAGTAAAGAATATCGAAAATGGCAAATGAAAAAACAAAAAAATGCATTGAAAAAGCAGAAATTGGAAACACTTTCCCTCTCCCGTGAAGAAAGAAAGAAAATCAAATTGGAATTAAAACAAGAAAAAGAAGTGGGAAGAGATTATGAACATTTAATTGTTGTTGAGAATCTGCACAAAACATATTTGCTTGGAACCACAGCCGTGGCGGCCCTTCGCGGCGTTGATTTATCGATTGATAAAGGTAATTTTATCGATATCATGGGTCCTTCAGGAAGTGGCAAAACAACGCTTTTAAACTTAGTAGGCGGATTAGATACTCCTACGCGAGGAAAAATTTTCTTGGAAGGGCGTAATATCTCTATGCTTAATGACAACGACTTAGCAGAAATAAGAAGAGAAAGAATTGGCTTTGTATTTCAATTTTATAATTTACTACCACAAATGACAGCTTTAGAAAATGTGATGGTCCCTTTACATTTTTCGGGTAAATTAAGTAAAAGAGGTAAGAGAAAAAAAGCAATGGATTTACTAACTCTTGTAGGATTGGATGAGCGTTCTCACCATACACCATCAGAATTAAGCGGTGGGGAACAACAAAGAGTAGCAATTGCTCGAGCATTTGCTAACGATCCAGCCATAGTAATTCTCGACGAACCGACTGGTGACTTAGATTCAAAGACTGGAATTATGATTTTGAACCTTATTAGAGATTTAAATAAAAAAGGAGCAACGTTTATATCAGTATCTCACGATGCTGCAGTTTCTGAATTTGCTACTAAGGTTTATCATATGAGAGATGGAAAATTGACTCACGAAGGGAAAATTGGAGGTTTGAAAGAAACAGAAATTATGCAGTTACGAAGGAAACAGGACGCTGAGATTAATAAAGAAAAATGTAAGAATATGATATTTAAATATCTTTATGCGAATCAAGGTAAAACCAATATAAAAGTTAGTGATATTAAAAACACCATCCCAATTCCAATTATTTCAAACCTCCCAGAACATTTTAACGATATTTTGGATGAACTTATAGAAGAAAATAATATTAAAGGACAAATTTCGGGAGAAGAATTGATTTTAGATTGAAATAATTCTTCTATTTTATTATAAAAGTACGTATTAATTCGAATGACTAATATAAAAATAGTATTTAAATACGCCTTAAAAGATTTCGTCCGTCACAAGACCAGGACCTTTATTGGGGTATTAGGAATTACAATTTCTATCGGACTTCTAGCGTTAATTCTATTTTTATCAGATTCTATAGCAGTTACTTTTATTGATTATTTAAGTATCGATGCGGGTCAACAAGATTTTAATGTTTCTGTAAGGCATTATAATGGCGAGCCTGATAATCGGTCGAATTATTTCAGTTATCAGCCCATAATAGAAACAATTCGTAGTGATATCGACGAAGTTGAATCCTTTATTCCTAGAATGAGTTTATGGGGGAATGTTAACGATTCTAAGGGTTATGAAACCCAAGAATTAGCAGATCAAAGAAGAAGCGTTATTATTTCAGGGATAGATTTTGAATTAGAAAACCATCTTCAATTTGGGAGTTTCTTGAAGCCGGATACTAACGACTTATTAGAGATTTCTAATTTAGCTTTGAATCAATGTGCTATATATTACGGGTTAAACGAGGAAATTAAATATGCTGAGAACGACACAATTGAAATTAGAATGGGATTATGGCACGGAGATACCTACTATTATAGAGTGAAAAATTTTACCATAAATCGAATTTTTGATTTTCAGTTGAAATGGCCTATAACATATACAAACCGACCCTTGATTGTCGTTGATATTAATACCATTTACGATACCTTTGGTAACACGACATTCAATGGAAAATGTAACGAATTAATTTTAACATTAAAAGGGGATGAACTTTTATACGATGCAAGGGATATCGACGGTTCAGAAGATAGAGTCAAAAAATTAGCGGGGAAAGTTCAGATCTTAATCGGATTAAACGAATATAATATAGCTTTGCCAAAGTTAGACATTCTAGGTTATTCTGAAATGTTTAGCGTCGGGTTGACGATAATTTTTGTATTCGTAACTATGATCTCTATGCTAATTTCTGGCGTTTTAATTAATGGGATTCTAAAAACATCTGTTGAAGAACGTATAAGAGAGTTTGGGATCTTTAGAACGCTGGGAGCAACCAAGCGTTATAGCTTGATAATCGTTTTAGTACAAGGATTGTTGTTATGTAATATTGGAACGATATTAGGTATGATACTAGCCCAACTCCTAACGCAATACCTCGTACTTCCGATAGCAGGAGCTGTTGTAGCGGAATCTATACCAGGGCTAGCGGGAAATATAACTTTCTCGTCTACTATATGGTCTTTTTTAATTGCTTACATCATTGGATTAAGTGTAGGGCTTGTTGTTAGTATCTCACCAGCTATGAAAGTTATGAAACTCCAATTAATAGAATCTATCCATCCTTATCGCAAGGAGGATGTGTTATATAAACTTAAAAAAAAAGCTTCAGTGAACTATAAGCTTCTACTCGTTGGTGTTATTCTGGCCGCGAATGGAGCGTTTGTATTGTTTGTTATCCCAAGGATATTAACTAGTGGAGATGTTGCGTTAATGTCAGGAACATTAATAGCTTTGCTATTAATTTTTTTGATTGGAATGACATTGGCTGGATTGGCCTTAATGCCTTTAATTTTAAGAATGTTTATTAGATTTTTTCAAGTATTTTCCAAAAAAATAGCTCCAGTTTATAGAATCTTTATATTTAGATATGCTAGAAGGAACTCTAGCACGATAATAACTTTTGCATTTACTTTTTCGTTTGTAATATTTACTTCGAGCGTATTTAGCTTTTTAGCGAACGAGAGTGTAGTAAGTGCTAACTTGAATTTGGGCTCAGATTTAGTGATCGAAACAGAAGGGTGGTTCGAACCCGAAGAAGTAGAAAGTTTTAACCTATTTGGGGGTGGGGGTGAAGGTGGTGATTTTCTTAGCACTTCTGTTAATGGACTTAAAACAAGTCAAGATAACGACTTTTCTGTAAATCCAAATAGAATCCTCACAAGCGATTTTAAGGAGGAATTATTAAAAATTGATGGCATAGAGAGGATTTCCGCGGTAATTGCCAGCCCTTTCCAACTAACTCAGATTTATTCTGAAGAAGGTAAAGAATTTACGGCAGAGATTGGGGATTATGCGGGTTTGACAACACAAGAAATAAGTTTAATCGGCGTTGACGAAGTATATTTATCTACGATCAAAACCGAATATTTGGAATTTACACAGGGAGAAATCAAATCATCTTTTGAACAATTATTTATCGAACAAACTTTCTATACGTGTATAATATCAGAGGGTATTTCTTTAAGTATGGATATGCTTCTCGGAGATATTATTCGGATGGTAATACAGAGAGGGGACGAGTCTGAGATTTATACTTTTAAAATAGTTGGAGTCGCAGCAGCCATGCCAGGCTTTATGGGGGAATTTGGAAGATCAGCTGCATCGGCTAATATGGGTGGAGTTATGATTTCTCAAGAAACCTATATGAGTATTATGGATATTCCCCCAATTCCATACTTAGACAAGATATTTATTAAACTAAATCTAAATGCCCAAAGTTCATCTCAGTTTATCATGAATAAACTAAAACGTGAAAATGAGAATTCTTTTGATTTTGAGATCATAAGTTTACAACAAAGGATTACGGAACAAGAATTATTTTTCACAATTATTGCCGTGTTTTTTTCTATGACTTTGAATGCGACTGTAATAATCTGTTTATTTGGATTACTATCATCTTCTTATTCAACAATTATTGAAAGAAAAAAAGAAATAGGGATAGTTAGAACTTTAGGTTTAAAAGGGAAAGAAATCGGGAGAATGTTTACGATAGAGTCTTTAATTATTATGTTAAGTAGTGGAACAGTAGGTGTCATCGTAGGGTGGGTTACTAGTTTACTTCTAAGTGTATCTATGAATCTAACTAGCGGTTTACCTAATATCCCCGTTTTTCCGTTAACAGATATGTTCGCAATTTTTGCCATATCGATAATTTTTACTCTAATTGGAATGAAAGTATTATTAAATAAATCTCGAAAAAAGAAAATTGTAGATATTTATAGGGAAACGATGTAGGAGGAAATGAAAAATTATGAAATACTCTAAAGAAATTTTGATTGCTTTATTCTTCCTTAGTTTTATTTTTTTCCCAATATTTGACAATTTTAGTAGTCAAGAGGTTGTAGTTGATTACGACGAACAACCAAATTTTCAAGAAAAATTTATAGAAATGTCTGATATAGCGGGAACAGATTTGTATGCAGAACAAATTAATGCGTTGGTAGCAGGGAATAAATCAGTCATTAAACAATCGCTTTTCACCAACGATACAAGCATTCTTCCTAAGTTTGATACGAGAGATCCCGCTTTTTATAAATGTAATGTACTTTTCAGTGTAACAAACGGGATTACGCCAGAATTATTCCCTCGCGTTCTTAATGAAGATCGCTATAGTAAGCAATATGAAACGAGTTTTAACAGTTTTTCGGGATTTCTTTATTACGATGAAGAAATGAGAGAAGAAGACGTATTGTTTAGAGCAAATCGAGCTCTAGATATTATAAGAAAGAAATTTGAGATAGATTTAATGATGGTAAATACGTCAAACGCTTATTTCTTTCCATTTGTAGGATATTATCCAAATTGGGAGATTTATCTTGATGAAATTACACAAAACCTACCTATGGATGGTTATTGGAAAGCCTTAGATGTGGAACGTTTAACTTCCGAAGAATATATTAATACTAAACATTTATCTTCGACATGTCTTTTAGTAAACTCCTTGGATTTCTTAGACTATGATGTATATAAGTCCATAGATCAGGTAAATTTTAATATAGACTCATTAGATTTGGGATATTTAGAAAATCTTACAGTCGATAACATATTTGAGCAATTTTCTGATATTATTGTTGACTACGATACTCTTTTCGGAAATTTTTCAGAGGCGTTCAATCAAACGGCGACCCAAAACGATTTTGGTGATTTTGGTGATGTGTTTAGTTCCCTCACTCTCTCTAATGAATCACACTATACGAGCTTAATGATACAATATGAAGGTTTAGCTCTTGGAATTACTGAAGTCAGTGAAGTTGAATATCGTTTTAATTTATGGGACGCACTGGGTTATCAAGGAGAGGCACTCAAACCTAGTGAAAAGATATACATTTCTTTAATAGGCGCCTTTATGAGTGAAATTAATGTAAATATTTTTTGTACTGATGTAAGTGATGCAACTCCCTCTTACTTCACACTTTATGATTTTCTATTAGAGCAAATCGGCTTATTACTTTATTACGCTGAAGTAGAGTTCGATATACAAGCACTAAAAGATTATTCGTTTGAATTATTCTGGGTTAACGACAAAGGATTTAAGCAAAGTTATGTTAAACCAGTAAATTTGAACGACCAAGCAGATGTAATAAATTTTTTGCACGCTCTCGGAATTCAAGGTTTACCTGGAATACCTACAGGGATATTTAATCCAATTGAAGAGCTAGTTATTACGTACAAAATTTCAAACTCAGAACCCAATTTACTTATTACAAAAGACTTAATTGGTGGCAATGCCTCCAATGGAGTTTTTGAAGACTTTTCATTTAATATTACAGCTACAAATGTAGGTAACGAAACTGCTTGGGGGGTTCCTACTTCAATACCTATAGAACTCGATGATATTTTTCCAATAATAGTAGGTCCACTTGCATCGGTTTTAGGATTTGATGAGGTTCTTAAGGATGCAATATGGGAAGTTGTCAGAATTAATTATACGTCTCTGGAGGATTTTTTTAACTTTGATGAGAATCCACGCATTTTCTATTTTGATACAACAGGAGCAGGAATAGTAGATACCTATTTTCCAGATCTTACTAATCTCAGTAATTATTACCCCTATAACGAAAATATGGAATATGTGATAGATTCAATTGCAAATACTAGCAATATAATTACTTCGTTAGAAGAAATAGGTGTATCTTCGGATTCGCTAATAGATACTTTTACGAATGAACAAAGTATCTGGAATAGTGAAAATTGGAAGTTAGAGCCAAATGAAACGCTTTCTTATACCTACGATAATTTTTCGATTGAAGGGTTTGATACGTTTTCTTCTTTTTACAAATACAATTTTACTATTAAAGAAACTTTTCCGCAGATACCCTCGATAATATCGGGAATATCAGTTGACGGAACTTCTCCTCAAATGGCATTAAACAACGATCACCAAGAATGGATCATCGAATCAGAACAGAAATATATTGATCAACACGAGATCGAGGTACACTTTCTTTTTATGAACGATACTGTGATAGACCTAACTAGCAATTCTTTAGATAGAATTTCAATTGTTGCTAATTACACAGACACTAATGTTGCTTTGAACTTTGAAGTTTTTAATTTTTCTTCAGAGATTTTTCAGGATATATCCCCGTATTTGACTACCACATCCAATAACACATCGACTTATACATTTATTAAAGACCAGGGGACACTTGAATGGATTTTTGATCCTGCTGAAAGAAACAACCATTCAATCATCTTAAAAATAGTGGGAATCAATTCTGCCAAATTTAATATTTCTATCAATGATTTAGATATAGAATTTTATTACAGAGATGTTAACGAATATAATGTTTTGGGCTCTAGAGTTATTTATACCTCTTCAAGTGGCAAAGTTGAATACATTAGTGTATCAAATACAATCTCTTTAAGTACTTACAATATGGCTTCTATTACCTCATATGCTTATTTATCTAGCTATAGTTCAAGTACGGGAGAGATAAATAACTATACATTAGTTTTTAACAACATAGGATCCAATATCGCAAGAAACATTAATATATCAATTATGGTCCCTGGAATTATTCATGATCCTTCTAACTTTACAATCGAAAAAGATTATTTAAAGTATACCATTCCTGAACTTGCTCCATCTGTGGAAAAGCAAATTTCTTTTTCTTTTTACATTCCAAATACGGCTACAATTAGCAATACAACCATTAGCTATAACAATATAGATTTTATTCAAAATTTAAATTCGACAATACTGGAGTCTCGACCAAACGATGTGAGTTTTTCTGCTCCAATCGATTATTTATCCCGTAAACCTTATATCAGAACGGTAGAGATTTATTGTAATTCCACAACTTTAGCTCCTGATATCGATGAAAACTTTAACTTGTCAATTTATATCAAAAATACTGGATTTGCTGGAGTAGTGATTCCAAATTTAACTCTTTCATTTAATGATCAATACGGAGATTTGGCACTCATTAGTGAGAAGAATTTGGATACGCCAGAAATTCTGTATAATGAGCTATTAATTTTTAATATTTCTGTAACAAAAATTGGATGGAAAGGGTACTTCTATCCTTCAGTTAATTATTTCAATTGTTCAGAGGAAAATACGATTCAAATTGCTTCTTCGAAGCCATTAATTCTTGGTTTTATCAATTTTTCAATAGTAAAATCAGTTAATCGAGATCAAATAGAAATTGGGGATGTTGTGACGGTAAACATAACGGTTACTAACACCGGGAATATATGTGCGAAAAATGTTACCATTAGCGACGCAATTGGCTTTACAAATATTGAATTTGAATTAATTAGCGGAAGTCTTATTTATACTGCTACGAGTTTGCAACCAGATGAGAATATTACATTTTCCTATAAAATACAAGCGATTAAACAAGCTTTAATCAGATTAAAATCTGCGAGTATTGAATATTTCTATCTACACAAAGTAATAGAAACATCAAATTCTATTGAAGTTAAAATTATAATCCCAGAAGAAATTAATATTTTGTTTGTACTAGGTCCAGCCTTAGCAGCGTTTACTACTTTAACGATTTTCATTTGGAAAACTAAGAAATATAAAGCTAGTAAGTATGAACTTCAGAGGAATGAATTTATGCTTTTTAAAGTATCACACAGTGATTCGGTTCTAAAAGTTGAAAATACCTTAAGAGATCGACTTAATACACTTTCCAAAGAACAGGGTTATAGTAAGAATAGCACGGAAGATGGAGGTGAATTTTGAATATGAAAAAAGTATCAAAATATCTTGTCGTCTTACTTCTTATCCTCGGACTAAATATTGGCGCTATTTTTCTTTTGGAATTTCAAATGTTCGATTTTAACGGTGTGAACCTTCTAAAACAAGAAGAATTCTCAAATAAACTACACACATCAAACAGTGGTAACAAAAATGTAATAGTTTTTTTTAATAATACAAATTATAATGTATCTGCTAAGACTAGATTTGAGTTTTATGGGGGTAATTTAAAAGAGAATGAAGATTGGAATGGTTTATTTAATGAATTCTCTGGATTTGCTGGAATAATCCCTTTAGTCAATTTATCTTCATACGAAAGTGAATTTCCCGATATTAATATCGATACCGATGAAATTATTGAGGTTCAGATGAATTATGCTAGCGCTCAAACACAATCAATTAATGCAACTTGGTATAACAATGGTTATAATGGTGATACTAATTCCTCTATCGCAGTTTTAGATAGTGGCATTAATCCTAATCAAGTTTTTTTACAAGATAAAGTCGTAGGTTGGCAAAATTTTGTCGATAACGATTTGATATCTGATAGAAACGGCCACGGAACTTTCATATCCTCTGTTATTGCAGGCACTGGAGTCCTCACCAATAAATCTAGTAGCCCATCTTCTATTAAATTGTATGGAAATTACACACATTTGGAGTTATTTGAGAATTATTTACCGTCAAAAAATTATACTTTTAAAATTCTTACTGTAAATATATCTGATAGTAGTACAATAATTGGAATAAATTCCAGCTTCGATTATCAGAAGAATGAAATAGATACTTTTTGGCTGGAATTGTTTTATAATTCTACATTGGTTAATTCTAGCACCATTCAAAATCCTAATCAACTCTATTCAATTATCCATAATATCGCCCCTAATAAAAGAGGAATCTATGATGTTTATATTAAATATCATAAAAGATTTAATACTGCTCCAGCTTTTTCTTTTAACTCCTCTATATCATTCTTTCCCGAAGCTTACTATGAAGACTATAATCACTTTAATGGAATCGCTAACGCTACCAAAATTCTGAGTTATAAAGTTGTAAATAGTTCAGGGCAGGGGTATGTATCAGACTTAATATCGGCAATGGCAAGCGTAATCCAAAACAGAGCAGCATATCAAATAATTTCCGTGTGTTTAAGCATCGGAACAATAGGAGAAGATGTAACTGCGATTAATGCCGTAATTGATCAAGTCATTAAAAATCATATAATAGTAGTTATTGCTGCGGGGAATAATGGAATCGAAGGTGTTAAGCCATTTAACAGTTTAGGCATTAATAAAAATGCAATAGTCGTTGGCGCGATCAACGACGAAGACATGGTAACATCTTACAGTAGCATGGGAATAGATGTTGGAGAAAACATCCTGAAACCTGATATTGTTGCACCAGGAGGCAGTATATTACCAAATCATCGCTCAATTGTAAGTGCAGATGGAAAATCTAATGATACAACCGCTTTAATTGGGACTTCAATATCAACCGCTATCGTTTCTGCTGTAATAAACATTTTAATAGATGCGAAATGGGGTAGTTGGGCTGAATGGAATAACCAGGATCTAACAAAATGGGTAAAATTTCTAAAAGCTGTATTACTCATGACTGCCTCAGAAACAAATCTCTTAAGAGAAGACGATCCTAAAACAGAAAAAGATGAAAGTGATTACTCACCAACTCTTTTTAATGGATTATTAAATGACATGAAAGATGTCCATGAAGGGTACGGAAGAATAAATGTTCAAGCTGCTATTGATGCGTTAACTAAAAAAATTGAGATAAATGAATCCATTAATTACGAATTGACAAGTTCACAATTAAATCCCTTGGAAAATCATGTGTTTGCAAGAAAGGTACATTTACTTGAAGACACTCAATATAGTTTCAATCTATCAAATGTAGATGATAACGCTGATTTAGATTTATTTCTATATGCAAATGAATCAAACCGGTTCGGAGAACCGTTGTTATTACAAGCAACACAACCAAAGTGGTATGGAGACTTAGATTTCTTCTACTTCACTCCAAAGCATAACCAAACAGAATGTATAGTAATAGTTAAAGCAATATCAGGGAAAAGTAACTTTACACTAAATATTTCTAGCGTGAATAATAATTTCGCTCCTGAGTTAAAAATAACCGAGATTAATTATTTTGGAGGATCAAAAAATGATACGGTTATTAGCCTCCAACAATATTATGGAAACGAGCCTGCTAAGAATTATTCTATTGATAATTATTGGTTTTACATAGAATATTTTGATAACGATACCTCAAACGTACCTCCTCAAGAAGTATATATGTATATTGTAAATACTTCAAAAAAATATTATATGACTCAATTATACGCTTCTGATGACAATTACACTAATGGAGCTGTTTTTCGAAGCGATTTTGTTAAATTTTCTAAGCCGGGAGAATATTACTACTATTTTAACGCAAGTGATGGATCTCACCATGCAAAGTATCCACTATCTGAGATATTAAGTATCAATATAGAATTTCCAAATGATAGTGAGGTATTTCCATATGTTCACGACTTTAATGATGGGTTTAATGGATGGAAATATAATGGAACAGGGTGGGGATTGTTGAACCAGAGTAATCAGAATGATAATCGTTCCACCTTATATTCTGAGAATTGGTCAGCATTATATTTCGGTAGAGACCATGATTTTCCATTAGATTATACATACCAACGCAATATGATAACAAACCTATTTCCTAACGGGTCTTTAAGAAGTCCTTTGTTTAATCTAACCCACATCAATAGAAACTCTACGCAGGTTATTGCAAAATTTGGGCTAAGAACGAGCATAAATTCTGGGGATTTCATGTATCTAGAGATAAATCTAAATTGGACGGGTTGGATTACATTGAGAACTTATACAGATGAAGAAAGGGACTGGTTTTTAGAAGAAATAAATATTACTCAATATATTGGAAATTATGTCCAATTTAGGTTTGTAGCCGCATTAGATGAAGATTTCGATCCTATAAATTATAAAGGATTAATGTTGGCTTATTTCTCGCTAGATAATTATACTAATTTACAAGCGCCTGAAATAGGTTTTATTGTAGATGATAACATATCCGATATCCAAGGATTTAACTACGACAGGATTGCTTTTTCGTTAAATTACTTCGATTCCGATAACAATTATCCCGAATATGTATATATTGAAATCAACAATCAGAATTACTCTATGATTAATATTTTTGGTGCTTGGAATGCAAGTATAAGCTCCTTCGACTCTCGTGGAATCAAATTCGTAAAATCATTCGTATTAAGCGATTTTACTAATCTAACTTTTAGGTTTCATGTATACGATGGAAAATTTTTCAAATCTACTAATTTCTTTAATCAGGATAATAACATATTTAATTTTCAGAATCCTATTGCTTACGAATTTAACGTAAATCAAAATGATAAATTAATTGGGTTCGATTATACGCTTACGTCTTTATCGGATTATTATATCACTGGAAATCCGATGCAAAAAGAGCTAACGCAATGGTTAAAAGGAGATAATAGTTGGCATCCATATTATCGTTTTGGAAATCCCTTCTTATATGGGGGTTTAGGCCAAAGTTTCGATAGTCTCTCACAAGGATATGGAACCGATTGGGAAGCTAATCTTATAACATATCCGTTACACGTTAGAGACGAATATAATGTCTTCTTGAACTTTGCTTATGAAATTTCTTTGCAGGATGAATTCTTTTTGGAGCAGGACGAACTTGACAAGTGTACAATTTCTATCTCAATTAATTACGGGGAAAGTTGGGATATCCTAAAAGAATATTATTTTGATTCCGAAAATCTTTCAGGAAACGAATCGTTGGACATATCACAATACTCCGATGAAATTGTTTTAATCAAATTTACTTTACATTCCAACGACATTACACCAGGATTAAGTTATGGTTATGGGTGGTTAATATCAAATATCTACTTAGGTTATGATAAATCCACAGATTTCATCATTCCTACAATCGAAATTATCGCCCCTTCAAGCGGTGAAAAGATTAACTCAATTATTAAAATTGAGGCAAACATCAGCGATAATGTTGAAATAGATGAAAGTCGTATAAATATCTATATCAACGACAAGATGGTTGATAGAAGTTTGCTGAAATTCAATTATGGTACCGGAGTTTTAAGTTTTGAATGGGATTCATCTCAATATAACGATGGGCCATATGCAATAATGGTCGTTGCTTATGATGCAGAAGGAAATAGGGCTGAATCAGTAGTGCACATCGATGTAGAAAATGGGTTACTGAATTTTCAAACTTGGGGAATTTGGTTGCTAATAATTGTGGGTGTTATTATTCTAGGTATAATATCCTATGTGCTAGCGGAAAAATATGGTAAATTTAGTTTCAGGCACCGTCGGAACACTTTTGCGGAGAAACTAAGGTTAAAAGAGCTTGATAAAGAGCAAGTCATCAAAAGAATAGAAATCATAGAAACTTCGGAAGAATACAAGAATCCCTTAATTCTCCACTGCAAGTATTGTCAATCATGGTTTGAATCAGGGAAGTTTAATTATATGTGCCCGAAATGCGATCACGATCAAATTTATATCGCTTATAATTGCATAAATTGTGGTAAATGGTATTTTAAAGATAAGCCAGGAGAGAATTTTTACTGTAAAAACAGAAAGTGTCGAGGTGTTAGATTAGTTAGGCGAGAAATTGAAGAAATTAAAGAATTGTTAAAAGAAAAAAACATTTTTCTAAGAAAATTCGAAAATAAAAGTAAAAAATTTAGTATTTTAGATAGGTAATAAAAACAATCGTAAGTAAAGCGTGATATAGTGAGTATACAAAATATATTATATAAACTAAGATTAAAAATCAGGCTCCAATTTTTACAACAATCTTGGTTAAACATAAAGAAAGATCGGGCAAAAGTTTTGTTTGGTTTGAGTGGTATTACAATTTCAATAATACTTTTAACGGCCATCGGCATGATAAACGACTCAATGTCTTATAATTATATGGGGATTATAACGAGTACCACTGGAAGCTCCGATATACTAATATCTAAAGCCGTAAATACAGATTTGACGTTTGATCCTTTTTTTGATGAATCACTCATAGATAATGAATTATCAAATATTGATGGTGTAGATGAGTTATTTCCACGAATTATGATGCTTGTGAAAGTATCTTCGGATAATACTGATTCGAATGGTACGTTACAAGTTTATGGCATAGATTTTTTAAAAGAAGCTAGTAATGGAGAAATGGGATCTTTAAACTTGGTAGATCAGAATGGTACTGAAACGGGAAGTCTTTATGTTACCGAACCAAATATGGGGGAATGTGTTATTTTATGGAAAGTTGCAGAGCTTCTAAATGTGAGTATCGGAGATTTAATCCACATGAATTATCAGCAATATTCTTTAGATGTCGAGGTTGTGGCAATCTGTAATCAAGACTTGAAATTTACTGAATTAGAAAACGCTTTAATTATCATAAATCTAGAACAAGCTCAATCTTTTATGCAGCGCGAAGGAGAAATCAACTTAGTAATGGGCACCATTGAAAATCCACAATCAATTTACGTTGTTAGCGACATCGATTTCACAAAACGACAAATTAGGGAAATAGGTACGCGAATTCAGCAAAGACTAGATCCTAATGCTTACACTGTAGCAATGCCGAAATTACAAGAAATTAGCGCTCAACAGTTTATGCTAATGGGTATGACAATCATCTTTTGGTTTATTACAATTATTTCCATGCTTATTACAGGTATTTTAATAAATTCTATTCTTTCTACATCTACAGAAGAAAGAATTAGAGAATATGGAATCTTAAGAGTTGTAGGAGGAAAAAAAATGTTTCCTGTAAAAATGGTAGTGTTTGAAGGCGTAATGATTGGAGTTGTAGGATCTATTGTGGGGATAATCTTAGGTCTTCTCGGAACACCGTCAGTCGTAGGCACGCTGTTCGTTTTAACTGACTTTCCCCTACAGAACATGGATTTTGTTATTCAGCCTCAAACAGTAATTTTAGCATTTTCCATAGGAACTATCGTTTCTTTAGTAATATCTTTAATTCCTGCATTAAAAACTGCAAAAATTGATATTATTAAGTCAATTACGCCTTTTCACAAGAAAGAAGAGGGGTGGGAGGTAAAGAAAGAGGGAAGCATGAATGTTAGAAATTTTCTAATTGGCTCAGCACTTGCTACTATCGGTATGCTAGTGTTTATCTTGTTACCAAGCGTATTTGTGTCGGGTGATATGATGATGATTGCTGGTCTATTTATTGGACTTATTGCGGCTATATTAATTGGGTTGGTCTTCGCATCAGTAGGGGTTATACCAATCATACAAAGCCTATTAATTGGAGCTTTCACGCCTTTCATTAAGAAGTATGCTTATATTATTAAAATATCGCTAAAAAGAAACAGAAGGCGGAATACAAGCACAATTGTGATGTTTGCGATAAGTTTTTCTTTCATTTTCTTTATCACTAGCGTTTCCGAGATGGAATCGCAGAACTTGGCAACTAACTTAAGATTTCAATATGGATCCGATTTAGTTTTAATTAATCAAGGAATAAATCCAGAAACCAACGCAATTACGCTCAATACGATTGAAGACCTAAAATCCATTGATGGAATAGATGAAATCGCTATAGCATTATATAACATGTTTGATATAACGTCTGTTTTATCGATTTTATTCGACTTTAGCGAGAGTGGAGGCGGTTTTGACGAGGACTCTATTAATGATGCTTTTATAAACATTTTTGAATTTTACACTGAACAAGCAGAAGAAAAATATCAAGTAAAAGGTGGAGATATAGCAAATTTCGACAATCTAGAAGTTGGATTTATTGGTATTGAGAAAAATTATTATAACTTAATGGATAGTGATTTGATGATTTGGAGCAGTCCACAGAGCGGATTTAATTATTCGTTTAGCCAAGTTTTTAACCATAATAATACTTGTATCATCGCTAAGTCTCTTGCGACTGTTTTCGGCATCGAAGATGTCGGAGAATACATTCGATTAACTTTTTACAACCCTCAAATTCCGAACGACCCTGGAAATATTACACTATTCCGCGTTGTTGGTATTTCAGGAGGAATGCCAGGATTTTTTAACTTTAGAACTACAGAAGCTTCTGCTGAAGGTGGAGGCATTATGGTTTCTTTAGAAAACTACATGAGGTTAATGGATGTTAAAGATCAATGGGACGCAAAAATGGTCGTTGATAAAGCTTTTATTAAGCTTGAAGATGATTCCAATGTCCTAATTGAAGATACCAAAGATGAGATACGAGATACAACTACAGGGAAAGATTATTTTCTTGACGATGCGATAACAAAAGTAAATATGATGCAATCTATGTTTGATCGACAAAGTAGTTTAATGGAAGTTGTACTTTGGTTTGCCATTGTTATAGCAATCTTTGGTTTAGTAAGCACAATGTACGCAGTAATGTTGGAGAGAAAATTTGAAATTGGCATTTTAAGGTCTATGGGTATGAAAACAAGAAATGTAAGGAATCTCTTCTTGATTGAAAGTTTGATTATTATGTTGAGTAGTGGGACGATGGGGACTATAATCGGCACTTTTTGTGCTTACTTAATGGAAACTAATTTAGGACTAATGACAGAAATGCCTATTGTATTCTCAATCCCTTTGGATGTCTTGTTTAGAGTGTTCACCTTATCCATTTTCTTCGGAATTCTAGGTATGTATTTAATCCTCATTAAACTAAGCAGACAATCTGTAATGGATATATTCCGTCAAACTTTTTAAAATAATTATTGGTGCGCCTTGAGAAAAATTAACAACTTTTGCCAAGCTTTCGCTCTGTGTGAGATAGAATTTTTTTCTTCTGTAGATAATTCACCAAAAGTATTATTAGGCACTTCATTAGGAATAAAAATAGGATCATAACCAAATCCACGTGTACCTTTGATTTCTTTTGAAACTTTACCCTCAACTGATCCCTCAAAGGTAAATATTTTATCTAATGGTTGAAAATATAGAGCTATCACAGCTTCAAAATGAGCAGCAGATTCCGAATAATCGGTAATGAGTTTCAGTATACCTTTATTACCTATAGTATTTAATACAAACTTGGAATATACTCCTGGGAATCCTTTGAGAGGAACATCAATAAAAAACCCCGCATCCTCAACAAAATAAGAGTTATAAAAATTTGTTTTTATGCTATTTAATTTAAAGAGAGCAACATCTTTAATACTAGGTGCTTGAATTTCAATAGTTGCAGCGGTTTTCTGCTTTAAATCGTAATCTAATTCTTCTTTTTGGAACAATTTTGTAATTTCCTTAAATTTATGATTATTCCCAGTAATAAAATAAATTATTTCTTTTTCATGTTTCATAAGTACAATAATTTCCTATGATATATTTAGATTAATAAGGTTTTAATTATTAAATTCAAAAATTTTAATTTACATGATTCTTTATATTGTTCATTAATAAAATTACTATTATTAAATTATTCATAAAGTAGGACTCAAAAAATGGCTCGAATGCACTCAAGAAAGAAAGGGAAATCTGGAAGTACACGCCCAGCTAGATTAGAAAAACCTGTGTGGGTAGAACTTTCTTCTGAAGAAGTAGAAAACGAGGTCATTAAACTTGCTAAAAAGGGTTTTTCTCAATCCCTAATAGGTGTAAAATTAAGAGATTCCTATGGCATCCCTTTAATAAAAGTAGTAACTGGTAAATCAATTTCACAAATTCTTAAAGAAAAAGATATTGAAACTCCTCTACCTGAAGACTTAACTAATTTAGTTAAAAAAGCGCTTACATTAAGAAAACATTTGGAGTCAAACCATAAAGATTTAGATTCAAAAAAAGGGTTACAACGTACAGAAAGCAAGATTTACAGACTTATCAAGTATTACAAGAGTAAAAAAGTACTAGCAAGTGATTTTAAGTACGACCCAGATAAAATTAGGACAATCGTGATGAGGTAGACAAAGGTATGAGTCAGAAAGCAAAAAAAAAGAAGTCAAAATTAAGGAGAGTTTCATTCAAAGATAAAGAATGGTATACTGTCATCGCCCCAAAAAGCTTCGATTTTAAGCCAATCGGCGAAATAATTGGAATGGAGAACAATATTACCGGAAGAACCATTGAAACCTTACTATATGACTTTTCGAATCGCTACGAAGATATAAGTTTAAAATTGAAATTTAAAGTAGTCCGACTTAATCAAGAAGCTAAACAAGTACAATCTGTATTTTTAGGACATTCATATACTAACGATTATGTTAGATCCTTAATCGGAAGAGGAAGCTCGAAGATTCAAACTATAATTAATCTAACTACTAAAGATGAATATGTCTATAGATTAACGATTATATGCACCACTATAAACCGAGCCCGAAGTTCGCAACAAATCATAATTCGTAAAATTATGAGAGAGATTTTGAAAGAATTCGCAAAAACTTTAAACCATGAGAAGTTCATTACTGGAATGATTTATAAAGAATTTACCAATCAAATCGTAAGAATAGCTAAAACTATATATCCACTATCGAATTGTGCAATCATTAAATGTAAATTGGTAAATGTTCCAGAGGGGGGCGAGGATACAGAATTCGTAACTAAAGATGAAGACTTTGAGGTAGTCGAAGTTGACGTCAAGCGATCTCGAAAAAGCGACATAAAAAGAACAGAGAGAATTAGTGTTAGAAAGCTTACTAAGACTTAAACTCAGGATTTCTAAATCCAATTATTTCATGTTTTTCTAGGTTTTTTTATTATCCCGTTTTCATCTTGGTAGTATAAAGTATTTGACGGGATATCTTCGTTTACAAATGTATGTGCGCCTATTATCGAATCTCGTCCGATTTTTTTACCACACATTATGCTGGAATTAATTCCCGTTTGCGTGTTTGGTCCAATAATAGCACCTAATTTTCTTCTCCCTGAATTGACGGATTTTTCTTTGATAATCATCGATATATTCTTACCATCAAATCTTAGGTTGGATATTTTAGAACCTGCGCCAAAATTAACGTTTTCACATATAATAGAATCACCAATATAATTGAAATGAGGAATAGAGGTGTTTGAGAAAATTAACGAATTCTTAACCTCAGACATTCCAATGTGACAATTATTACCAATGTAGGTATATGGCCGTATGTACGCATTTGGACCAATTAAGGATTTTTCTCCAATATAACAAGGTCCTTGAATGTAAGAACCTGATTTAACTACTGTATTTTTACCAATGAAAACATTACCTAACACTTTTACATTTTCTTCAAGTTTTCCTTCCAAACTGGATTTCAATCTTTTCAAAATAAATTCATTTGCGTCTAAAAGGTGCCAAGGTAATCCTATATCACTCCAGAATAAATCTTTTATAATATACCCTTTAATTTTTCCCTTTAACTGGTTAATCAAAATTTGCATTGAATCAGTAAACTCATATTCATTCCGTATAGATAACTCTGTCAATTCTATAGCTTTGAATATTAAAGGATTAAAGATGAATATTCCAGCATTCGCTAGATTACCGAGATTTAAATCTACAGAAGGTTTTTCAGTTATTTTTTCAACATATGCTTCTTTGTTCAATGAAATAATCCCATACTCTTGTGGATTGTTAACTTCAAATAATGATATTAATCCTTCGCAACTACTTTTCTGGTAAATTTCTAAAATGTTTTTAAATACTTGTGGATCTGTCAATAAATCACCATACATTAGGAAGAAGTCATCGTCCCCTACGAAATCTTTAGCAAAACTGACTGCGTGAGCTGTTCCTAAGTGTTCTAATTGCGTAACGTATTCGATCTTAACTTTGAATTTTGATAGTCCATTACCAAAATAATTCTTTATAATTTCTTCTTTGTATCCGACGATTATTAAAATTTCTTGAACACCTAAATCTCTTAAGTTTAATAAAGCGTGTTCTAATAACGGTTTACCTCCAAGAGGAATCATTGGTTTTGGTACCGTAGATGTGATGGGGTTAAGCCGGCTACCTTTTCCTGCTGCTAAAATAACAGCCTTCATAAGAATAAGAAAGAAACATTTTATTTAGGAATTATTGATCAAATTGAAGGATCATCTCATCAAGGTGATTTTTCAAAAATCTATATGGTTTTAAATCACCCATGAACTCCTCCCTTAAAACTTGTTCCTGAGAGAAATTGTCTTCTAATTGTTTAAAAATTTCCTTAATTTTAACAAAATCCCCAGAAGCAATGAAATCTAAGGAGTAATCGTTAATATTACTATAGAGAATAATTTTCTTGCATCCGTGATCCCCTAAATCATTAAAATGAACTTCTTTAATGTTAGTTTTAGCTCTGATTTGAGTATTCATAGCTATCGTGGCTAAATTAGCTGAAATATTTGAGCTAAGCAACTCTATATTTTCACTCGTGATTTCTCTGTGAAAGTTGTGCAGGAGCGTTTTGTCGTATAATTGTGAAATAATTGGTAATCCTTGAGAAGATATTCCACAATACATAATTTTATTTTCTGTATCAGAACATTGTATGTCTATATTTTCATCTTCCAATGGCTCTCGATATTTATCCCATAGATAACCAGTAATGAGTTTGATAATTTTTGAAAACTCGGAATTTTTTGAGGCTTTTTGAATAAATTCTACAGTTTCATAGTTCAATGTAACTTTTTCGTAATATTCTGCCATGAGTTTGGAAACTTCTTCAGAATTAGAAAGGAACTCACCTGTTATACAAAAGAACAGGTTTTGATCGTTTTCAGTGACGAGATGTTTTATTATCATTCGTTCTTTACCAGTCTCTCCTTCGAAATAGATGTCAGTTAAACGCCAGAAATTTTTAGGATTAAGACTACTTATTAATTTCTTGACAAATAATACTATTTCAAATGTAGGATACTTATTTTCATTTGAAACATATAACACATCATCATCTAAAATTATAGAGAAACCAGTAATCATTTTTTAAAGAAATAATAGTTTACTACTTAAAATATCCCTTAAGGAATTTAAATTAACGAAAAATTTAATTCTTTTCCTTTGAATCAAGTTTAAATAAAAGAAATATGAGATATATTTTAATTTTAGGAATTTTATAGTTTTTCTGTACGTTTATAACAAGTAACTTTTAATAATTTCTAAAAATATAATAAAAATAATCGAGCTATTAGAGTATTGTAACTATATTCAATTCTTAATCTAGATTTCTAATCAAAGTATATGAAAATTATTAATTTACTTGAAAAAAAGAAAATTCAGCAAGCAGCAAATTTACTTTTT